>SKER01000341.1_pt1 | contig 59043 bp, 57 predicted proteins | sample 4826961 | NCBI WGS metagenome assembly SKER01 (sample SAMN11008804, study PRJNA524170) | human gut metagenome | biome: Human fecal sample; material: Feces; isolation source: fecal sample from pouch patient p47 | host: Homo sapiens | place: Israel: Tel-Aviv | collected 2016-11-16 | reverse complement strand
CAAGTACGATATTCAGACAACACACCAGATTAAACGCCGCAACTAATAAAACAACAAAAAAGATCTCCCACACGAGGAGATCTCCAAAGGATAGAAACTATCCTTCAACACCATTTGACAAACTTCCAAAAATTCCCGCTACGGGTCGCATCGTTCATTGCGATCTCGTAACGGGAATTTTTGATTACTCTATTTTGCGAGCAATATATATTGGCCGCTTTTTTACCTCTAAGAAAATTCTGCCAATATACCTACCCACAATACCGATAGCAAGCAGTTGGAGGCCACCCATCATAAGCATAATTGATACCATTGATGGCCATCCCGCGGTAGGATCACCATAAATTGCCGCTCTGATAACGATAAAAATTAACGCTATGGTCGCACCGATAAAGCTGACCAATCCGAGTCCTGATACTAATGTGAGCGGGGCGTCGGAGTAGTCTACTAGGCCGTCAAGTGAATAATTGAGCAGACTCATGAAGTTCCAGCTCGTCTTACCATGCTGCCGTTCAACATTTTTATATGGCAGGTACTTAGTTTTGAAACCCACCCAGCTAAACAGGCCCTTGCTGAACCGCTGGCTTTCTGAGAGCGACAATACTGCCTAAACGACCTGCTTGGTCATTACACGAAAGTCCCTTGCCCCCGGAATAATTGGGGTTGAGCTGACAGCATTAATAATCTTGTAGAACATGTTGGCAAAAAAAGAGCGGATTGGTGGTTCGCCTTCCCTATTGGTACGGGCTGCGCCAACCACATCGAAACCGTCATCGATTCCTTTCAACATCTCAGGAATCATGGACGGCGGATCCTGCAGGTCAGCATCCAAAATACAATATAAGTCTGCCTTAGCAGTTGATAAGCCCGCGTACATACCAGCTTCTTTGCCAAACGCACGTGACATGTCGATGTAATGCACATCCGAATTTTCAGACTGTAGCAATTTGATGGCCATCAACGTTTTGTCTGTGGACCCATCGTTTATGAACCACGTGATTAATCTGTAGTCAGGTAATTTAGCAAATGTCTTTTTGAGCTCAGCGTATATCAGTGGGACATTTTCTTCCTCGTTATGACAAGGAATAATAGCTGCAAAATCAGTCAATATCTTGTTCTCCTCCCACAAACTAGTTTATTTGTGATTGTTTTCCCGATGTCTACGATACATCGAAATCGATTCGAATCCAACAATGAGAGCGAGACCTACAATAGCCATAGCAATACCTAATTTTAACCCAGGGACATTATATCTTAGCACAATCCGGTGTGCCCCTTGACTAACATTAACTGCCATTAGCTCACCTAACGCCCTACTCGTGGTAACTTTTTTCCCATCAACATATGCTTCCCAGTGCGAATCATACGGTACCGTGATAACGACATTGCCCTTTACAAAGTGAGCATCCGTGGAAAAAGTGATTTGGGCGTCCTTAACCTGTTGCTTGCTAACGCCCGCAGATGCCATCAATCTGTATGCTCGTTCATATACCGTGCTGTTCTCAGTAACAACAATTGGCGTGTTTTCAACATTGTCGCCCTTGTCCTTCTTGGAACCATGATTGCCAAAGGAAACATTAACCCGCTGGCCCTTGTCAAAATGTCCGAGATAAACAATACCGTTCTCGGTATCATTTACAAATAGTTGACTGACCTTTTTACCATTGACATATACGTCAACAGATTTATGATCAATGCCTCGAGTGGTAGGAATATACATGTAGGCATTGCCCGAAGAAGATACTAATACCGAATACACACCTTTGCTGTCCGTTTGTTGAACTAATTGGTGCTGGAACATCAACGAGTCGGGATACAACCTGTTCCACAAATTATTTTGTACTGTAAACGTATCATGCATTGTATCGTAATTTGCGACTAAACTGCCCGCAATATTCGTTCCGTTCACACGAAATGCAACGGGAAAAGCCTCTTTGTCCTTGGTGATATACCCCTTGCCTTGTTTGACCACAGAGATACCTGTAGCCACAGGAACATTTAAAATATTATTATCTCCACCCATAGAGGCATTTATACGATTAATCTGACTTGAATACTCACTGGACGTGTTGCCATAAGAATACTTAACACCTAACAGCCGGTCCATTGATAGCGTGGAGCCGTTGTTGTAATTGGACCACCGCTTCCAAGTATGCTTCTGATAATACCCCAAAGTGGATAAGAAGTCTGTAACCTCAGTTGGCTGTTGCGAGACGTAATTAGAAAGACCTGCGTACCCAAAAAGTAATGGGTCGTTGTCATTGGCTTGATAACGATTGCCAATGCGATATACGCCTGTATCGCCAGAAGTCCCTTTAGCGATTAAGCTAGTCGTTGTCTGGTCAAATTTACTGTACTCGGAATATTTCATGCTATAACCAGCAATTGTTGACTGTAGTTTAAAATCCACCACAAACAAACTACACAGACTGATCACGAGAACAAAGACCGGAACTACCGCAATTCTTCTTGCTGGAGAAAATCCCACAATGACATACGTTATCATGGCTAAGACAATTGCTATAAAAACATACTTGAGTGCCGCATCCGATGTAGCAATCCCACTGATAAATAAAAAAACGAAGAAAGCGGATATTGCCGATCTACGTCTGGTTTCTTTACCTGCCGACAAAATACTAACTAGGCCTATGAAGCCAATGATGCACAACACAAATGGTATCAAAAAGGCTTCTCTTTGTACATAACCGTTGGGCCAGACCATAACGTGCCAAACCAAATAGAGAATATCCAACCATGAAGAAACAAACATGAATATCAGTCCGGCCGCGACAATCATTTTGTCCGTCAGACGAATCTTGCTATTGACGAAAAATAAAATCACACATGCCACTACAACGGCCCCGGCAAAAACAAGTGGAGTATTATTCACACCCGGGTTGGTCTGGAATAATTGAACAATAACGTTAGCAGCAATGTAAACCGGTCGGTATGAATGGCTTGAATTCTTTGCTATTCCTAGCGTGGATAAAAAACTGGGTACAATGACAAAAGCTGTTAACAGCAAACTAACGATATTGGCAAAAGCATATAGAGCAATAACCTTAATAACTCCATGCTTCTTGGCGTACAGACTGTACAATATCCATCCGAGCACGCAGAGTCCGGAGAAGAGGCCAATGATATAACCAAAATAGTAATTTGTTATCACGGCCAAAGAAAAACACACGATGTAAAAACCAATTTTACCGCGTAAAATTATTCTCTCAATACTCAAAAGCATTAGTGGTAGAAGAATAATCGCATCCAGCCACATGATGCACTCTTTATAGGCTATTACGTACCCCATTAGTGCAAACGCAGAGGAAAAAATTAACGCTGACCTTGCAATAAGCTTGGCAGAAACGCCTTTACGGAACCGCTGCAAAATCTGCGCACGAACAAGATAAGTATACATTGTAAGACCAATGCACGAGATTTTGAGTAAAGTCGTCAGCGTAGCAAAGAGGGGAAACTGATTCCTCGAGAAAAAAACAACCAGTAAATTAAACGGACTCAACAAATAGTAAGTTAAAACACCAAATGCATTGCCACCTAATCCCATGGATAAAGAATATAGGCCACTATCGCGGCCAGTAAGAACATTCTTCAGGTAGGAAAAAAGTGCCAGATACTGATTATTAAAATCACCCGACACAACGGTATTATTACCAAACGGATATGTATGTAATCCCACGAAAATACCAATCATAAAAAACAATGGGATGATGAATGCTAAAACATAATATCCGTCACGTCTTGTTTTTGGTTTTAAATTAGTGAACTTCACACCCAGAACGCTCCAATCCGTATTAACTCAGCGTTAACTTCATCGGGATCTAAAGACAAACAGCTTGCTAAACACATAGTTGGCAAGCACAACAACATTGTCTATAATCTTAACCACTTAAACTTCCCACTTACAAAAGTGGGCTTGTACCTTGAAAATTCAATAGTTTAGCCAATAAAAAGCACAAGGCCTTTGTTCGCTTGATATAATTAAGTCGACCAAAACATCGGAACTGTATAATTTTATGTGTAAGGATGAACAGTTCCTTAAACTAAATTCCAATTGGGTATAAAAAAAGGGACTCCCTTTCCGTATAATTGATTCGAACACTATCAATACGAAAGGGAATCCCCTATGACTGATTTTAACAAAGAATGCCTCAATGCGCTATTGAACAAAGAGAAATTCGATGAATTCATGCGTACTCAGCTTGAAGAAGGACTCGATCAACTCCTAGAAAGCGAATTGACTGCCTTTCTTGGTTATGATCCCTATGCTCGAGAGGGTTGGAACTCTGGAAACTCTAGAAACGGTAGCTACTTTAGACAAGTTAAAACTCAATTCGGACCGATCAAAGTTCAAGTTCCTCGGGACAGAAAAGGTGAGTTTCACCAACATACTCTCCCAGCATACGGCCAACACACTGATACGCTAGAATCAACCGTGATTCAGCTCTATTCACATGGCGTAACGACCCGGGAGATCTCTGATTTGATTGAGAAAATGTATGGCAGCTATTACTCAGCTGGCACTGTCTCCAACATCTCTAAGCAGGTTGCCAGCCAGGTCGAAAGCTATCACCAACGTCAGCTGAGCGACGAGTTCTTCTGCGTGTATCTCGACGCCACTTACATCCCTCTGCGTAGAGATACGTACCAGCGTGAGGCAGTCTATGTGGCTGTTGGGATTAAGCCTAATGGCCATAAGGAGATCATTGATTATCGTATTGCCCCGGTGGAGAATATCGAAATTTGGGGTGAAATGATTTCCAACTTCAAGGAACGCGGCCTTGAGCAGGTTGAGCTATTCCTATCAGATGGGTTTGTAGGCATTAAAGACATGCTAAAGCAGTATTACCCAAAATCTAAATTCCAACGTTGCCTAGTTCATGTCATGCGAAATATCAAGGGAAAAGTCCGTGTAAGCGATCCTAAAGAGGCTCTGGACGACTTCAAGCAAGTTCATAAGCAATCTAGCTTAAAAGAGGCAGAAACGGTTCTCCACGCTTTCTATGACAAATACGACTCAAAATACTCAAGCATGATCAAGAATCTGCAGAAGATTGAGGAAGACCTGCTGGTCTTTTACCAGTACCCTAAGCAGATTCGGCCCTCGATCTACTCAACGAACATGATCGAGTCGATAAACAACATGATCAAACGCAAGACAAAGCCAAAGTCAGAATTTCCAACTGAAGAGTCCCTAGACAACTTCTTAGGTGTACAGGCTATCGGCTACAACGACCGGAATGCCAATCGGACTCGTAAAGGCTTTGGTCAGGTGACAGACACGTTGGAATCACACTTCGATTAAAACATAATTAAAGAATCAACCTATCGGAAAGATTTATTTACACAAAAGAATTGACAGTGTCAAAACATCATTAATATCAAACGAAAGGCTTGCGCTATGTCTAGTTTACCATCATTCGATACTGAAAACGAACCTAAAATTGCCCGTTCTGTTGAAAAGTTCTTCAAGGACTACAAAGTTATGGAGCTTCTCCGTAGATGTGGGCTCCGCAAGTCCAAAGGAATCCCACTTTGGTCGATCCTTTCATACATCTTCAGTAATGTGTTTCGAGACAGAAGCATGTACATGCAACAGAAGTCTGGCAAGTGTACTACTGGCTTCTCCAAAAACACCTACTATCGATTCATGCAGAACCCACATATCAACTGGCTTCGCCTCACTATTCTGCTAGCTGAGAGGATCGTCAATGGGCACTTTAAAGATCTGACTTCTGACCAACGTGCCGATTGCTTCGTCTTTGACGATTCGCTCTACTCTAGAACTGGATACAAGAAGACTGAGCTGGCTGCCAAAGTATTCGACCACGTTTCGATGACCTACAAGAAGGGCTTTCGAATGATGACCATGGATTGGGCTGATGGATCCTCCTTTGTCCCAATCGCTTCATCACTCTTGTCCTCAAAGAACGATCAGAATGTCATCGGGACGACCAGAAGATCGACAAGCGCACAATCGCGGCCAAGAGGCGGATTATGGCCCAATCAAAGGGGACCGATGTAGTTATCCAGCTGCTCGATCAAGCCTTGAAAGCAGGGAAGTACGTCATGTTTGACACTTGGTTCTCCAATCCTCATCAGATTGTCCAAATCAGTCAACGTGGTTTGAACGTAATCGCCATGGTGAAGAAAAGCTCCAAGATCACATACGAGTTCGAAGGAAAGCGGATGAACGTCAAGCAGATCTTCAACGCATGCAAGAAGCGTCGAGGTCGTTCAAGATATCTCCTGTCCGTCCCTGTAAAGGTTGGAGATCCTGCCAAAGATGGTGCCCAGATTGATGCCAGAATAGTCTGCGTAAGAAATTGCTCCAACCGCAAAGGCTGGATCGCTCTCATTTGCACGGACATGACGATCGATGAAAATGAAATCATCAGAATTTATGGCAAAAGATGGGATATCGAGGTCTTCTTCAAGACCTGCAAGAGTTTCTTGAAGCTTGGCACTGAATACCATGGCCTGTCATATGATGCATTGACTGCCCATACAGCTTTCGTCTTTCTGCGCTACATGTTCATGTCAGTTGAGAAGCGAGATGATGAAGATGATAGGACAATAGGCGAGCTCTTTTATTGCATGGTAGACGAGCTTGCGGACATCACTTTCAATCACTCCCTTCAGATCCTGGTAGAAGCCATGTTTGAGAGCGTGAAAGAGATCTTCCAACCGACAGAAGAGCAGATGGAAAGGTTCACCAAAGCATTCATTTCACGCCTCCCGAAGTACATGCAAGAGGCTATATCGCCATCACTAGCAGCTTAATTGAATATTTACTGGCTAAACTATTGAGTTTTCAAGGCTTCATAGTTCTTTTTGGTATGGGAAGTTTAAGTTGTAACTTAAACTCAACGAAATCCTCTAAAAGGTTGATATATCAAGTGATAGAACACTTTGAGTAGTAATTTATGGTAAATTAGCAATAAAACAAAAACAGCTGGCAGAAAAACTGTCAGCCATTTTGCTTGAGTTGTAAAATCCTGGGAAATTAGCATGAAAGCACCACCGATTGGCGGGAGGGAAAGTATGATTTGTTGAATGTGAAGGAGTTAGTATTTTTTCCTTCCTTCTGATAGCAAATTGTAAACAATACATATTATACAATTTTTAGCTGTTTATGATAATTTGAAAATAGCAATGATGAAGCAAGGAAATGCTAAAGATGAAAAAAGAGTGCCGGGCAAGCACTCTTTTTAGCAATTAGTAAAATGTATTAGCGGTTTGGTTGACGGCCCGCTTGGCCCATGGCCGCTGGAGCAAGAGGATTAAGCCAATCCCGAGCAGGTAGCCGGCGATATCGAAAGGAAAGTCAGTTGGGTCGAATTCCCGGCCGGGAACCAGCAGCTTGCTGGTCTGGTCAAAGAGGGAGAAGGCGGCTGACAGGGCCAGGGCTGACCAGGCATAGCGCTTTTGCCAGCGGCTGAAGAAGTAGCAGGCACTGGCGCCGAGCAGGAAATACTCAGCCGTGTGGGCCAGCTTCCGCATCATGTGGTAAATCGGGTACTCAGCCATCATAGTACCGGTCAAGTGAAAATGAACCTTCTCAAATAAGTTGACGAACTTTAAGGTCAGCTGGGCTGACTGGCCGGAATTCTGGAAAGTCAGGCCGCTGATCAGCAGGACCGACCCCAAGCATCCCAAAAAGGCTAAAATAATATTTCTTTTCCGCATTTTCACCCTTCCTCTCTGGTTAAACTGACTTCAAGATTAACACGAAAATGCATTAGTTGAAACTTTTAGCCGGAATAATTACCATTTCTTAGCAATTAATTCAGATAGATTATTCTGAGTCCTTGGATTCAAAGATCCAGAACTTGCTGGCCACATAGTTGATAATAACGACAACCACGTTGGCCAGGATCTTGATGACCATGCTGTTTAAGTGCATTTGTTCAGCGAAGATGAACATGATGGCCATGTCTAAAAGGGCAGTCCCGATTCTGGCCGCGAAGAAGCTGGCGATTTCACTGGCGTATTCCTTAAAGGTGGATGCCTGGCTGTGGAAAACCCACTTGCGGTTGGTCAAGTAGGCAAAAACGATGGACAGGAACTGAGCCATGATCGTCGCTGGCATGATGTCCCACTTGAAGACGCTGTTGCAGAGCCAGTAGGAGAAGATGTTGACTAGGGTGGTCATGACGCCCCAGAAGACATAGGGGATGATATCCTTGTACTTGTCCCATAATTCATTGATTTTTTCTTTGTCCATGTTTGATACTCCAATTTTATGTATTGTTGTAATTGAAAGCACTAATATAAAGAATAGCACAGAGCAGAACTTTAGAAAAATGATCTTGTGATATTGATAATAAAATTAATAATCACAACTTTTGTTGATAAGTCGACTAATGGTATAAAATATGTAGAAAGGAATTCGTAAGGGGAAGTGAAAAAGAATGTATCATGAACTGGCTTTGCTGATCCGCTTTGTGGTCATTGGCGCCTGTGTTTTGGCAGGCTACTGGGCCATCCGCACGGGGAACTCCTTTTTGCGGCTGGTAGTAACGGTTATCTATGGCTGTGCTTTGATCTACTATGTGTTTGCCTCAAGAATGCTGACGGCTGCTGTCTACTACTGGCAGCATCCGGCCCAAATGGCCGCCGGCTCAGAGGTTTTGAAAGACCCGGCCTTTTGGAAGTGGGGGCTGAAAAAAGTCTTTGCCAGCTCAAACTATGGCGGCCGCTACGGCTTTTTGATGAATGTTCTGCTCTTCGTGCCCTTGGGTTACATTATTCCATCCTGGTCCAAGTGGCTGCATAGCATCATGATCACCACATTTATGGCCTTCTGCCTGTCCTGGTTTATTGAACATTTCCAGCGGATGACAGGGCTGGGCACATATGATGTTAACGACATGATCGCCAACACCATGGGTGCCTTCTTAGGAGCCGTAGCAATCATGCCGACCTTGTGGATGTGGGACATCCAGGCCAGAAAACTCCGCAAGGCCCGGGAACACGCGGAAGCTGAAGCCAAGGGGGAAGCAGAAGCTGCCCGTTTGGACCGGGTCAGCCGGCAACTGGCCAACCCAACTGAAAAGGTACCGAAGGTTAAGATGAGCCGGAAGGACTACCGGAAAAGACACGGCGACGAAGCCGATTAAGGAGCAAATCATGTTGCTGCGCGCGGTTGAGCTGCATAACTTTCGCGGTTATCGCAATTTTAAGCTGAAATTCGCCCCCTTGACCAGTCTCTTAGGTGAAGGGGAAGTGGGCAAGAAGACCATCCTGCGGGCTCTGGACATTTTTTTCAACGGCCCTTTGGCTAAGCGGCCTTTGAAGCTGCAAGACTTAAACGAGAAAGCCCTCAAGGCCGGGGACTGGCAAATTGCCATCACTTGCTATTTCGATGATTTTGCTATCAAAAAGTCCTTTGACCTTAAGCAATATTTGGAAGAAAGCGACAGCTTCGCGGAAGAAGGCGGGGACTTTCAGCCAGTTACGGACCAAAACCGGGGCCGCTACCGGCAGCTTTCAGCCAGCATGCCCCTGTATGTCTTTTTTGATCAAGAGTCAAAGGCGGCCAGCCCCTTGAACTTCGTGGTCCGCAGCGCTATTAGGGACAAGGCAGCGGAAATCAAGGAAATTCAGGACTACCTGGACGACCGCCTGGGCCGCAGTCTCTCCCAGCTTCTGGCCAACTACCGGGACTTGGGTGAACCAGCTCCCCAGTTTGTCTTCCAGGATCCCAACCTGGCTGAACTAATCAAGCAGCGGGAAAAGGTCGGAGTGACGGGAACGGCTAAGGTCAGCCGGATTATTCTGGCCTTTCTTTTAGCCCAAAGTGAAAATGCCAGCATCGACAACGTGGTCTATGCCTTTGAAGCGAATGATTTGTCGGAGGAAGATGAATCTTTGCTGGCCCAGGCCCTGCTTAAACTGGTCGCTAAGAACAAACAGGTCATCTTGATTCCGCGCACGCTGCACTTGATGGGTCTTCTGCCTTTGGAAGGGATCAAGATCATCAAGAAGGTTGCCGGCCAGCAGCAACTTTTGAGTGACAGCCAGATCTTGGCGGAAGTGTCTAGCAGCTTGGGCCTGGCGGCTGACCAGCGGGCGGTCAAGTCCCGCTGCGTTCTCTTGGTCGAAGGGCAGGAAGACGTCCGTTTTGTGACCAAGATCAACCAGTGGATGTATGAAGAAAAGCTGGTGGACGCGACTTTTGCTGAAAAAGGGCTTTTTATCCTGCCTGTCGGGGGATGCGGCAGTCTGCTGGCCTGGCTGAATTTTGACCTTTTTTCTAAACTGAATGAACCTTGGTTCATCTTGATCGATTCAGACAAGGGGACGGATGAAGCTAAGCAGAGCCAGCGGCACTTGCACCGGATCAGGGCAAAATATCCAGGGATGCAGGCACATATTCACGCGACTTTTAAGCGGGAGATTGAGAACTACCTGGTCTTTAAAGATGGCAAGAAGACACATGTCTTTGCGCCATACGAAGACGTTAAGCAGCACATGTATGACTTGATGCAGCAGCGCCACCAAAGCTGGAGCAAGGATAAGACGGCATCTAAGTTGATGGAGCAGATGGATTTGGCTGATCTGCAGGACTACTATGAAAAAGACGGGCAGAAGCACCGGGAATTAGTAGAATACTTCTTGCAGATTGACCATTTTATCGATGGGTTGGCATAAGCCGCTAAAAACAAGTTAAGAGCTATTTTTACCAATGGACAAAAGGCAATTTGTTCATTGGCTTTTTGTTTTATTTAGCAAAAATGCGCTAGAATAGAGATGTTAATCTAATATACAGGAAAAGAAAATGGAGTGAATTTCTTTGAAGAAACGGAAAGATATCAAAAAGTTGCTGCTGGCCTCTATTATGGCTCCAGAAGTAGCGGCTACGCTTGTTGGAACGGCTGCTAAACTATTACCAGCGACATTCATTGCTGCTTAGCTTTTAAGGAGGTGATTAATTGGGGTTGTTACAATTAATGCTTGGTGTGCTTGGATTCACAGTGTTATTAAGTTCTCTTTTTTTGACAATATTGGTACGGCGACAAGCTGCGCATCAAAAGCGTAGTGAAGCCTATATAGAAGTAGCTAAATATCTGGGTGAAAATCCAACTTTATTTAAGAAGGTGAACCAATTAGTCAAATTGGAAAGCACAACAAAGATTTTATCATTGGTGTTTTTCTTAGGTGGCTGGATAGTCTATTCAATAAACGATTTTCTGATAATTTCTTTGGACGATAGTGTCCGTGTAATGATTTTGTGGACATCAATTGTCTTGTTTGTTATCTTAACCATTGTGCAGATGATGCTAGAATTTCGGCACAAAAAATTGTTGGCTTTTCCTCTGTCTAATATTTCTCCAGTAGAGAATACTGCAGGAGAGAAACGCTGGATTCTCAGCAAGATACTGTTAATGATTGGGACGGCGATATTGACAACATGGCTACAGCTTGTGGCTCAATGATTACTAACTGATTTACCAATGGACAAAAGGCAATTTGTTCATTGGCTTTTTGTTTTATTTAGCAAAAATACGCTAGAATAGAGATGTTAATCTAATATACAGGAAAAGAAAATGGAGTGTGTTTTTTTGAAGAAACGGAAAGATATCAAAAAGTTGCTGCTGGCCTCAGCAGTTTTGCTGACTTTTGGGATTGGACAGCAGCTGGAACCGCTGCAGCCAGTGCACGCCGCCCGGCAGGTTAAGAAGAGTAGGAAGGCCAAGAAAGGCAAAAAAGCTAAGGTTTCTATAAATAAGAAAAAGCTGAGTATGCTGCAGGGGAAAACAGCCCGCTTGTATCTGAAGAACAGCAAGAAAAAGACGACATGGAGAAGTTCCAACAAGAAGGTAGCGACAGTATCTTCTAAGGGCAAGGTCAAGGCAGTCAAGGCCGGGGCAGCCAAGATTACTGCTAAAAATGGCAAAAAGAGCTACGCCTGCATGGTTAAAGTTACTGCAGCTAAGGGAACGCTGACTTTTGCCTCCAATGACGGGTCTGGCCGCCGGCAAAAGAAGATTTTTACCTTAGGCAAGAAAGTTACTCTGCCAAAGACTGGCTTTAACCGGGAAGGCTACAAGTTCTTAAACTATACCGTTGCCACAAACGGAAAGGGGAAGAAGTACCGGCTCGGCAAGGCCTATACTTTTAAGAAGAGCACGACTTTGTGGGCCCAGTACCGCAAGCTGGAAAATTACACTATTCAAATTGCTGCCAACCAGGGCTTTGGGAAAAATATCACTCTGCATGAATTGGAAGGCGACAAAATCACCTTGCCAGAGACAGGATTCAGTAAACCTGGCTACGTTCTCGATTCCTTTAACACTCAAGCGGATGGGAGCGGCAAAAAGTATGATCTGGGGGCTAGCTATGCTTTAAAGGATGTTACTTTGTACGCCCAGTACCGTAAGCTGCCGGCAAGTGAGAAGCCGGAAAGGGACTTGGGCTTGTGGGGCCTGGATAGCGCGGGGAATTTTTATCAAAGCAAGAATGAGCTGACGACGGTTGACTATATCAAGGCTGACCAAGCTAAGTATCTGGCTTTGGACAATTATTTTGACTACCAGATCAAGGCCCTTAAGTACAAAGATGATGAAAAGCCAAGTTATGTCGGCGTGCAGGCCAACTGGTCAAAGCAGGGGATTATCCTGGACCCTGGCTACAAGTACCTAATCATGGTGAGAAAGAGCAACCAGGCAGCAATTGAAGAAAGCGAGATTGCTGATATTGCCAAGCTGATCCGGATGGAAAATGTTGATGTAAAGATGCAGAGTACTTCTGGCCTGGCTAAGGCAGCGGTCAAGTTTATCGCCCACCGGGGCTATAACACTAAGTATCCGGAAAACACGACCCTGGCTTTTGAAAAGGCTGGTGAGGAAGCCGGAGTTTGGGGGATTGAAACCGACGTAGATAATACGTCAGACAACAAGCTGGTTATCATGCACGATAATACTTTGGCCCGGACGACCAATATCAGCGCGGATGATCCAAACTACAGAAAGAACATCAACGATATTCCTTTTGACCAGGTGGAAAACTACAAGATCAAGGGTGTGCTGGATGGCGTCGATAAGGATAAGGTTTATGAAGATCTTCGCGTGCCAACTTTGCGTCAGTACTTAGAAATCTGTAAGAAGTATGGCAAGGAAGCTTTTTTGGAGTTGAAGTACATCAACAATATGGAAGCCTTGAAAGAGGTAGTTAAGGAAATTAACGAAGCAGGGATGCAGAAGCAAACGACCTTGATTTCCTTTAATATTGGTGAGTTGGAAGAAGTCAGAAACGTGATTCCGGGTGGCAAAGAAATTGCCATGATGGGGATTTACAACCGCCATTTGACTGATAACGACTATATTTTCCTGTCCCACTTAAAGGCCGGTGCTGACCGCAATAAGGATACGACAACGCTTGATGATATTCTCGCGGCTCGTAAGTATGGCGTAGACTATGGAATCTGGACGGTTTACCAGAATGATGACGCTGTTGCGGATATGATTAAAAATGGCGCGGACAAGGTTACCTTGAATGACGCGGGCTTGATTGAGTCGATGAGTGCTATCGTTAATAACTAGAAAAACAGGGATAAACTAGAGGAGAAGCTATGAAACTGATAAAGAAGACGGTCAGCAACATTCCGTTTGACTTGCATGACAGTCGGATTGTAAAAATGGAAGTTAACGATGGCAATCTCACTTTGCATTTAGATCAAGTGTATGAGTACCACAAAGATTCCTAGAAGTTTTACCCGGCAAAGTTAACGTTCACCGATATCGACTTGGAAGAATGCCATGCCTTAGTTTTTGACAAGGGGATGGAAAACGGGGCTTTTTCGGGCGTAAGATATAACTTGCAAGAGTATTTGGAAAAGTACCCGGATGCTGAATTTGAGATTATCACGGACACTTACAATATGACCACAACAGTCATGGAAGGATACATCTACAGAGATGGGCAGGAAGCCGTGGCTGGAATTATCTCGCTTTGGACATTAGGCGAGGTTATCGCTGATTTTTAAGAATAAAGTATACGATAAAGTAAAAAACTATCCCGCAAGGGATAGTTTTTGTTTGGAATCAGGTTGGATTTTTAGATTAACGAGTTTTGACAGTCTTGGCCTTTGTCCAGGCAGAGTAGTAGGTTTTGCCGGAGAGCTTGCGGTAGGAGCGGAGTTGTACGTTGTACTTCTTCTTGCTTTTCAAGCCGGAAACCTTAAGCTTGGTTGCCTTGGTACTCTTAGTCTTGGCCTTCTTCATTGAGGAAGCCGTGCTGTAGCGAACTTGGTAGCCGGAAACGGACTTAGCCTTCTTCCATTTGCCGACAAAAGCCTTCTTGCTACCCTTCAAGCTAGTAAACTTGCTGCTTGCGACAACTACTTTCTTGGCCTTCTTTACCTTCTTGGTAGTCTTCTTAGTAGTAGCTTTCTTCGTTGATTTCTTTGTTGACTTCTTCTTAGTAGTAGCCTTCTTGCTTTGGGCAAGGGCTAAGACTGCCTTAGCATGTGCTAATTGTTTCTTTTCATAGGCCAGCTTCTTGGTGAGGGATGCAACTGACGCAGTCAGCTTTTCTTGTTTCTTCTTTGCTTCATCGTAGGCCTTTTGAGCAGTTTGGAGCTTTTGTTGTGCGCTGCTTGCGTCAGCCTTTACCTTATCCAAGTTGCTTTGGGTATTTGCTGCTTCTTTCTGAGCAGCGGCTAATGCAGTCTTACAGTCATTCAGCTTGCTTTGAGTAGTTTGAACTTTCTCATTCGCAGCTTGTAGAGCCGCTTGCTTTGCTGGCAACGAGTCCTTAGTTTCTTTGATCTGTGATTGAAGCTTTGCCGTATCAGTAAGCTGTTTCTGCAAGGATGCGACAGAACTTTGACCGTCACTAATCTTCTTTTGCAAATCGCTGATTTCTTGGCCAAGCTTTTGGTTTTGAGCTTGGGCTTGATCAAAAGTGCTTTGTGCACTTTCTATATCCTTGTTGGCCTGATCTGAATCAGCTTGAGACTTTTGAACAGCAGTAGCAAGCTCATCTTGGCTCGGCTTGACAACTTCGTTAGTGTTAAAGTGGCTTGGAACGTTAGCCGGTTTGATCGTCAAAAGGCAGACGTAGAATTTGTCGTCTTGAGTGGTTACGGCAACTGAGAAGTAACCATTGTTGTTAATGATGTTGTTGTAATCAGTTGGATTAGCCAGTTCTTGTGTTACCAAGTCAAAAGCAGCCTTGGCAATTTCACTCATCTTTGTTGTTCCGAATTCATATGAGTTGTAGATGTACCCATTGATAATCGAAATGGACCGGCTAGTAACCTGTCTGTTGGCAGCAATGTCATATCCAGTAACAGCATACTCATTAAGCCCCATGATGCTTGAAGCTGACTTGATTGCGTTGTATTTTCTGAAGACATAGTTGCTGTTTTGGTACTCTTGCGTGTAACGCTTAGCGAACTCAAGTGAACCGTCAGTAATGGTCAGCTTGCTGGTTGATCCAACTTGAGACTTGACGGAATCAATCAAGCTCTTCACGTAGAAATCCAAACGTTTTTGATCACTTTCGGATAAGGCGGCAGGATCGTCGTAAACAGTATCATTTTCGTCTCCATCAGTAAATGGATAAGTGTGGTTGTTTACTACATCTTGCAGGTCTTTCTTGGCAGTATCCCAGTCAGTTGACTTGCCAGTAACGTAATCAATGTAGCTTTGCGGAAGAGTTAAGCTTTCATTAGTGCTGGTTGCGGAACTTAAATCTTTTTTGGCTGCTTGCAAAACTTGTGAGGCACTATCAGCCTTTTGCTTCATTTCGGCAAGATCGCTTTGCGCGGATGCAAGCTTAGCGTCAGATTCGCTCTTTTCTTGTTGCAAGCCAGATAAAGTTTTCTGGTTGTCGCTGATCTTATTGTTCTTTTCAGTAACTCTTTGCTTGATGTCGTTATTATTCTTTTCGCCATCAGTAAGTTGCTTTTCAAGATTGGTTACTTTGTTTTGTGAATCAGTCAAGTCTTTTTGCTTGTCGGTACTGTCCTTAACAGCGTTTTGGTAGTCGCTGTTTGCAGAATCAGTAGCCGCTTGGGCTTGTTTGAGGGCAGACTGAGCCTCATCGTTGCTCTTATTCGGAGCTGCCACCTTACTATTAGCAGCTTCGGCAGTGCTTTTAGCGTTTGCCAATTCAGTCTCTTTTTGAGCCAGATCCTTGTTAGCAGTATTCAAATCATTTTGCACTTGGGTTAACTTGCTTTGCGTTTGGTCAACGCTCTTTTGCGCACTCTTAACCTTGGCTTGGTCGTTAGCCACAGTAGTTTTCTTGCTAGCATTGTTTGCCGCAAATACCGGGTGGGTATTAGTAACCGCGAATGCAGACCCAGCTAAACCAACGGATGACACGAGTAGAACATTTTTCGAAATTTTCTTCATAATCACACATTCCTTAATTCATTAACACATATTGGACAAGTCAATTTTAGCACTTGCTGGAACCGGATACAACACTTGATATAGCGTTTAACTTATGTTACACCGCGCAAAAAAGAGCTGCCCGCTAAGGCAACTCTCCTCATATATTCGCGTTAGTAATTTGCCACCCGCTTGCGCAGGTCCATCATATCTTCGAACTTGTTGGTGAAAAAGCCGGCCGCGCCGTACTCAATAATCTTCTTGGCCCGCAGGGGACTGTCCACCGTCCAGATTCGCTCCGGCGTGTCCGTGTCGAGCAAGCGCTTGGGGTGGACCCCCTTAAAGCCGTGCTCCTTGACAAAAGCTGCCGGGTCCTTGATCCGCTTGTCGGTCAAGAAATTGTAGTTTTCCTCCGGCCGGATCTTCTGCGCGTGGATCAAGGTCTGCAAATTAAAGGAGGAGTAGATGATCTCCTGCTTGAACTTGAACTGGTCCGCCAGGGCAAAAATCTTCTCCGGCAAGCCTGGATAATCGAACTTATTGGTCTTCATCTCCAGATTCAGCTGGCCTTCATAGCCAGATTCTTCAGTCAGCTGGAAGAGGTCCTTCAAACGGGGGATCCGCTCGCCATTGGCCAGGTGGAACTGGTCCAATTCCGCCAAGCTGAAATCCTTGATCAGGCCCTTGCCATTAGTGGTCCGCTTGATGTTCTCATCATGCATGATCACTGGCACCCCGTCACGGGTTAAGTGGACATCGAATTCGATCCCCTCAGCTCCGTGATGCATGCAGTAGTCAAAGCCCTCCAGGGAATTCTCCGGGAACTTGGCTGGATAACCGCGGTGACCAAAAATCTTCGTTCTCATATATTTAATTGCGCTCCATCCTTAAACTGGAATCTTGTCTCTTGCCGGCTCATATTATAGTAGCTCTATGCTAACTTGCAAGCCTTTTGTCCGTAAAAATCTGGTAAAAATTACAGTTGCAATTTGTTGTAACTGGTCATCTGCAAATTGCCAGCTTCATCCATCACTAAAGTCGAAATTGATGAATTTCTCGGGTGAACGGTCGTGTCGATCCCGTCCACCGCAAATTTCTGGGCCAGGGTCTTGATGGCAAAACCGTGGCTGACCAGCAGGATATTTTCTGCCCCGTCCAATTGCTGGATCAAGTCAAAACCTTTCTGCCAGCGGGCCCAAAATTCCTTGCTGTCTTCAGCATCGTGGTAGGGGTCAGCCTCCTTGGTCCAGTCAGCTATCTGGTCGCAAGTCGCGTGTTCAGCTAAATCAGCGGCGTTAGTAAAGCCGTGGGCCGCGCCGACCATCCGCCAGGCCACGTCATTGTCCATCCCCTCAAAGTAGCCGTAGAAATGCTCTCTGAAGTAAGGGTAGGCCAGGTGCTGGAGCAGGTCCCTGTTGCAGTTCTTCTCCATGATGATTTCACAGGTCTCGCTGGCCCGTAAAGTGTTGCTAGACAGGGCAATGTCCAAGGGCAGCTCCTGCAAGGCCTCAGCGGCCTTTTCTGCGCCTTCCCGGCCTTCGTCAGTCAAGGGGGTGTCGCACCAGCCCTGCATCTTGTTGTACTTGTTGATAAAAGTTTTCCCGTGTCTAACCAGATAAATCCGTTTCATTTTTCTAACTTGCCTTATGACTTGCTCTTGTAAATTTTCTTAACCAGCTTGATGTCCTTTGGCTGGATCGTGTAGATGGATCCGGTCGGGTACATGACAGTAACCCCGGTCCGGTGGTCTAAGCCGATCGCGTGGCCTAATTCGTGTTCAACCGTGTTGGCGATTCTGGCCTGCGTGTAGTTGTAATAGTCGTTTTCCAGATAGTAGGTGTTCAGAGCCACCTGGGCTGAGTAGAGCCGGTTGGTGTGGCTGAGATACTTGTAGGTAGTCAGGCCCGCTGCCCTGTTGTTCTTGGAGGTGGCCACGACCACGATCTGGGCGTTCTTCTTGTTTTTAGTCTGCTTAAAGGTAAAAGCTCCCGTCTGGTTCCAGGCTGCCATGGCATTGACCGTGGCGTTGTAGAGGTCGGTTTGCTTGACCCCGATGTAGACCTTGGCTGTCGCCTTTGGCCAGCGGTAGCCGGTCGTGTTCTTAGTGACCTTCTTATTGCTTTCAGCAACGATGCCGCCGCTTAAATCCAGAGTCTTGCTCTTTAAGCCTTTCTGCTCCAGATAAGTGCTGGCCGTGCCCGCTGCTTCCAGCAGGAAAGTCTGTATTTGCTCATGGTAGTTGACCACGGCAGCGGCCATGATCGCTAAGATGAGCAGGTTCTTGATGAAATTAAAAAATCGTCGCATCAATTTTCTCCTTTGCGCTAATTATTATAAGATTTGCCAGCTCTTTTTCCTAGCAAAAAGGCCGCTGAAACTGCTTAAGCTTTTTCTAAGGCGGTCTGGCTTTAGTTTTAAGCTGAAAAATGGTAGAATATTAGGCAAGTTTTTTCAAAGAAAAGCTGTTGGAGTTTATTTTTTTAGAAAAGGTGCATATATTACATGGTAGAAAACTCAGACCGCAAAGCAGAGCAAGCCCACCTGGACCAGGTCCTGCAAAAGATTGATCAAAAGAGGGACAAGCTGCAGCAGGCTATCGCTAAAGACAAGGCCGAAGCCCGCAACATCAGCGCCCACTTCTATGATGATATTCGCCTGGACTATGACGACTACTCGACCTCAATGGACACGGCCCTGTCGATTCAGCAGCAGCAGCAAATGCTCAAAGAACGCGACAATGCCTGGCAGGTCAACGCCCGCGAACTGGCTACTTTAAAGCGGCTGCATGTCCATCCTTACTTCGCCCGGGTCGACTTTGAGGAGGCTGGCGAAGAGCCGGAAAGCATCTATATTGGCCTGGCCTCCTTCATGGACGAGAACAATGAGCTTTTGATCTATGACTGGCGGGCCCCGATCTCCTCAATCTACTACGATGGCAAGATCGGCAAGGTAACCTACTACTCACCGGAAGGGCCGGTTGAAGTCGACATGAGCAAGAAGCGGCAGTTCATGATCGAAGACGGAACCATCATCAACATGTTCGACACTGACGAAACCATCGGCGACCAGATGCTGATGGAAGTTCTGTCAGAAAAGTCCTCCATCCAGATGAAGTCCATCGTCAAGACCATCCAAAAGGAGCAAAACAAGATTATCCGGGATACGACCAGCGACCTGCTCTTTGTCCAGGGGGCGGCCGGGTCTGGCAAGACCAGTGCCATCCTGCAGCGGATCGCCTTCCTCTTGTACCGCTACCGGGGCAACCTCAAGAGCGGGAACGTGATCATGTTCAGTCCTAACCAGCTTTTTAACGACTACATCGAAAACGTCCTGCCGGAAATGGGCGAGCAGAACATGGTCCAGATGACCTACTGGCAGTTTATCGCCCGCCGCTTGCCGAAGATGAAGGTGCAGAACCTCTTTGACCAGTTTGAAGACCGGCAGGCTGACACGGCAATCGGCCGCTTCAAGGATTCGCTGGCCTTCTACAAGCTGGCTACCCGCTACGGCCAGCACCTGAACCAGTCCGGCATGATCTTCCGCAATATCTATTTCCGGACCAAAAAGAAGCCGTTTTTCAGCAAGGAAGAAATCAAGGAGCTCTACTACTCCTTCAATGAAAACTACAAGCTGGGCAACCGGATTGACGCTACCCGCGAGGAACTGATCCGCCGCTTGAACAAACGGGTGGCCAGTGAAGCCCGCAAGGTCTGGGTCAGCCGGGAAATCGAAGGGCTCAGCCACGAGCAGATGCTGGACATGTACGACCGGCCGGACCAGGAATTCTCTTCAGAAAAGGCTGAACGGGCCTTCCTGGGCAAAAAGATCGTTATCAAGCACCTGTCCAAGCTTGCCCGCCGGATCAACCACAACGGCTTCTTGAACCTGCGGGGTCAGTACCTGGCCTTTTTGCGGGCCGTGCCGAAGATGACGGACCTGGCCAAGTACGGGATCAGCGAAGAAGAATGGCTGGCCCATGTTGAAGAAGTTAAGGCTAAGTTCAAAGAGCAGGAAATTGACCTCCGGGATGCTTCAGCCTATCTTTACCTTTACGACCAGATCATTGCCCGCCAGACCAACCTGGAGATGCGCTACTGCTTTATCGACGAAATCCAGGACTACTCAGCCTTCCAGCTGGCCTATCTGCGCTACAACTTCCCCCGGGCCAAGTTCACCATGCTGGGCGACTTGAACCAGGCGATTTTTACCAAGGACGAGAGCAGCAGCCTCTTAAAGCAGATCTCCGGCCTCTTTGACCCGGAAAAGACCAAGCTGGTTCAGTTGACCAAGTCCTACCGGTCAACCAAGCAGCTGACTGACTACACCAAGCAGATCCTCCGCCATGGTGAAAAAATCGAAAGCTTCAACCGGCAGGGGCCTTTGCCGCAAGTCTGGGGCAGAAGTGATGAAGCAGAAGCTTTAGCGGCTTTGAAAGCAGCTTTAGCGGAAAATGACGCCCAAAAGCTGACGACTGCCATCATCACTAAGGACCTGGAGGCGGCTAAAAAGCTGGCTGACCAGCTTGAGGGGGTCCACCTTATCTCCAGCGCCAACCAGCGCCTGGTGGAAGGGAACCTGGTCTTGCCGTCCTACCTGGCCAAGGGGCTGGAATTTGACGCCGTAATCATGTGGGATGCCTCTAAAGCGGCCTACCACGAAGAAGACGAGACCCAGCTGGTCTACACGATCGCTTCCCGGGCCATGTACAAGCTGGACCTGGTTTACGCTGGTGAAAAGAGTCCGCTTTTGCCAACTAATGAAGCAACTTTTGTAAAAAAGTAAAAGAAAAGCTTGACGGCTTTTTAATATTAGTTTAATATTACTAAAAACAGACTTAGAGTCGGTTATATTTCACGCGATGAACAGAAGAAGTAGGCCTGCCTGGACAGATAGAGACTTCCCGCTGGTGGAAAGGGGAGCAAGGGCTGGCTGAACACACGTCTGTGAGCAGGAGGGGTGAAGGCTTAGTAACTCCTTCCGGGTCAGCCCGTTACCGCTGCAGCTTGAAGGCTTTTTCAAGCTGGTGAGGCCGGTTGCCGCGAGGGACCGGTGAACACGAGGTGGAATCACGCTGACGCGTCCTCTTGGCCCTTTGGGGCCGGGGGGACTTTTTTATTTTCTTTTTCTAGGAAGCGGGTAAAACGAATGAAATATGTTATGGAAATACTTCCCTCCCTTTTCAGCGGGGCGGGGATGACCTTGCAAATCTTTTTTGAAACATTGATCTTATCCCTGCCTTTGGGGATCCTGGTCTCCTTCGGCTTAAGCAGCCGCTTTGCCCCATTGAAGTGGCTACTCAACTTCTACGTTTGGCTGATGCGGGGGACCCCACTTTTGCTGCAGCTGATCTTTGTTTTCTACGGCCTGCCGATCGTCGGCTTGACCTTCCCCCGCTATATGGCGGCTTTGGTGGCCTTTGTCCTGAACTACACGGCCTACTTTGCTGAAATCTTCCGGGGCGGCAACCAGGCCATCGACCGGGGACAGTTTGAGGCAGCCAAGGTCCTGCAATTGACTTACGGGCAGACCCTTAGAAAGATCGTTATTCCCCAGGTAATAAAAATCGTCCTGCCCTCAATCGGCAATGAAGTGATCAACCTGGTCAAGGACTCCTCCCTGGTCTACGTGATCGGTTTGGGCGACTTGCTCAGAGCCGGCAACCTGGCTACGGCCCGGGACGTGACTTTAGTGCCGCTGGTTTTGGTAGCCTTGATCTACCTGCTTTTGATCGGCCTGTGCACTTTGCTTTTGCGGCAGCTGGAAAAGCACTACTCATACTACAGATAGGAGGACTAAACATGCTTGAAGTAAAAAACTTAGCCAAGTCTTTTGGCAACCGGCAGATTTTGCAAAATATGAACTTCAGCCTGAAGGACGGGGAAATCCTCACGGTGGTTGGTCCTTCCGGGGCCGGGAAGACGACCCTTCTGCGGATCGTGGCCGGCCTTGAAACAGCTGACGCGGGCAGCATGAGCCTGGACGGGGAAAAATACGAGCTTAGCCAGGAAGAGCGGGGCGCCGTGGGCGTGGTCTTCCAGGACTTTAACCTTTTCCCCAACATGTCAGTTTTGGAAAACATCACCCTGGCTCCCCAGCTGGCGCTAAAAGAAGACAAGGCAACAGCGGAAGCCAAGGCCAAGGAGCTTTTGACGAAGCTGCAGATGGCGGACAAGGGCGGCCTTTACCCTTACCAGCTCTCCGGCGGGCAGAAGCAGCGGGTAGCCATCGCCCGGGCTTTGGCCATGCAGCCGAAGATGCTCTGCTACGATGAACCGACCAGTGCTTTGGACCCGGCCTTGCGGGACCAGGTGGCCGACCTCATCTTGAGCTTGAAGGAGTCAGGCCTGACCCAATTGATTATCACCCACGACATGGACTTTGCCAAAAAGGTGGCCGACCAGGTCCTAGAGGTTAAGACATTGGAGCATAATACTAGTGGCGAAAAAAGCACTTAATGTGTTTGATTATATGCAAGAGAGAATAGGTAGGTTCTAAGTTGAATTAGCGTAGGGAAATCCAAAACTTTTCTTTAGGTTAGAGCCCAAATTTCCGTTACACTTCAGAAACATATGTTTGGAAAAACGTAGGAATACGTGCTAAAATATTCCTCGAAAAAAGATTGAGATGATATGGTTCTGAAAGGCGGTGAAATTAAATGGCGGAACAGATAGAAGAAGTACCGGCGGAATTAATTCAGACAAGAGTCTATGAATTACATCCCAACAAGACTATGAGAAAAGTTTTGGATGAAGCTTGTGACTATCGCCGCTATTGCTGGAATCAAGGCCTTGCCTTGTGGAATGAAATGTACAAGGCAAGACAAACGCTTAAATCTTCTTTGGCCTCCGACTCCAAAAGGCTGACCGAAGAGCAGAAAGTGCTACTTAAAGAAAAGCCTTCGCCGAGTGAGCGAAGAGTTCGTAATATGTTAGTTGCCGATAAAAAAGACTGGCAGTATGCACAGTCAGCCCGGATTTTGCAACTGGCAATTTCTGACTTGGGTAAGGCTTGGAACAATTTCTTTGACAAGGCCCAACCAGGCTGGGGCAAACCGAAATTTCGGTCAAAGCGGGAAGCCAGACAAGGCTTCAAAAGTGACCGAAGCAAGATCAAAGAAGGAATTCTTTATTTGGAACGGGCAAGAGGAAGCAGCGTTCCAAAAGATCAATGGCGTGGCTTTAAGCTGAGCGAAAAGCCTTTGTCAGATGAATTTGGTGTTGTCAGCTACTTCAAAGAAAAAGGCCGTTATTACGTTGCTATCCCTTATAAGATCAAGGTTGAAGATGTTAAGCAGCCAGACAAAACAGGTAAAGCTACCGCGGTTGACGTCAATGTTGGTCACTTTGATTACACGGGTGGCCGGGTGAACGTACTGCCTAAGAAGCTTGATAGAACTTATAAAAAAATCAAGCACTATCAAAGGCAGCTTGCCAAAAAGCAAGTCAAAAATGGAGAAGCTGCTTGCGAAAGCAAGAACTACTTGAAGACGAAAGCCAAGCTTCAAGCATACTATCGCAAGGCAAGCAATATCCAAAACGACTTGATGCAGAAGTTTACGACTGAACTGGTCAAGGACTACGACAAGATCGTGATCGAAAACCTGTCGGTTAAGGGCATGCTTATGAGCCACGTGGCTTCAAAGGGTGTTCATCGGTCGATGTTTGGCAAGTTTAAGCAGATCTTGACTTACAAGTGCGATTGGTACGGCAAAGACCTTATACTGGCAAATAAGCTGTATCCGTCTACTCAGCGTTGTGCGGCCTGTGGCAATGTCAAAAAAGGTGATGACAAGATCACCCTTTATGGAAACAAGACGCATGGTACTAAACACAATGAGTACGTCTGCTACAACGAAAAATGCCCGAACTACAATAAGATCGTAGATCGGGATAAGAATGCGATGCTTAGTCTTTTAGCGCTGACTGAGTATCCAGAATTAAATCATGCGCTATAAATATTAAAGAAAGGAAAGTTAATGGCTAAGGCCCTGGCCTTAGTCATGCGGGTTGGCTGTACCCGAGGATTGGCGAGAGTCTTTCCATGAAGTTGCAAGAGTGGTGCTTCGGTACCTGCGCTGGTCAATGCGGTTACCCCCTTGTTGGGATATCGGAATACCGGTGATGACGGCAATAAGAAAAATGTCTGTATTTATGTCTTCGGACAATACGTAGTCAAAGATTACTATTTGGCTACATTGCACACGTTTTTTGCAGCAGGGTTAGCAATGAAATGGTTTAAGAAAATCCTGCTGCTGGGCCTGGTCTTGTCCTGCTTTTTGACGACAGCCTGCAGCAATTTAACTAAAGAAGCCAACCAAAAAGACACCTGGGCTAAGATTAAAAAGCGAGGCAGCCTGGTGATCGGCTTGGATGACACCTTCGTGCCCATGGACTTCCGGCAAAAAGACGGCCAGCTGGTCGGCTATGACGTCGACTTAGCCAAGGCCGTGTGCAAGAAGCTGGGCCTTAAGGCAGACTTTCAGACTATCGACTGGTCCATGAAGGAAACGGAGCTGCGAAACGGGACGATTGACGTTCTTTGGAACGGCTACAGCGTGACCAGCCAGCGGAAGAAAAAAGTCGCCTTCAGCCGCAGCTACTTGCGAAACCGGCAGGTTTTGGTCGTGAAGAAGTCCAGCGGGATCAAGTCTTTTGCCCAGATGAAGGGGCAGGCAATCGGCGCCCAGAGCGGGTCAACCGCCCAGATCTGGCTGGATGGCAGCCAAAAGGTCATTAAGCCGAAGAGCAAGGTCCTTTACGACACTATTCCGTCAGCCTTCTTGGACCTCAACGCCGGCAGAATCAAGGGGATCCTCCTGGATGAAACCTACGCGGAATACTACATCAAGCACGAGGCAGACTCAAAGTCTTACCAGGTCATCTTGAACAAAGAGGTGCCAGAGGACTTGTTCGCGGTAGGGATGCGGAAGGGCGACAAGAACTTGAAAAAGAAGATCAACCAGGCCCTGGCTGAGCTGCAGGCCGACGGGACTTTGGCCAAGATCAACCAGAAGTGGTTCGGACAAAAGTCAAATTACTTGGGCAAGGTTGATTAGAACAAAATAGAATAAAAGAAAAACTGTTCAGCCTTATTAAATAAGGAACTGAACAGTTTTTTTAGACCCGGTGAATGGTGACTTGGCTGAAGACCAGGTCAGCATCGATTTTTAAAAGGGGTGAATCCGCTGTTAAACCGCTGGGGTTAAGGGAGTTGAAGCGGGAGAAGACCGGGCTGGCGTCGGCTTGGACCTCCCATTCTCTGGGAATGTAGATATCAACTTTGGAGAAGACCGCATCCAAATCCAGCTTGCCACGTCCATCCTTGAGCTGGGTCTGGTCCAAGTAGATGGTTACCGGACTCATAACGGTGGAGACGGATAATTTGCGCAAGGCCTGGCTGTGAACGTAGCGGACGCATTTGGAGAAGACGGATTCGATGGAAACTTTTTCGCCATTTTCGCCGATTGATTCTCTGTAGCTAAGGCTAGTGCCGTCATCGTCTTTCTTGCCAGTTTTTACATTCATCTTGACCTCCAGCTGGCTTCCTCCGGCCAAAAGCTGGCAGCCCAGGGCGATTAGGAAGAGGGCCAGGTACATGTAGCCGGTCCATTTAAAGAAGTGGCTAGCTTCGCTGATGGTTTTGACGATCAAGCCGCTGGTAAAAATTCCAAAGAAGAGGGCCCGGTTCTTGAAGCTGGTCCAGGCGATCCAGGCTAAGAGGAGAACCCAGAAGACCTGGCCCCAACTTAAGTTGAAGAGCTTAAAAAGGGTAAAGTAGTCTGGAAAAAGCTGGCTTAAAATCAAGGGGATGGCGATAGCGATCAGGATCAAGCCCCATCTGACCGCGGACTTTCTGTTCTTGTTCATTGTGCTTACCTCATTTCGTGCAAATGGCTGATCAGGGTTTGGTAGTAGCGGCGGGAGACGAAGACCTTCTTGTAAGAAGCGGTAAAGCCAAGCTCGCAGCCCGTAATGGACCGCTTGACGGCATTGATTTGCCGGCAGTTGACCAGGGCACTCTTGGAAGCCCGGTCAAAGTCGCTGGGCAGGCTGGCTTCCAGCTGCCGCAAGGTCTGCTTGACCAGGTAGCTGCCTTCCCGGTCATGAGCCCAGACGTGCCGGTCACTGGTCTCAAAAAAGAGAATGCTGGTTAGGGGCAGGATGATTTCATCGCTGCCTTGATAGACCGTGATCTTCTGGGCCAGTTTTTCTTCCAAAAAGGCCAGGGCCGCTTCGATTTCCGGCGTCAGTTTCTTGGCCTTGATGATGAGCTGATCTTCTTTTAGCTGCTCGTCTTGTTTAAACTCTACCTGCATCTTTTCTCCCCCCTTTTCAGATCTTATTATGAAGAAGATTAAGCAAAAATGAAAGAGCAGACGCGCAAGCGGTCATTTTTCCTGTTTAAGCGGCATGCAAAAAGCGCCCGGGTAACCGGACGCTTTTCCTATGCCATCTTATTGATTTGGTCAGCCAGGACATCGGCCAGCCAGGAGATCCCTTTTTCGCTGTAGTGGAGGCCGTCTGCAATCATGAAGGAAGGCAGGTCCTTCAGCTTTTCCATCTTGTGGGTCAAGTCGAAGAAGAAGGAGTTGGTCTTGCCGGCGTCTCTTTGCGCGATGTCGACGTACTCGTCCAGCTTCTCCAAGGAGTAGGCCGCGGCCATTTCCGGGTTCGTCAAATCCGGCATGGACGGAGCTAAAACTAGGGTATCGCTGGCCCCGGTTACCTTCTGGGCCTGCTTGATCAAGCTTTCCAGCCCTTCCTGGTAGTCATAGGCGCTGCAGCCCCAGCTGGCGGCGTCGTTGGTCCCGTACTCTACGACCAAAATGTCGCAGGCAGGCAGACTGCCGACTCTGGGCAGGACGTCCTGGGCGCAGGCACCGCTGACCGAGATGTTCACGACCTCGTAAGCGTCTCCCAGCCGCTTGGCCAAGGCCTTGGTCAAACGGTCGGTATCCTTTTGCCCGTCATACGCGTTAAAAATTGAATCGCCAAAAAGCACGACTTTCTTCATCTGTTTCACTCATTTCTTTGAAAAATGAAGCTGGCATTTGCCAGTTTCTCCTGCTTTTTCTACTATAATAGATAAAGAATGAGAAAAGGACAAGTAAAAAGAATGCGAAACTATACTGAATTCAGCCGGCAGGCCTGGGCGGCTTTAACCCCCAAGACCGAGCTGGCGGTGACTAATGAAGAGCTGGCCAAGGTCAAGTCTTTGGGCGACCAGCTGGACGTCAAGGACGTCGATGAAATCTACCAGACCCTGCTGAACTATATCCACCTGGCCTACCAAGCCAAGCAGGCGACAGCCGCTAAGAAGGCAAAATTTTTGCAGCTGCCGGAAAGCAAGGTGCCTTATATTATCGGCATTTCCGGCTCAGTTGCCGTGGGTAAGTCCACGACTGCCCGCCTTTTGCAGCTGCTCTTGACCCGGTATTACCCGGACTTAAAGACCCAGATGATGACCACTGATGGCTTCATCTACCCCAACCAGGAGCTGGAGAAGCGGAAGCTGATGCCCAGGAAGGGTTTCCCGGAAAGCTACAACATGCAGATGCTCAGAGACTTCCTCCAGGACGTGGTCAGCGGAAAAAATGACGTCGTTTATCCCCTGTATTCCCAGGAATTAAGTGACATCGTCCCGGGCCGCTATGGCCATGTGGAAAAGCCCGACATCTTGATCATCGAAGGGATCAACACCCTGCAGCTGCCGGAAAGCGGCCAGCTGGTGACCAGCGACTTTTTTGACTTTTCAATTTATATCGATGCGGAAGAAGACTTGATTGAAAAGTGGTATATGCAACGCTTCAAGAAGATCATGAAAATGAAGAAGAATGACCCAAGCAACTTCTACTACAAGCTGGCCAACGGGCCGGAAGACGAGGCCCTGCGCCTGGCGGAAGAAACCTGGCAGATGGTCAACCTGGTCAACCTACGCCAATACATCGCCCCGACCAAGGAGCGGGCCAATTTGATCCTGCATAAGGTTGAGGGGCACTTGATTGACAAAATTTACCTTCGCGGCTTTTAAGTCAATGGTATAATGAAGAACAGTGATAAAAAATTTATTAGGGAGATTTCTTTATGCAAGCAATTGAATTGAAAAAAGGCATGATTTTTGACGATGGCGGCAAGCTGATGCTGGTTATGGCGGCTAACCACCACAAGCCAGGCAAGGGCAACACCGTTATGCAAATGGACCTGCGTGACGTCCGGGCCGGCAGCGTGATCCACAAGACCATGCGGCCAAGTGAAAAGATCGAGCTGGTCGAAGTCGTCAAGAAGAACGCCCAATACCTGTACGCTGAAGGCGACAGCTACAACTTCATGGACACGGAAACCTACGAACAATACGCGATTTCCGGCGACCAACTGGGTGACGACGTCAAGTACTTGATGCCAAATATCGAAGTTATCCTGGAATTCACTGAAGACGGGGAACTTTTGGCCGTGCAATTGCCATCAACTGTCAACATGAAGGTAGTAGAAACCCAGCCAGGCATTAAGGGGGCAACCGCAGCTTCCGGCGGCAAACCAGCCACTATGGAAACCGGCCTGGTTGTGACTGTGCCTGACTTCATCAACGAAGGCGACGAACTGGTCATCAACACCCTGGAAGGGACTTACAAGGGCCGGGCTTAAGGCCAAAAAAAGTAAACGAAAAGCGTCCGGTTACCCGGGCGCTTTTTGCATGCACTTTATTCGTTTGTATCAGTCGTCGTGTCAGTGCTTGACTGGCTGCTAGAGGAAGAGGCCTGGCTGCTCTGTTCTTGGCTAGATGAGCTGGCCACGGAACTAGAAGAGCTGACCTGCTTTTCATTACTTTGGCTTTGGCTCTGCTGGTCATCATGGCTTGGCTTGTTTTCATCAGGCTTAGCGGAATCATCTTGAGCTGGCTTAGATGAAGAAGATGATGATGATGACGAGGAGCTAGATGAGTGGGAAATGCTGGTGGCTTTAGAAGCCAGGGCACCGAAGCCGCCGGCTACGGACCCAACCACGGCCAGGCCTAGGATGACCCAGATCCCGATCTTTAAGAGCTTGTCCAAGTTGATGGCGTCAAAGAATTTAAAAATTGCCTTGAAGCCATGCGGTACCTTGCTCTTGTCCAAAATTTCCTTGGCCTTGCCGGCCGGGCTGGCCTCCTTAACTGGCGCCGGATTAGCGGCCCGGACTTCAGTTACCTTCTCTTTAACTGGACTGGTTGGCTTAGCAGCCGGAATGTCCTTGCCGGCGGCGGCCGGCTCAGTAAACTGGTCGAGCAGCTGTGCCCCGTCTAACCCCAGCAGGCTGGCATATTGCCGGATGCAGCTTCTGACCATGACCGGGTTTAAGCCTTGAAAATCATCGGCTTCAATCTTTTGCAGAGTCGCCTGGTCGACCCGCAGGGTTTGACTAACGGCTTCCAGGCTGAGCTGCTTGGCGCGGCGCTGTTTCTGTAGTTCTTTACCGATTGTCAAAGTTTTGCCTCCTAAATGCTTCTGATTAGTCTTAGCCTATTTTACTTGAAAATGGCTAAAAGCTAAAGGCAGAAGTCTTTTCCAACTTGGATCTTTTACCAAAGGTTAAGATTTCTTTTACAAAAAAAGCCCTCAAAAATAAGGACTTCATAATCTTATTCGCCTTGGAAAGTGCCGGCTTCAACTTCCCTAATGAAGTCAGCCAGGTGCTTGTAGTAGACATCGGGGTTGTCGACCATGTGGTGGTGGCCGCCGTCAGGAGTAGTGACCAGGCGGGAGTTAGGAATCAGTTTCTGCATGGTTCTGGCCGTTTCCAGAGGCATGGTTTCCACTTCGCCAAAAGTCAGCAAGGTTGGCACCTTGATCTTTGGCAGTTCGCTTCTGAAGTGCCAGTCCTTCAATTTGCCCGTGATGACGAATTCGTTGTCGCCCTGGAAGGCGTTGTAGACAGCCGTGCCGCCCAGGTTGCCCAGGTGGTAGAGCTTGGAAGGCTGCTTGCGGTCAACAAAGTTGATGTTCAGAATCTGCACGTCGTCCTGGTAGCGCTGGTTGGCGTAATCGTTCTTGGCTTCGCATTCGTGCATGAAGTCGATTTCGGTCTGCGGCAGGACTTCTTGCCGGCGGCGGTTGACCGCGGCCACGTATTCGTCGATGTCGTCAACCATGGAGGAGATGATGGCCCCCTTCAAGTGGTCTCCGTACTTAACCGCGTATTCCTGGACCAAAAGGCCGCCCCAGCTTTGCCCGATCAAGTAGAAGTTATCGATGCCAAGCTTTTGCCGGACTTCTTCAACTTCGTCCAGGAAGTATTCGTAAGTCAGGTACTTGTCCGCGATCTTTGGGTCGCTGTAGTCCGGCTGGTCAGAGTAAAGGGAGCCCAGCTGGTCGTACATGTGGACCTGGACGTTCAAGCCCTGCTTCTTTAATTGTTCAGCCGTATCCTCCCAGTATTCGTGGTTGCCGCCCGGGCCCCCGTGCAGGCAGAGCAGGTGGATGTCACCTGTCCCTTGGGTGTTGGTCCAAAGATGGTAGCCATTGTCCAAAGTCAAAATCGTCGTTCCTTGTTTCATTGGAAAAATCTCCTAACTATAACTATCTAGTTCATTATATGCCTTTATCTATTATATGCCTTATTTGCCTACTGGTTTTGGGCTGCCAGGAATTCCCGCATTTTTTCCAGTTCGGTGCTGGCCAAGTCCAAGGCACAGACGTTTTCAAAAAGGTGGCTGACTTCCTGCCCGCTTTCCGGGTCCTCAATGGTGAAGCCTGCTTCGTCTACCGCGGTCACGTAGCCCAGGTTTTCCCCGGCTAATTCATAGTCGTCAACGCTGACCAGTTGCTTGCCGGCTTTTTCAATCACTTCCCGGACAGTTGGGACATGGTCTAAGGATTGGGCTAATTTGCCCAAGTGGCCCGGATCAAAAATTTCATTTTTCTGGTTGTAGGCGACCAGGAAGCTGGAGAAGTCGATAGCCGCGGAATTTACTGATTCATGAACCACGTCTTCTCTGTTGACCAGGCAGATGGATTCTAATTGCCCATAGTCATTCAAGCTTTCAAAAAGCAGGAACTGGTCACTTTGGTCCAGGACCAGGCCCAAAAGGCAGCTGCCAAAGCGGGCGTCATCCAGCCAGTCCAGGTAAAGTTCAACTAAGCCGTAGGGATTCTGGCCGGCAAACTGCTCTTTAACCGCCTGGTACTTTTTCCAGAGCTTGTTTAAAGGAGCGTTTAATTCCAGGCTGGAGATGACAGACAGGGGGATGACCAGGCAGAGAGGGTCCAGCTCGTAGTCGTCCCCGATCTGCTTCAGCTGGATTTCGGTTGGACCGGCTAAGGCGATGATGCCGGTGTAGACGATCCCGCTGGTTAAGGTGATATTGACGACCAGGTCCTTCTCCAGTGCGGCTTGGCTGGCCGCGCTAAGGCTGGTCAAAGGCGTCTTCAGGAGCTCCTGGTTGAGGGGCATGAGGGCGAAGGGGTCGGTCGACTTGCCTTCATCGATCAGGTGCTGGCAGTAGGCCAGGCTGGGGGATTCGTCGACGCTGGTCAGGATGTCCTGGTTATTGATGACCAAGACCCCGCCGGCATTGGCGTCGTCGTCCAGGCTGATGAGGGTGGCCGCGTCCGCGCTTTGGTAGACCAGGTAGCCCAGATAGTAGCTGCCGGATAATTGGTCGGCTTTGGTATGCAGTTCAACTAATTTCATTTATTTTGTCTTCTCGTTTCTTTCTAGTTTTTATTCTTTGTTTTTCCCGCTAGTCTTTCCGGTCTTTTTCTCTTTTTTAAAAAATTGTCACGCTTTGCCAAGAATCAGACTTTAGCAAGATTTTACTTTCTTAGGATTATCTTAATTATATCAATGCTGGCGGCAAAAATAGGAAAGATTGCTATAATGTTTATGAAAGAGAGGGATTATCCAATGAGTCTCAAATACGCACGGAAAAGCCAGGTAGCCCTGTTCAGCTTCCTGGCCGCCATCAAGGCCTGCAATGTTTTGTTCGTGGCCTACATGCTCAAGGTCATGCTGAACATTGCCTCTTCCGGCAAGGCTGATTACGGCCGCCTGGTCGGCTTCGCGGCCTTGACGGCCGGGGGCCAGCTTTTGTTCATGGCCAGCAATTTCTTCTATGAAACGACCAAAATGAACATCATCAGAAGCGTGAACATGACCTTGAAAGAGGCCAACCTCCGCTACCTGATCGACCAAAACAGCCTGGACACCAAGGACGGGCTGAGTTTCATGACCAACGACTTAAAGCAGATCGAAACCAACCGGGTCACGGCCCAGCTGGACATCATCTACCAAAGTTTGACCTTCGTGGGCTCTTTGGCCTTTGCTTTATATAATTCCTGGGAAATGACCCTGGTCTTTATCGTGGCGACTCTGGCTCCGGCCGGCGTGCAGATGATTACCAGCAAGATCATCACCAAGAAGTCCAAGATCTGGACCCAGAAGAACGCCGTCTACACCCAGTACGTGTCTGACAGCTTGAACGGGGCCCAGTCAGCCCGCCTCTACAACGTCCGCACTAATATCGTCAAGCGGGCGGTAGGTGCTGCCGGGGATATGGAAACGGCCCTTCGGAGCATGACCTTGACCCAGGCCTGGGCCCTGGAATTGATCTACTCAGCAGCGGAACTTTTCTGCTTCATCATTCCCTGCACGATCGGCGGGATCATGATGATGCAGGGGCGGCTGGCGGTTGGGACCCTGGTTATGATGGTCGACTTGGCCATCAACTTCATCAGCCCGGTGGTCACCTTGTTTAACGAATTCAACCAGGTCAAGTCAACCGTGCCGATGTGGCAGAGAACCCAGCGGGCCCTCAATTACGTGCAAAAAGACGACAATTACCCGGTCGACCACTTTGACGGCATGGAAATCCGGGACGTGGCCTACGTGACCAAGCACAGCAAGCGGCAGATTTTTGAACACGTGAACATCAAGATCAAGCCGGGGGAAAAGATCCTCTTGATGGCGCCGTCCGGCTGGGGGAAGACCACCCTCTTGCGCCTCATGCTGGGCATCTACACGCCAAGCCATGGTGAAATTTTAATCAACGGTGAAGAAGTGACGGGGGACTGGTACAAGGCCCACAACTTCTACTCCTACGTCAACCAGAAGCCTTTCATGTTTGACGACACCCTCCGCTTTAACGTGACTCTGGGCCGGCAGGTGGATGAAGAACAGCTGCTCATGGCCTGCCATGAAGCGGGCCTGGATGACCTGATCCAGGAAAACGGCCTGGACTACCCGGTCGGGGAGAACGGCAACAACCTCTCCGGCGGGCAGATCCAGCGGGTGGAAATTGCCCGGGCCCTCTTGTCTGGCCGGCCGATCCTGCTGGCTGACGAAGCCACCAGTGCCCTGGATCCCCGCCTGTCTTTGGAGATCCATGAGACTTTGCTGGGCAATCCGAAGGTAGCGGTGATCGAAGTCGCCCACAAGATTTCGGACGTGGAAAAGGCCATGTTCGACCAGATTATTGTTTTAGACAAAGTTAAGCCAGCCTAAGCTGGCTTTTTTTATTACTTTTATACAGCAAAATATATGTTAAAAAGCTTTTTGACTTAGTAAAAGCAAAATATATATTTTTGCACATATAAGAAATATGATATATTGCTCTTGCAAAGTAAGTGCTTACAGGATACAATGGACAGTGTAAGTAAGAAAACAAGAAAATAAAGAAAATAGTTTGTTGTAAGACTGAAGGAGACTGAATTATGGCAGAACCAAAATGGCTGCAAGACATGAACCCTGAAGAATACTTGAAGGAAGATTTTGAAGCAACTGGCCACAGCCGCTACACTGTTGACGGCTTGGAAAAGAACGACCCTGAATGGCTGGACAAGGCAGCTGCCAAGGTTAATGCTGCTGAAGGCGATGACTACGTTAAGCTGGACTCAGGTTTGCTGACGGTTAACCAAATCAACTGGATGCTCCGCAACACTTTCGGTGAAATGACTTACGTGGACGACAACAACCAATTCCTGTGGTACAACCGTCCGCAAGACCCTAACTACAAGATGAAGGCCGGCCGTGTGCCAGCCCAAGTCGGTGACACTATGGGCGCCGTTCACCCGGACATCCGTGACGTTATCCCAACTGCCAAGAAGGTTGTTCACGCCCTGCGGACCAAGGAAGGCGGCCATGACGAAGTTTGGATGCCAGTACCAACTGGTAACTTGACTGAACTCGTTTTGCACTACTACAAGAGAGTGGAAGACGAAGAAGGCAACTACATGGGTATCTACGAATGGGTTCAAGACATCTACCCATTCGTGAAGTACTTCTGCGAATCAACTGGCCAGAAGCTGGTTGTTGACCCAGACGCTGCAACTGGCGCAACTTACCGCCGCAACTCTGACCCAGACGCTAAGACTGGTCCTTCAACCAAGGCAGCTGCTGCCAAGGAAGAAGTAAAGCCAGCTGAACCAGAAGCAACTAGCGGTGCATCCCACCACTAATCAAAGCATTTTTTGCGATCATACTAGTATTAAAGACCAGCTCAAGGCTGGCCTTTTTTTGGTCAATTTTTGGCATGGAAGCAGCGGCTGCAAACACTTATACTAGTAGTTATAGATGCTTTTTTGGATGTGAGGATAAAAAACGATGCAATACTTAGTTTTTGACATTGGCGGAACCAACGTGAAGTACGCCTTGATGGATAATGAAGGGCAGCTGCTGGAAAAGGGGAAGCGGACAAGCGCGGACAATCTGGACGACTTTGTCGCCGCCCTGTATGAAGTCGGCGACCAGTACAAGGGCAAGTTTACCGGGATCGCGGTCTGCGCGCCAGGGAAGATCGACACGGAGAAAATGATCATCCACTATGGCGGGGCTTTGACCTTTTTGGACGGCTTAAACCTGGAAGAGACGCTGGGGTCCAGATACGGGGTAGCGGTTAGCGCGGAAAATGATGCAAAGGCGGCAGCCTTGTGCGAGCAGTGGCTGGGCGAACTCAAGGGAGTTGATATCGGAGCGGTGATGACTCTGGGCACTGGCGTTGGCGGCGGGATCGTCGTTGGCGGCAAGCTTCTGCACGGGAGCAGCTTCCAGGCTGGGGAACTTAGCTGGATGATCACGAACCAGGAAGCTGGGCTTAAGGAAATGGCTGCCTATACTGGTGCCCGCTGCTCAGCTGTCAGAATGGTGGAAAGGGTCAACCAGGAGCTGGGCAATGAAGACCTTGCTGACGGTTTGGCGGCTTTTGCAGCCATCAAGTCCGGCAATGAAGAGGCAGGCAAGATCTTCCGCCAGTACTGCTTGGATGTAGCCGTGATGATTTTGAACCTGCAGACCGTGATCAACGGGGAAAAGGTTGTGATCGGCGGCGGGATCAGCGCCCAGGAAATCTTGATCGAGGAGATCCGCCGACAGTTCGGGGAAATCTTGCAGGACAACCCGATTTTGGGCCAGCAGGTAATTCCGCCGGAAATCGTGGCGGCCAAGTTCAGAAATGATACCAACCTCTATGGTGCTCTTTTTGGCTTATTGCAAAAGACCGAGAAGTAGCAGGGAAATTTTTAGCTGAATATAGAAAAAACTGAGCTCATATTAATGTGAGCTCAGTTTTGTTATTGTCGGATGATTAGATTTTTTACTTCGTAAACCAGTAATTAAAGAACCAGTTATAAGGAACGGATAAAAGATAGATGTAGGTTAAGTTGATAGCAACAACCATAATAGGTCCTGCATATGGCTTAGTGAATTTGCCATAGCGCAATATAAGAAGAATTATGGCTGAACCAAACACATCGAAAGCTAAACCTGCAGTCATCACCCGTAAAAGGCTTAAAGCAATGAATCCGGCAACTAGGACAACTTCAGTGATCCAGAAGAGGACTGAAAACTTGCTCGTCCAGATTAGGATGGCAGCCAACAAAAGGGCAATAGACACAATGATTAGAGCCCAACCAATGGTAAGGCTTTCGAAATCGGTTTGAAAGCCAACGGAGTGTGCTCCCATGAACCAGATTAGAACTGCCTCGATCAGAAACATCAAGCAGTTGACCGCTTTAATAATTGTTGAAAGAACTTTTTCTGTTTTTGTCATCATGGTGCCTCCAAGTTTAAAAAGCTATATTCTGTATATATGATACCGCTTCCTGTAGGGGGAGGCTATGTGACATATTGGACTTGGCTTTTTTGAAAAATTAGATTATTTTTTGCTTATTTCCACTGCTTAAAATTCCTGGTGCTGGTTAGGGTCGCGGTCGGGCCGGCGGCCATCTGCCTTGTCCAAGTCCGTCAAGGCGGTCACTTCTTCTTCAGTTAAGCTGAAGTCAAAAATGTCCAGGTTGCTCAACTGGTGCTGGCTGGAGGAAGCTTTTGGAATTGGCACTACCCCCAGTTGGACTTCCCAGCGCAAAATTACTTGAGCCGGGCTCTTGCCATACTTAGCGGCCAGCTTTTGAATCAAATCTTCCTGGAAAACTTCCCCGGCCCGCATGAGCGGACTCCAGGCTTCCGTAACGATCCCATGCTCATCGTCATAAGCCCGGACGGCGCGGCTGGACCAGTAGGGATGTAGCTCAACCTGGTTGACGGCTGGCGTAACCCCGGTTTCCTTGATCAAGCGGTCGATATGCCCTGGTTCAAAATTCGACACCCCAATCGACCGGACCAAGCCAAATCTTTGCGCGTCGATCAAGGCCTGCCAGGCTTCTACGTAGTGGTCTTCCAAAGGATTTGGCCAGTGGATCAGGTAGAGGTCAAAATAGTCCAAGCCGCTTCTTAAAAGTCCTTCTTCCAGTTCGTTGATCGCGGCCTTGTATTCGTGGTGGGCTCCCGGCAGTTTTGAGGTCACAAAGAGCTGGCTTCTGGCAACAGAGCTGCTTCTGATTGCCTTGCCCAGGGCCCCTTCGTTTTCATAGCGGGCGGCTGAGTCCAGGAGCCGGTAGCCATTTTCAATCGCCTGGCTGATGGCCCGGGCCCCTTGGTAGCCCTTGATCTTGTATGTGCCAAAGCCGATCTTTGGAATCTGGTTTCCGTCATTTAGCTTGAATTCTTCCATAATTTTTTCCCTTTGCCTTTCTATTAGATAAGTATTGCTTGCTTTTTCTCTCAATTATAGTTTAAATCTTTTGGTTTCCCGGAAAAATCCTCTAAAATAGTTTTAGTTTAAAAAGCGAGGAAAAGAAATGGCAAAAAAACGCAGGCGCAAGAAGCGTCAAAATACCAACCTGCTGTCGGTCGCTATCGCCGCGGCGGCAATCATTTGGGGCGTCTACACCAAGGGCGGCCAGGGAAATTTAACTAGTTCCAGTTCAAATACCAGTACTTCATCAAGTGTGGTCAGCTCGGTCCAAACGGCTAAAACCGTCTACGGGGGATTAGCCAAGAGCGACTACCAGAAATTAGCCCAGGAAACTTTTAAATCCGGAGGCAAGGGCTGGCACTATGTTAACAATAACCACTCCACCTTGGTGAAAAGCACCTGGAAGGTCAACCGGGTCATTTACTCCAACCTGGATAGCCAGAACCGGACTTCCAGCTCCAACACCGCCTTTTTGGAGAAGCGGAACGTGGCTAACGACTCTTTAAGAGTCAGGCAGTACGTCCAGCCAACCGGCTGGCACTCCAACCGGCAAAACGGGACCCAGATCTACAACCGGGGCCACCTGATTGCCTACTCAGTTTCCGCCGGCATCGACCAGGACGGCAACTACAACCCCAAGAACCAGTCCGGTGACCAGAACAACCCCAAGAACCTCTTTACCCAGTCAGCCTTTTCTAACCAGAAGATCCAGACGATTTTTGAAAGCAAGGTCCGGTCAGCTTTAAGAAGCGGGAAGAAGGTCATCTACCAGGCAACGCCAATTTTCAGAGGCCGGGAACTCATGGCCCGGGGGATCAACCTCCAGGCAGTTTCCACCGACGGCAGCCTGGATTTCAACGTTTATATCTACAATGTGCAGCCGGGCTACCAGTTTGACTACGAAACCGGCCGGGCAAAGATCGACCGCGGCATGCAGGTCAGCGAATAGGAAGAAAAATGCGCGACAACTGTACAACCATGCTGGTGGGCAAGAAGGCCAGCCTTGACGGGTCCACGATCGTGGCCAGAGATGAAGACTACGACCAGGGCTTTAACGAAAAGCACTTTGTCTATTATCCAGCTAAAAATTATGATGAGCTCTTTGTCTCCAAAGGAACTGGCGTTGAAATTCCCTTAAAGGGAGAAGGCTGCGGCTTCACCGCCGTCCGCGACGCCGTAGAAGACTACGGCCGCTTTGACGAGCAGGGGATCAACAGCTACAACGTGGCCATGAGTTCAACGGAAAGCGAAGCCAGCAACCGCCGGGTCTTTGACGGAAGCCAATGATCAAATTGCCGCGGCGATTACGGCCAAGGGCAAGGGAATTTTTGACCAGCTGGTCAAGGACAATCTCAACAACTCGATTTACAAGTACCGGCCCTAATTTCCTGCAAAAAATAGTACAATAGGAATGTTGTAAGTTTTTTAATGTAAAGTAAGAAATCGTAAGGAGTTTTTTATGGAAAAAGAGATGACCTTAATCAGCGCCAAGGGCAAGTTAAAGGGAATTTGGGGCGAAGCCGTCAACCCGATCGAAGGGATGACCCCTTTGGTAATTTTGGCTAAGACCGGCGATAAGGACCAGGCCTATTGGCTCAGCCGCTACTTAAACGACGCCGGCATCCTGACCTTCACCTTTGAAGCAGAAGATGCAGCCAGCGCCATCAGCGGCTACCACCTGGCCTTTGACGAACTTAGAAACGATGACCGGGTGGCCAGCGAATACATCGTCTTTGCCGGCTACGGGGAAGCGGGCAACGCTGCAGCTGTTGCGGCTAGTGAAATCGGCCGGTCAGTCCGGGGGATCTTTTTAATGTCACCAGTCATCAAGGACTGGGACAAGATCAAGGGCTACCAAGGCCGCAGCTACATTGTTGCCGGCAGCGATGACGACCAGGCGCCTTTGGCCAGCCTGGAAATGATGGCCAAGAAGCTGAAGCAGGGCGAACTTTTGCAAATGCGGGGCGCTGGCCACGACTACCGGGAAGAAGACTGGGAAAGAGCAGGGATGCTTCTCAGAACCTGGGTCTTGACCGGCCTTAACTAAGAAACTGTAAAGCAGAAAAAGAGAAGAAGGCAAAGCATGACAGAAGTAAAAATTGTGCAAGTTAGTGAGAAAGATTTGCCAGAGTTGATTGCTATCAGCCGGGAAACTTTCGCGGAAACTTTTGGCAAAGACAACAGCCCGGAAGATATGGCCAAGTTTTTGGACGAAAACTACAATGAAGACAAGCTTGGGGGAGAAATGGCAACTCCGGGCAGCTTCTTTTACTTCTTAAAAGCGGACGGGGAAGTTGCCGGCTACTTGAAGCTGGACGTTGACGACGCCCAAAACGAAGAGGTCGACCCAAACGGCCTGGAAATCGAGCGGATCTACCTGCGGAAAAGTTTCCAGCACCGGGGCCTGGGCAAGCAGCTCTTTGAGTTCGCGGAAGAAAAGGGCCGGGAATGGAGCAAGTCTGTCCTCTGGCTGGGCGTTTGGGAGCACAACGAAAACGCCAAGAACTTCTATGCCAGCCGCGGTTTGACCCGGTTCAGCGAGCATGTCTTCGTTCTTGGCGATGACCGTCAGACAGATTTTTTGTTAAAGAAGGCTCTGGTCTAGTCCTGGCTGATTAACCAGTCAGACAAGAGCTTTTGGTACTTGGCATTTTCCTGGACAAAAGGCATGTGGCCGCAGCCGGCAAAGAGCTCCCAGCGGGCATTTGGCAAGTGGTCGTACATGCTTTTAGCCACTAGGGGAGTGCACAAGTCGTCAGTGCCGCTGGTAATCAAGGCCGGCAAGTGCAGGTCCTTTAAGCGGTCAGTGTACTCATAGCCGTGCAGGTTGCCAATCGGCGTATATTCATTAGGGCCCCAGCCTGTCAAGTAGGCCAGACTGCCGCCCTTTTTTTTGCGCAAAACTGGCTCCGGCAGGTCCGGCGTAAGCTTGATGGCGTGCTGGTCCATGAAGTGGGCATTGGCCGCCTGGTAGGCCGGGGAGTTGTAGTTGCCAGTTGTTTCAGCTTCCTTGATAGCGGCCTGCTCGCCTTCTGGCAGGTACTTGATTAAGCGGTGCAGTTCCTGGCTCCAAAGCTTGGCGGAGGCTAAAGTGGAGGAGAGGATTAGGCTCTTGACCCCTTTAGGCTGGTAGTCGCACAGGTAGATCAAAGCCAGCATCCCGCCCCAGCTTTGCCCCAAAAGGTGGATCTGGTCAAGGCCCAGCTGCTCTCTGACATTTTCCAGCTCCTTGACCCAGGTTTGGGCCGTGTAGGCCGTTTCCGCCTGGTCGTCGGGGATGCTGGAGTTGCCGCAGCCTAATTGGTCATACATGATGACCTGGCGGCCGCTTTTTTCAGCGACTTGGTCGAGGACTTCAAAATAGTTGTGACTGCTGCCGGGCCCGCCGTGGAGAAGGAGGAGCGGGGCGCGGTCAGTAGCCTCGCCCACGATCCGGCAGTAGGTTTGCCAATTTCCAAATGGAAGATATTTTTCTGTGATTTGCATCTTTTTTTCCTACTTTTAAAGAAACTTCATTTCAAAAAAATGGTATCATGAATAATGAGTAAAATTAAGGTGGGGACAGCAATGATTAAGCAACAAATTTTTCCAATTGAAACAGACTTTAACTGGTATGACGTCAATGGCTTGAACGAAGCTGACAGCCGGCGCCTGCAGACAGAGTTTTATTTTACACCGGAAATCATTTCCTACGTTTCCGACCGGCATGAACGGCCCCACTACGACTACGACCAATATACCGACACCCACCTGCTAGTCTATGACGTGCCAGTCTGGCCAACGACGACCATCAAGCACTTCACTTCCCGGCCAATCACTTTTTTGCTACAGGACAAGAACCTCTTTTCTTTCCATACGATTGAGACCAGCTATGTTTTTGACGAGTTCAATGATCCCAAGGTTTTGCGCCGGCTCTCACACGCCCAGGATGTGACGGAACTGCTGGTGACTTTTTTGATGTATGCTTCCCAGTACTTCCAGCGGGCCATCACCCAGCTGGATGCTGAACGCAACGACCTAGACGTCAAGCTGAGCGATGACATCGACAATAAGGACCTGGTGGAGTTGTCCAATATTGAAAAGAGTCTGGTCTACCTGTCCAGTTCAATTCAGACTGACCAGATGATGCTGCGCAGCCTGCAGCACTCCCGGCTGACTTTTTCCAAAGCGGCCAAGGAAATGCTGGACGACGTTTTGATTGAATCCAGCCAGTCTTCAGAAATGGTGCAGATTTCCCGGCAGGTTACCAAGACTTTGTCATCGACTTCCAACAACATGATGAACAACAACCTGAATGACACCATGAAGTTCCTGACGGTCTGGTCCATCGTTTTGACCATCCCGACCATTTTGACTGGTTTTTACGGGATGAACGTGAATCTGCCGGTTCTCGGGGCCAGCTATGACTGGATAATCATTATTTTGATCACCGTCCTTTTGATGGTCTGGCTGATCTTCTTCATGCGTAAGCACCATCTTTTCTAAAGGAATTAAGAGCTAGAAACAAGGAGCTTTAATGAAGAACAATATTGTAGTCGGGGCTTTGATCGCCTCCCTACTGGCTTTTGTCGTGTACACCAGGACCAACAAGGATGCTGAAATGCGGAAAGTCACGGTGGTGCAGGTAAAGAAGTCCGGCAAGGTCAAAAAGATCATTTCTTCCACTGACAAGGAACCGAATGTCAATTCCATTGAATATGACAACCAGGTCAAGAGCAGCAAGGGCAGTGACAAGCAGCTGGTCAAGGCAATTAAGAAGGCTATGGGCCAGGACGTCAGCTACCAGGTGGCGGCTTATGACTTGAATAAGAGCAGCCATTTCGCGGAAGTGACCAACACCAAGAGCGGCCAGGATTCCCAGAAGATTTTTTACCTCTATCTTTTGCTCGCCCTTTATGCCCAAGAAAAGTCCGGCAAGATCGGGGCCAGCACGACTATCAAGGTTACCAAGGTTGACAAGGCCGGAACAAGTACGGCGATCGCGGTCGGGATCAGCTATGGGCCAAGCTACTTGCGCGAGCAGATGCTGAAGGGCAACAAGACCGCGGCTAACGCGCTTTTGCGGACGATCGGGACTAAGCAGGTCAACAAGATCCTTAAGCATCTGGGGGCTAGCCAGACTAAAGTAACGGGGACCTTCTCTAAATCCGTGGTCGGCAAGACGACAGCCAGTGACCTGGCCAAGATCATGGTTTCCATCTACCAAGGCAAGCTGGTCGGCAGCTACAACCAGCAGGTTCTGACTGCTATGACAGGGAAGACCAAGCTGGCCAGCAAGGCCAAGGGGACCATCTACCAGTATGCTGATGACAATTTAGAGGTCGCCTTGATCAGCAATAACGGCCACAATTACGTGGTTAGCGCCTGGTCCAGCAAGACTGATGACTTTGCTTCCTTGGGGCAAGCCGTTAAGCAAGTCATGGAAAAGTAAAGACGGAATAAACTGAACAGAAGAAATGAAAAACGACTCTACAGCCAGACAGTAGAGTCGTTTTGTGTTTTCTTGCGTTTACGTGGTTTATAAGTTTTCTTGGCCAGGCACATATACCAGGCGAATTGGAATTCCCCGACCATAATGCAGATAGCCAGCAGCAGGAAGGTTACTACGAAAGGATTGATGCTGCTGCCGTCAGCGTAATGAAAATTGAACATGAAAACATTTAGATAAATCAGTAAACTGAACCAGTAAAAGTTTGCGAACCACCAGATTTTCATTTTTAGTTTTCATCTCCCATCTGAATATATGATATCGCTTTTAGGAACCGCTTTCAATAGGAAATGGGATTAATTTACAGAGTGTAGATTGAAATCTTCAGTTAGTAGTTATATAATTGCTACAGTTGAAAGGAAAAGGGTAGTAATTATGACTCAAAAAAGAACTTTGGACTTGGACAAGGTCCTGGCCAAAGCCACGGAAATGATTGAAAGCCGGGGCTTAAGCGAGATGACCATGCCAAATCTTGCCAAGGCTCTGGGCGTTCGCAGCCAGTCACTCTATCATTACGTGAAGAACCGCTCGCAACTTCTGTCGCTGGTCGCGGCCAGCCGGATCCGCCTGCTCTACCAGGACCTGCTCAAGCAGCTGGTCGGTTTGTCAGGCCACGAAGCATTGTTTAAGTTTGCTGACGTGGTCCGCGACCGCCTTTTGGAAGACCAGGCCCTGGCGACCCTCCTTTACCACGTGGATGAATTTTCTGATGATTTAGAAGTGGTTAAAGAGGTGGTCAAGATCCTGGACTTAGGGGACCAGCTGCAGGTGGACACTGAACACGTGGTTTCCCAGCACGCCTTGGTTGGCGCGGTCCTGGGCTACGTCTTCCTGGACCGGTTTATAGATGGCCAGGAAAAGGTGGAAAGTCCGCAAGAAGCAGAGGAGAACTATCACGAAATGATCTGGCGGCTGGTTTCGCCCAACGTCCAGCAGTCAAATGCCTAGTTTAGTAGACTGATTGTAAAAGACAAAGAAAGGAAAAAGAACATTGAAGAAGTTACTGAAGAACCATCTCGGCGCTTTGATCGCCTGGGTGCTCATTCTGGTGATTTCTTTGGTTGCCCTGCCAAACGTTGAATCACTGACGAGAGCGCACAGCGAAATCTCCCTGCCAAGCAACGTGGAAAGCGAAGCAGCCAAACTAATCAAGAACGAATGGGGCAGTAAGAAAAAGAATACTTATGAAGTCGCGGTTGTTTTCAACAAGAAATCCGGTAAGCTGACCGAGACCGACCAGGGCAACATCGAAGCCTCAATCGACCGCTTGACTAGCAACCAGAAGAAATACGGCATCAAGGACTACCTGGCGCCGCAAGACAACATCGCGACCAAGAAGCTGCTCAAGTCTAAAGACGGAACGACTTGGGTCATGCAGATGAACATCGCCAAGAGCCACGGGACCATCTCCCAGGTTAACGACGAGATCAACAAGGCTGTCAAGACCAGTGGGGTAAGAACCTACGTCACTGGTGCAGACGTCCTCAACAATGACTTTACCAGCTCGATCCGAGAAGGGATCAAGAAGACGGAACTGATCACGGTGGTTTTCATCTTCATCGTGTTGATCATCGTCTTCCAGTCACCGGTTGTCCCGCTCGTGTCACTTTTGACGGTTGGGGTTTCCTTCCTGGTTTCCTTCTCAATCGTGACCAACCTGGTCAACCAGGTGAACTTCCCGTTCTCCAACTTCACCCAGGTCTTCATGGTGATTGTTTTGTTCGGGATCGGGACCGACTACAACATTCTGCTATATAACCACTTTAAGGAGGACCTGGGCAATGGCCTGGGGGTGGCTGAAGCCACGAAGGACTCGATCAAGAAGGCCGGCCGGACTATTCTTTACTCCGGCTCCTCAATTCTGATCGGTTTCTCCGCTTTGGGCTTAGCCAACTTCTCAGTTTACCGGTCTGCTTCCGGCGTTGCTGTCGGCGTTCTGGTCCTCTTGATCGTCCTCTTGACTTTGAACCCCTTCTTCATGGCCACTTTGGGCAAGAAGATGTTCTGGCCAAGCAAGGAATTCGCCGGGGAAAACCCAAGCAAGATGTGGCATGGGATTTCCAGCGCTACTTTGAAGCGGCCCGTTGTCTTCTTGGCAGCTGTAGCGGTTGTCGTTGCACCATTCTTCGTTACTTACTCTAACGTTTTGAACTACGACGACACGGCGGAAATTTCAGATTCAGTACCTTCCAAGCAAGGGCTGAACCTGGTGCAAAAGCACTTCTCTGAAGGGATGGCCATGCCGTCATACCTTTACATCAAGAGTGACCACACGCTCGACAATGAGAAGGACTTGAAGCTGATCGACGAATTGACGCGGAAATTGCGCAATTCTGAAGGCGTGGACAAGGTTATGTCCGCGACTGAGCCATACAACGAAAAGATCAAGCTGCTCTACGTTAAGAAGCAGCTGAAGTCAGTTACCGACGGGACCGCCAAGTTGGAAAAGGGTGTCGGCAAATTGACTAAGGGCAGCGAGCAGGTGACCAGCGGGGCCAAGAAACTGGCTAACGGTGCTGACCAGCTCGACGAAGGCACTGGCACTTTGAGTAACGGGGCCAAGGACCTGTACACGGGGACGGTTAAGCTTTACAACGGTTCAATCGCTCTCTACGACGGGGCAGGCACCCTCTTTAACGGGACCAAGACCCTGTCAGTTGGGGCAGACGCCCTTTACTCCGGCACTAGAAAGCTGTCCAGCGGGGCCAACACCTTGTCTGCTGGTACCCAGAAGCTGAAGAGCGGGACCAGCTCCCTGGCCAGTGGTTCACAGACTCTGGCTAACGGGACCGGCTCTCTGGCAACTGGTGCCCAAACCTTGAGAGACGGTGCCGGCACTTTGAAGAACGGTACTGCCAGCCTTTACACTGGTGCTGGTACTTTGAAGAACGGTACCGCCAGCCTTTACACCGGCACGGGTACTTTGAAGAACGGTACTTCCCAGCTCTTGACTGGCAGCACTACTTTGAAGAACGGGACCAGTGACCTGGCAACTGGCGCAAACAGCCTGTACACTGGCACTCAGACCTTGACCAATGGCGCCAAGGACTTGACGGCCAACATGAACACCTTGGTTGCCGGCCTTGACCAGCTGAAGAGCCAGCTGTCAGAAAATGCCAGCTCCTTGAACGCTGACCAGCTTGACCAATTGTCATCCGGCTTGACCGACTTGAACAACGGCTTGCAAAGCTTGAACAGCAAGGTCAGCCAAATCAGCGTGCCAAACATCGACACTTCCAAGATCTCCAGCCTGGTCAGCGGCCTGCAAAGCCTGCAAGGACAAGTTGGCTCTCTGCAAACTGGCTTGACTGAAGCTAAGACTGGCTTAGGTGCTGCCAACTCCGCGGCTGGTGAACTGGCAAGCAAGATCAGTCAAGATCCAGAGTTGAAGAAGCAATTGCAACCTGTTCTTGACAAACTTAACGCTGGTTTAGGTTCAGCTGGCAGCGGCTTGACTACTGCCGGTACTGCCGCAACCAACATGAAGAGTGCCGCTTCCGGCATTCAAAGTGCCGCCGGCAGTCTGGGCAGCAGCACTTCTGCAGCTTCCACGGCCGACTTGAGCACGGAAGTGCAACAATTGCAGGCAGCTGTTTCCCAACTTGCTTCCGGCTCAAACACTTTGAACACTCAAGCAGCCAGTGGGATCAACAGCTTGAAGTCTGGCTTGAGCAAGATCGGCCAGATGCAGTCAGCAGTTGACGCGCTTGCAACTGGCGCTCACAAGCTTTACACTGGTTCAAACTCAATTTACAGCGGTTTGAGCAAGGGGATGGCAGGTGCTTTGGCCCTGTCACAAGGTGCTAACAAGCTGAACAGTGGTGCCGCATCCCTTTACAACGGGATCAGCCAGGTCAACACTGGCGCAAACAGCCTTTACACTGGTGCCGGCCAAGTCAACTCTGGCGCGGCCAGCCTTTACACTGGTGCAGGCAAAATGAACACTGGTGCCGCAAGTCTTTACTCCGGCACGGGCAGTTTGGTCAGCGGGGCTAACCAAGTCAACTCGGGTGCTTCTGCTGTAGCCAGTGGCGCCAGCCAAGTCAACTCCGGCGCTGGCCAGGTTAACTCCGGTGCCGGCCAACTGGCTACTGGTTTGGCCAGCGGCGTCAGCGGAGCGGCTCAACTGGCTAACGGCGCAAGCCGCTTGACCAGCGGTGCCGGCCAACTCCAATCTGGTGCCAGCCAATTGCAAAACGGTCTGGCGCAAGGCGTCAACGGCTCCAGCCAACTGGCTGAAGGGGCTGACAAGCTGCAGTCCGGTACCAGTCAGCTTTCTAGCGGCGCAAGCAAGCTCGCTGAAAAGACGCCAGCCATCACCAGCGGCTTGACTGCCGTCAACAACGGTCTGGTTTCCGCCGGCTCATACTTGAACGGCCTGCGCAAGTCCAAGGCCTCTGACACCTTCTACGTGCCAAGCTACGTCTTGAAGCACAACGCCGACCTGCAGAAGTCCCTCAAGGTCTTCCTCAGCCCGGACAAGAAGAGTGCCATGATCATCATCATCCTGGACAGCAACCCAAGTTCTGAAAGTGCCGCAAAGCACTCACAAGCTTTGAGCGCTATGGCTCGCAAGTCCCTCAAGGGGACCGACCTGGGCAAGGCTGAAGTCGAAATGGGCGGGCAAAGCTCAACCATCGAAGACACCAAGAACACGGCCAGCGGTGACTTTACCAGAACTATGGCAATCATGCTGATCGGTGTCGGCATTGCCTTGATCCTCGTCACCCGGAGTCTGCTTCAGCCGATCTACATCCTGGGGACTCTGCTTTTGGCCTACATCAGTTCTCTGTCAATCACCCGCTGGGTTGTCAGCGGCGTGATGGGCCGGAGCACCCTGGCTTGGAACGTGCCGTTCTTTACCTTCATCATGTTGATCGCCCTCGGGGTCGACTACAGCATCTTCGTCATGATGCGCTACCGTGACAGCGATCCGCATGCCTTGCCTAGCGCAAGAATCCTGAAGGCATGTACTGCTATCGGGACGGTTGTCATCTCAGCTGTCGTCATCCTGGGTGGTACTTTCGCGGCCTTGATCCCGTCAGGCGTGCCAACCCTGATCGAAGTGGCCATCGGGGTCATCATCGGTCTGGCCATCCTGGTCTTCCTGATGCCGATCAACCTGTCTGCTTCAACCAAGCTGACCTACGAAGGCTTCCCATGGCCTAAGTGGGCAGGCCGCAAGAAGGGCCTCAGCTTCGGCAAGAAGTCTTAAATGAAAGCTAAATAATGCATTAAGAACTCGTCATCTTTGGCGGGTTCTTTTTTGCCTCCGGAAGGAAAATGCTATAATGTGGAAAAAGAAACACTAGCAAAGGACGATTACTATGAAAAAGTGTCCCAACTGTGGCCAGGCTCTGACTGGCCAGGAAAAGGCCTGCCCGAACTGTGGATTCAATGTGGAAAAATACCGCCGCGACTACTTTACGGAAGAAGCAGTAGAAGAAAATGTTGAAAGAAGAGAAGCTAAGCGGGAAGAAGCTGACCGGTCTTTAGAAAAAGAGCCAGTTGACAAGCTCAGCCGGTCCGCCTACCAGCAAAAGCAGGAACGGAATGCCTTTACCGGCAACCCAACCGCGGAAAAAATGCTCTAGTGGATGAGAGACAACACCACGATCGCCTTCTTGGTCGGCGTGGGTCTTTTGATCATCATGAGCTTCTCCCGGCCCCTGGGCTGGACGGCTTTTGCCGTCTCCATGGCTCTACTCATCTGGACCGGCCACCGGGACTCCCAGGGCGAATACACGGCTGACCGAAACTTGACTGAATATATCCGAAACGGGGCTTCTAAAGTCTTCAATGCCTTTGACGACAAGGAAAGCAAAATTGAAGAGAAGAGTGAAGACTTCACCCAGGCCCACCCAAAATTTGAAGCCAAGGTGGAAAAGGTGAAAAAGAAGACCAAGAAGCCCCGGAACTTCGGCATCATCCAGCTCTCCATCCTCTTGACCAGTTTGATCACCCTGGTCCTGCTTTTCCTGGGGACAGGCTTCGTGACCTCCAGCAGCAAGCTGACCGTGGCCAGCGTCTTCTTTGAAGTCGCCAACCGGCAGATCGCGGCGGGTAAGATCGTTCCCGCCTTGATTCTCTACCTCTTCCTGGCCATCTTCCTGCTCTTGCCCGTCTTCATCATGCTGGCCGTCAGCCAGAATACCCGGGTCTCCCGGGTCCGGGCCTTTGCCTTGTCCCTGGTCGAAAGCCTGGTCTTGATCTACCTCTTTTACCAATTGGCCCAGACAACTAGCGCGGCCAGCTACTTAAGCCAGGCTGTTTCCAGCTTGAAGAGCTATGCCGTGGCCATCGGCATTTCCGGCTACCTCTTGATCCTGGTCAGTTGCCTGACCACGGTTTTGGCCGGTATCAACATGTTCCAGCCAATGGTCAAGCCCGGGCAAAATGGTGAAGAATAGTTTTTTGCAGACAAAAAGGCTGCTGGTCTGAGTGACCAGCGGCCTTTTCTTGGTATTTTCTACTTGGAGATTCGTGAAAAATAAAAACTTAAAAGTTGAGAATTAAGCAGCAAAAACTAGTACAAAAGAAACACTAAAAAGTAGATAATGTAATAAAGATTAAAGAAAAAAGTAAAGGTAAGTGTAGTTGAAAGAGATTGAGTTACATCTGCTTATTGCTGGTTTTGGTCAGTAAAGTCGATCACCAGGTGTTCATTGACGAAGGCGTCCAGGCCCAAAGGACTGAGCTCGCGGCCGTAGCCGGACTTCTTGACCCCGCCGAATGGCAGGCTGCCGTCAGTAATCCAGCGGCCGTTGATGACCGTCATCCCGGTTTCAATCTGGCTGGCGACTTCTTCAGCGTGCTTGATGTCGCTGGAGATGACGGAAGAACCCAGCCCGTAGCTGGAGTCGTTGGCTAAGGCGATGGCTTCGGCTTCGTCTTTAACCTTGTAAACCACGCAGACTGGCCCGAACATTTCCTGGTCAAACATTGGGTTGTCCTTAGTCATGTCGGTCAGAATAATTGGCCGGCTGAAGGCGCCTGGAGCATCAATTTCCGGGTACTCGTAGTAGACCTTGGCTCCGCCGGCAACTGCCGCTTCCACCTGCTTGGCCAGCTTTTCCTTGGCGGCTTGGGAGTTCATCGGCGGCAGGGTAGTGGAGTCTTCCAGCGGGTTGCCCCACTTAAGGCCGGAGTAAATCTCCTTCATGTCTGCCAGGACTTCTTCATAGCGGTCAGCCAAAACGATCATCCGCTTGGATGAGGTGCAGACCTGGCCGTTGTTGTAGGTGCGGGCGTCGCTCAAGGCTGCCTTTAAAACTGCCGGGTCAGCGTCGCTCAAGACGATAAAGGCGTCGTTGCCGCCCAGTTCCATGGTGGACTTCTTCAAGTTCTTGCCGGCGTTTTCGGCTACGGAAGCCCCGCCTCTTTCAGACCCGGTCAAGGCGACACCTTGTACCCGCGGATCAGCGATGACCTGGTCTAGCTGGCTGTAGCTGAGGTAGAGGTTGAGCAAACTGCCTTCCGGCGCCCCGCCGCTTTTGACGATCTTGGCCGCCAGGGCAGCAGAGCTTGGTACATTGTGGGCGTGCTTGAGCAGCATCGGGTTGCCGACGACAAAGTTCGGGGCAAAGACCCGGATGACCTGGTAAAGAGGGAAGTTCCATGGTTCGCAGGCCATGATTACCCCGGTGGCCTGCTTTAAGTAGTAGGCGCGCCCGTATGGGTTAGGCAGGTCGACCGGCTTTAAAAGCTCCGGGCCGTGGTCGGCGTAGTAGTTGAGGATGCCGATGCAGATTTCAACTTCTTCCTTGGCTTCGCTGAGCTTCTTGCCCATTTCTAGGGTCATGGTCTTGGCCATTTCTTCTTCCTTTTCCTGGAACTTGGCCGCGATGTCCTTCAAAATGGCTGCCCGGCTGCTTGGCTCTTCATGCCGCCACTTCTTGTAGAGGGCGTGGGCTAAGGCCAGAGATTCTTCAATCTGCTGGTCAGTCGGGTTTTCGTAGCTGGCGAAGATTTTATTGGTATATGGGTTCACTGATTCGTATTTTGCCATAGCTGTTTTCTTCATCCTTTCGAATTAAAAGTTGATCAGACCGGCTTTTACCGCTAATCTAGTGTAAGATTCACAAATATCCCTTTCTCTAGTATAAACCGCTTTCTGATTTTTGGTATAGCTAAAGGGTGAAATAATTTTATTATTTGAAGGAATATTTTAACGGCAATTTTTTCAAAGCTTTTGGTAAAAATTTCCCGTTTAATGAAAAAATCCAGTGAGCATGGTAAAATATTTAAAAATTGAAAGGACGATATTATGCGGATCAACGTTTTGCAGCACACCCCGAATGAGGGGCCAGGGGCCATCAAGGCCTGGGCCGAAGACCGGGGCAATAAAGTCTATGTATACCATCCGGAAACTTTCGGCATCTTCCCGAAAGCTGATGAAACTGACATGCTGGTCGTTTTGGGCGGGCCGATGAGTCCGGGCGATGACCTGCCCTGGCTGGAAGAAGAGCGGCAACTGATCAAGGACTGCCTCAAGCAACACCTGCCGATTCTGGGCATCTGCCTGGGCGCCCAGCAAATTGCCATCTGCTTAGGCAGCAGCGTGCACCCGGCGGACCACAAGGAAGTCGGCTGGGCTCCGGTCTACAAGCAAAATGACGCTATTGCCGGTTTGCCAGACAAGCTCCTGGCCCTGCACTGGCACCAGGACATGTTTGAAATGCCGGCTGAAAGCCACCTGCTTTATTCCAGCGACCTCTTGGCCAACCAGGGCTTTTTGGTCAATGGCAACGTGATCGGCCTGCAGTTTCACTTAGAGCCTTTGGCTGACAATGTCCGCGAAATCGTCATCAATGACGGCGCCTACGCTGAAAGCGGCAATGACTTACACCAGACTCCGGCTGAGATTCTGGCCCAGCCTTTGCCAAGCGCCAACAAGCGCGCCATTTACACCATGTTAGATTATTTAAGCGTCCACTAGGAGGATTCATGACGGCAACAGCACGTATTTATTTAGGTTCATCTTTTCACCGTGACCACCATCAAGCCCGGGCCAAGCAGGTCCGCGAATACCTGGCGGCCAACCCGACGGTTGAACATGTCCACTTTCCCTTTGACCAGCAGGTAACCGACCCGGCTGAAGACCCGAATGTCGGCTTTGGCGACGAACGCAGCCTGCTTTGGAAGCAGCAGACCTACCAAAACGACATCAACGGCCTGTCCATGGCCAACTGCGGGGTCTTCCTCTACGACATGGATGAACTGGATGACGGCTGCGCCTTTGAAATCGGCTTTTTGCGGGCGCAGAACAAGCCGGTCATCATCGTGCCTTTCACTAACCAGCCGGAAAAGAAGCCAATCATGAACTTGATGCTGTCTGAAGGGGCAACTGCTTTTATCAAGGGTGACCAGGAACTGGAACTCTTAAAGACTTACGACTTTAACAACTGCCCATGCCGGCCGCTGACTGGCTACGGCACTATTTAAGGCAAAAAATAAACGGTCAATCGCGAGATTGACCGTTTTCTTATGCTTTCTCTTCAAGTTCTTTAAGGAGCTTGCCACCTTCTTTGAGGATGACCTCGTTTTTGTTCAGGCGGGCGAAGGCCAGGGAGTCATGCAAGTGCTCCAGGGCAGTATTTAGGGACCGCTTCTGGGCCAAGTCGTCCAGAGCCAGCTGGTAAATGACCCGGGCTAAAAAGTAGACCACATGGTGGCTCGATGCCAGTTCGTAGGCGTAGTTGAGCAGGTCGTCAGCGTGCTTGTACTGGCCGTTTTGCCCATAGAATTCACCGGCTGCCGTCAATATGGACATGACCTGGAGTTCTCTTAGGCTGTCCTTAATTTCAACTTTCTTGATCTGGCCCAGGATCTGGTCAAAGTAGTGAGAGGCCTTGTCCATGTCCTGGCTGGCGTAAACCTGGCTGCAGCCCTTAAGGGCCAAGAGGCGGTAGATGTTGTCGGCCTTGAGGTTGTCCGTCGTCAAGATATTGTTGAAATAGAAGAGGGCTGAAACATCGTTGTGGTCCCCGTCCAGGGCCAGCTGCCCGCAGAGGTAGTTGTAGTGCAGAAGGTCCTGCTTGTCGCGGATCTTTTTCTCATTGACCTGCTTGAGGATCTTGCGGACCTGGTCATAGTCGTAGGTGATAAAGTAGAAGTCCGCGGAAAAAAGCTTCTGGGCAATTTCACTTTCCGTGCTGGTCAGCATGATGTCGGATAAAGAGATGTTCATCCGCTCGCAGAGCTGCTTGAGGATCTTGAAAGAGGGGATTTGCCCGTTGTTTTCGAACTTGCTTAGGGTTGACTGGGTGCAGATCCCGTTGCAGAGCTCATTTTGGGAGAGTTTGAGTGACTTGCGGATTTTGATGAATTTTTCAATGTTTATCATGGCTATTCGCTTCCCGTTTTCAGACTGAGGGCATAGTTGAGATAGGTCATGCTTTCCCGGAGATATTCCCGGCCGTAGTCCATGGCGTGGCCGTGACCGGGGATGATTTCCAGGTCAACCTGGTGGCCACGGCCGGCCAGGCGGCCGGCAAAGTCAGTAACGCCGGCCAGGTCGGTTAGTTCAGCCGCGGAATTCAGCATGAGCAGGCGGCCCAACTTGGTGTAGTCGTAGCTCTGAGCGTCCAGGTCGGCCAAAAGGTCGGAGTCTTCACTGCCGGCATAGGTCAAGACGAAGTACTTGTAAAAGGCTTCATTGATGGCCTGCTGCTTGGTCAAGCCCAGTTCTTCTTTAGCATTGACTGATGGCTTGACCTCCTGGTGGTCGGCCAGCCAGCTGCTGAAGTCGACCGGGGCTGACCAGGTGATGGTTGGAAAGCCGTACATGCCGGCCACCTTCAAAGCCAGGGTGCCGCCGCTGCTGGCCCCGATCTGGACGATATTGTTTTCATCGCCTTCGTCGGTGTAGTTTGAAGCTAAAAGCCAGGCCGCGAAGTTGAGGGCATCCTCGTGGGCAGCCGGGAAGTGGTTCGCTGGAGCCAGCCGGTAGTCGGGCACAAAGGTCATGAAGCCGGCGTTGGCCAGGTCGATGGCTACGTCCCTAATGCTTTCCTTGCTCCCCCGGAACCAGCCGCCGCCGTGCCAGAAGATGAGGATTTTTGTCTGTGAGTCGGTATCGTTGGGATAGTAGATGTCGGTCTTGAGACCATGCTTAAGGTCATAAGCGATATTGTTAACAGTCACAACCATAATCTCATTTTTCCTTTCTGATCTAATTTGAATTCTGATCTTTGCTTTTAACTTAATTATATACTCAAAGCAATAATTTCTGCTTGTCTTTTGGCTTTTTTTGCAAGGAACTTGGATAAGTTTGGGTAAAGCTTGAAGCAAACTGGTGGGGCTGCCGGAGGCTTTTTGCTAAAATTATCCTGGAATTGTTTTTAGGGGGAAAAGACCATGAGTTACGAACAAAGCCGCAAGCTGATCAACCGGCTGACCATTATTTCAACCATCGTGATCATTGGCCTCTGCATCTACTGGTACCAGCTGGGGATTTTTACCAGCCAGGCCAAGATGAGCGCCTATCTGGCTGGCAAAAAGATCCTCGGCCCCATCATCTTTGTCTTGATTCAGATCATCCAGGTCGTGATCCCGATTATCCCCGGCGGGGTCTCCCTTTTGGCCGGGGTCGTCTTCTTCGGCGCCGGGCCCGGTTTTATCTACAACTATATAGGGATCGTCATCGGCTCCTTGATCAACTTCTTCCTGGCCCGCTACTACGGCAAGTCCTTCATCTTGCACATCGTGTCAGAAGAGAGCTTGGAGAAGTATACCAAGTGGACTAAGAACCAAAAGAAGTTCAACTGGTTCTTCGCCATCTGCATCCTGGCCCCGGTTGCTCCGGATGACCTGCTCTGCCTTTTAGCGGGTTTAACGGAGATGAAGCCCTGGACCTACTTCTGGATTATTGTTCTCTGCAAGCCTTGGACTATCGCGGCCTACAGCCTGGGCCTGGTCTACGGGGCCCGCTGGATCATGAGGCTGATGTGATGGAGAGTGAGCGGATATATTTGCGGCCGGTTGGGCCAGAAGACGCTGAGCTGCTTTTGTCTTGGGGGCAGGATCCCTATTACCAGGAGACGGCAGGCTTTGCCCGTTACCGGAATCTGGCAGAAGCTGAAGAAGGAGCCTTGGCCTACCAGCAGCGGCCGGCCAGCTACATGATTTGCTTGAAAAAGGGCCAGGCGATCGGCCTGCTGGAGCTGTACCCCCGGGATGGCCAGTCCCGGGAGCTGGGCTTTTTACTGGATAAAAAGTACCAGGGGCAGGGCTACATGACTGAAAGCATCAACTGCCTCTTAGGGGAGGCTTTTAAAGATCCGGAGATCAAGGAAATCTGGGCCGGCTGCCGGGCAAACAATTTGCGGCCCCAGCATTTATTGCAAAAGCTGGGCTTTCGGCAGATGTATGAAGTCGATTACCGGCAAATTCCGCCTTTTTTGGATTTTTCAGCCAAGTATTATTTGCTAAAACGGAGCGAATAGCATAGAATAGAGACAAACACGAAATCCCTAGACTGCCGACAGAGAGTCCGCGTATGCTGAGAGCGGACGGCGGTCGCTTCCAGATTTCATTAGTGTGGGCAATTAATCATTGCACGGCCGGGCACCGTTAACGCTCAACTGAGTGCGGCTCTTTGAGCCGAAACTGGGTGGTACCGCGAACCGTGCGCCGATTCGTCCCAAGACTGGGACGGACCGGCTTTTTTATTTTTTCGGAGGTTATATATGCTGGATATTAAGGTCATTCGCGAGAATCTTGACTGGGCCAAGGAAAAGTTGGCAACTCGGGGCATCAAGCCTGAGCAATTGGATGAACTGGTAGCTATCGACGCCAAGCGCCGGGAAGCTATGGTGCAATGTGAAAACTTGAAGGCAGAAAGAAACGAAGTTTCAAAGAAGATTGCTGCCGCCAAGCGGGAAAAGGCAGACGCCAGTGAAGCAATCGCCAACATGCGTGAAGTCGGCGCCAAGATCAAGGAATTGGACAAGGAAGTTGACGAATTGCAGGAAAAGCAAGAATACATCCTGCTCCGTTTGCCAAACTTCCCGGCTGACTCAGACCCAATTGGCCCTGACGAAAGCTACAACGAAGAAGTCCGCCGCTGGAACGAACCAACCAAGTTTGACTACCAGCCAAAGGCTCACTGGGACCTGGGCACTGACCTGAACATCCTGGACTGGGATGCGGCAAGCAAGGTTTCCGCAGCCCGCTTCGTTTACTACAAGGGTGCCGGCGCTTTGCTGGAACGGGCAGTTTACAACTTCTTCCTGGATGAAAACACCAGCGAAGGCTATACTGAAGTCATCACCCCATCCTTGGTCAACAATGACTCAATGCAAGGAACTGGCCAATTCCCGAAGTTTACGGAAGACGTCTACACTATTGTTGACAACGACGACCCGGAAGTAGCCCGGAACCTGACTTTGATTCCAACTGCTGAAGTTCCTTTGGTCAACTACTTCAGAGGTGACATCATTGATGGCAAGAACCTGCCAATCAATGTGACTGCTTTGTCACCAGCCTTCAGAAGTGAAGCTGGTTCAGCTGGCCGCGACACCCGGGGCCTGATCCGGATGCACGAATTCCGCAAGGTAGAAATGGTCAAGGTGGTTAAGCCAGAAGACTCCTGGAAGGAACTGGAAAACCTGACCCACAACGCTGAACACCTGCTGCAAAAGCTGGGTCTGCCATACCGGGTTGTAGCCTTGTCAACCGGGGATGCATCCTTCACCAGTGCCAAGACTTACGACTTGGAAGTCTGGATGCCAGCCCAGGACACTTACCGGGAAATCTCATCCTGCTCCAACTGTACTGACTTCCAGGCCCGCCGGGCACAAATCCGTTACCGTGACGAAGACGGCAAGGTTAAGCTGACCCACACTTTGAACGGGTCAGGCCTGGCTGTCGGCCGGACGGTTGCCGCTATTTTGGAAAACTACCAAAACGAAGACGGCACGGTTACCGTACCAGAAGCTTTGCGTCCATACATGCACGGCATGACCAAGATCACGCCAGAAGTTAAGTGGCACTAGTGCTAAAAGGAACTCCGCGGAGGGGTTCCTTTTTGCGTGGGAAATTTTTCTAAAAAACTTTTTGCAAAAGTGTAACCTTTCAGCTCCCTTAGGTGTCTATTAGGGTAGAGGAGATGAGGGCCTCGAAAAGCAAAAAGTAAAAGGACGGAAAAAGACAGTGAGAGAAACTGAAATCATCGGGCAGTTCTTCGCCAGAGACGAAGCTGCGCTCACTTCAGTCCAGAGTGAATATGGGGCATACTGCTCAACGATTGCCCGCAACATCTTGCGGGATAAGGAGGACGTTGAGGAGTGCCTAAACGATACTTGGCTGAAAGCCTGGAACACGATTCCGCCGAAGCGGCCGCAGAGCCTCTTGGCCTACCTGGGGCGCGTCACGCGCAACGGAGCCTTGAACATGGTCCGCGACCAAAAGCGGCAGAAACGAGCTGGGAATCAATATACCACCTCGCTGGATGAAATTGGAGAGTTATCCGGCGCGGTCCAGGGGCAGGCAGAGCTGGAAGGGATTGAGAGCAGCGCTTTGACGGAGATCATCAATGATTTTCTGGCAGGCCTGCCAAAAGAAAAAAGAATTATTTTTGTTCAGCGGTATTTTTACATGGATGCTGTCAGCGATATTGCGGCAGCTAACGGGATGACCGTGTCGGCTGTCAAGGTATCATTATTGCGGATGCGCCGCAAGCTGGGCAAAAAGCTGCAGGAAGAAAAGTATATTTAAAGGGGATATTATTATGAAAAACACTGACTTAATGGATGCAATGGGCGGAATCAAGACTGAGTACATCGTGGAGGCAGCAGCCAGCCGGGGGCAAAAGAAGGTTATTCCTTTGTCAGCCAAGCGCAAGCCGTGGGTCCGCCTGGTGGTAGGGATCGCGGCCGCGGCTGCTTTCAGCGTGGCTTTGCCAAACACGAGTCTGCAGGTGGCTAATGCCATGCAGAACTTGCCAGTTGTGGGGAACTACTTCAAGCTAGTGACCTTCCGTGATTACCACTATGAAAGCCGCAAGCATTCAGCCGATATTTCTGTTGATAAAGTTGCCGTCAGCGGGGTAACCGGGCCGGCAACCAAGGAGGCCAAGAAGAGCAGCCAGGCAGTCAACCGGGAAATTGCCCAGGAAACTGACCGTTTGACCAAGGAATTCAAGGCATCTCTGAAGAAGGGCGGCTATGGTTCTTTGACGGTCAAGACCAAGCAAGTGACTAACAACCGCTACTGGTACGTGGTCAAGCTGACAGCCGTGCAAATGCAAGCTGACAGCGGGGAAAGTAGCCGCTACTACGTCTTCAGCAAGGCCAGCGGCAAGCAGGTCAAGCTGGGGGACTTGTTCAAGAGCGGCAGCAACTACCAAAAGGCCATCAGCCAGAACATCATTAAGCAGATGAAGCAGGAAATGAAGGCTGACAAGAACAAGAGCTACTTCCTCAAGGAAAATGGCAATCCGGACGGCTTCAGCCAGATCAAGAAGAAGCAGCAGTTCTACATCAACAAGAAGAACCAGGTGGTTATCGTCTTCAACCAAGGTGAAGTTGGCCCAATGTCCATGGGCAGCCAGAGCTTCGTTTTGCCAAACAAGCTGGTTGCCAAACTGCAGAGATAAAAATATAGAGATTTGAAGAATGTAGAGTGTAGAGAGAAAAGAAAAAACTGGGGTAAAAGAGTATGATAGAGTGAAGAAAATGGTGACTTAGGTCGCCATTTTTCTTTTGCCCAGCTTCTTTTGCCGATTTCTAGAAAAAATCGCAGAAATTTTCTCTGCTTTTTTCGGGAAAAGCAAGCGAAATAAGAACAATCCTTTGTTAAAAGAAGGAAAAATGCTGTTAATCCGATTTATTGCCGCTGAAGGAGAAAGCTGAGCAACAACAACTCGGCCGGGTGCGCCAATCATAAAACGAATGAAAAAGCAAATTTGACGAATCAAAAAAAGCTAGTATACTAATATTTGTTGTCGCGGCGAAGAAGGAATTTGCCGGAGACACGAAAAAAGAAAATATCAAAAAACTTGTTGACAAGAAGTCAACAAGCGAGTAAGATATAAAACGTTGCGTCACTAAGACGCAAGTTGGTACTTTGAAAACTGAACAAAGTTTCGCAGTGTGCGGGTCAAACAATGTTTGATCCAAACAAATAAGCGAAGTCAATTCGCAAGCAAATAATCTGGAGCAGATTAAAAAGGCTCAATTTTCAAATTGAGAG
>SKER01000338.1_pt1 | contig 59319 bp, 74 predicted proteins | sample 4826961 | NCBI WGS metagenome assembly SKER01 (sample SAMN11008804, study PRJNA524170) | human gut metagenome | biome: Human fecal sample; material: Feces; isolation source: fecal sample from pouch patient p47 | host: Homo sapiens | place: Israel: Tel-Aviv | collected 2016-11-16 | reverse complement strand
TGTATCAGGTGCATACAGAAGCTGTGCCGGAACGTGTGGCAGGTAACAGGGATACTAAAAGTGACAGAGTCACTTTTAGCGAGGTCCAGCGCCTTCCTGATCCAGTTACGCGGCGTGTTATCACTCTGCACCGGCCAGAGCAGCTGCTGTTTACCAATACGCAGCGTGGTCAGAAATTCACGCACCTTCCTGACATATTGAGGATCGGTCAGAGGAACAATACGGAACACCTCTTCATCCTTGCCCGGTCTGCCACGCCCGCGCTGGCGCTGTTTAAGCGTCTTCAGCCGGACAAACGGCCGGGAACCGTCAAGCTGAAAGCTGGCGCCGGTCAGCGCCAGCGCCTCATTAATGCGTGCGCCCGTGTTCCAGAGAGTGTCGAAAAGGACCTGCTGGCGCAGGTCTGGCACATACCGCAGGAAAACCGACACCTCCGGGGCCAACAGGTATTTGGGTAAATCAGCCTGGCTGGCCATCTCCCGCAGCGCCAGCGCATCGGCATAATCGAAGTAGGCATATGTCACGCGCCCGGTCCCGATGGCGTCGCTACGTGAATTCTGAGAAATTTGCAGGGGGAAAGTGTTCAATTTTTTAAAATCCGCTAATCAGCCATCAGGTGACTGAATTTTATTAAATTTCTCGCTGAAATCGACCGCTTCCTGCATATCAAACGTCATGCTCCGCGTGGAGGTGGTCGAGCTCCAGCTTTTTCCGCCTTCGATTCTGTAAGGGGGTAGGGTCAGTCCGCGTAACGGCTTGTCATGCCGGGCTGCAAAAACCAGCTGCCCGGCAGATATCTTCAGCATTATGGCAAACATATCCGCACTGATGCGGCGGCCTTTCAATCCACTCATAGCAACCTGTAACTGAAGCCGGCACCGCGGCTGTTATTGTAAATCTGTTGGCCAGACTGGCCTTCATCTTCACTGTACACCATCATACGGCGGCCGTTAGTCAGCGAATCCATTTTCCGCCGCGCGTTTTTATCGTCATAACGCACGGGCAGGCACGCGCCTTTACTGGCGCTCTCACTTTCAACACGGAACACCCTTACCCTGACGGCGTTCTTCCGCACCTGGTCAGGATCTTCACCACTGACCACGCCCGTCAGTTTCTGAAGCGTATCTGCCGGACTGCTGTACTCAGCCTGGCTGAGATAGCGGCCGTTCGGGGTTAACCAGAAGTCCTGGCTGTCACTGACACGGTAGGTTTCGCCGTGGCTGGCGATGCCAGAGACGTTACAGAAGCGGTCATAATCGGTGGATTGTCCGGGTAGCATGGCGCACCCCGTCAGCAGCAATGCCGGCAGGGCGGCAACGTATCCTTTCAGTTTCATGTCATCTCCTGTTCAGGATGAACCATTTCGGCCGGTGGCCGGTATCCCGGATAAGGGATAAACGGCGCATCGGTGGCAATAAGGTCAAGCAGCTTCTGGCCACTGACCAGGATCATGCGGCTGTCGCCACGAATGAGTTCTTTGGTGCCTTCGCGCGTTTTGCCGGTATGGCAGAAAAATCCGCGGCCTCCGGTGGCGTTCAGCAGGTCGCTGAAGTCACGAACGTGGCCAACGGCAATGTAGCTGGTATAGCGCTTGGCCTGGATAAGCCAGGTCTGGCCGTCAATCTTCACGCGGCCATCAATCCCGCCGTCACCGGTATACCGGCGGTTACGGATCACTTCAAAGCCCCTGCGTTCAAAACCTTCAAGCAGCAGCTCTTCGAACACAAACGGGTCTATCTTGCGCAGATAGGCAATTTTCTGCCCGAAATGCGGGAACGTATTAATTTTATCGATCACACGCACCGCGCTGGCCTGTTTCCGTTCATGCCGGCGCCGGCGTCGCCGTGTACCCTGCCAGAGGCCATACAGCAGGATACCCGCAAGGATAAGTGAGCCGACAACATGGATAAACTCATTCATTATCGATCCTCAGCACTTCATACTTCAGCTGCCGCATCAGCCTGTCTTTGCTCATGGTTTTCATGGTGGGCCATTCCGCTTTCAGCGTCAGCGCGACGGTGGCAAGTTGTATGGTCCGGGGTACTGTCTCACCGTCCTCATATTTTACCAGGCTGGTACGGCTGATACCGAGCTCAGCCGCGGCGCGCTCCTGGGTCCAGTTCAGCCCCCGTCGCCACAGGATCAAGTCAAAGCCGGTCAATCCGCCGCGCTCCCATGCTCAGTGCCGGGCTTCGTGCTGGCGGGTACGGCCTCTTCCCCCTGTACCTTTTTTTCCGCCGTGGCCGGGTAAGCCGATGCCAGCTGTGCCCGGAAGTCACGCCACGCTGACAGCCAGAGCGCATCAGATACCTGGTCAGACGACAGATTAAGGACCGCATGACGGTCACGCCAGTGGTCAAATGTCTGTACTGGCAGACCGGCACGCCGGCGCAACTGCTGCTCATCGAAATAGGCACACTGAACCAGGAGGCGTCTGACGTTCTGCGGGACAATTTCATCCCTGGCCTCTTCCGGCACGGTGAGCATCCCGGCGCTGCATATCCCCTGAATCCCCGCCTCCGTGTAAATCTGCTGCAGGTCCGTATCATCACCCTGCGCAGCGCCGGCGGCGTGCGCCACAACCAGCATGACGCCGGCAATAAGTTGTTTCTTCATTATCTCAGCTCCGTTCCGAATCCGGGTGACTAGCCTGCTATATTCTGCCTGTATTTATAGCCTAGTATTGTTCATATTTGAACATTTTTTATGTATATTAATTACGCAAATTCGCCATAAACACAACAGGAGACACGATGGATATCAACTACTACGATGAACATCAGGAAGAATTTGAGGCGGTTAAACTGGCGCTGAAGGGCGAAATGGAGAGAATCTGGGGCTCCATGCTGAAAGAACGCGGGGACAACCTGGATGATGAAGCCACGTACCTGAACCTGTTTGAAGAAATGCAGTATAACTTCTCTCCGTCCAGTTTCAGTAAGCTCACCCCGGCGCAGGAACTGGATAAAGATAAAATAGCGGCCTTTGTGGCCAGAACCCGCAGCTATAAGCACGGCATCACGATCAAATGCCGGCCGGGTCGCCCGCAGAAGTGGCTGAAAGGCCGAATCAAACCACTTGAGGACGCGGAAGGCACAAACCTGTGCTGGATCGACACGGCCACCATCGAGCATATCGGTGCCGGTCAGCAGTTTGACGATCAGTATTACCTCACAGTGACCACACAGACCGGGCAGAGTTACCGCGTGAATGAACTCCGTCTGCCAGGTCGTCTGCTGGAAGCAGCCCAGGACAGCCTGTTCAGGGCACTGGATTCAACCACCGGCGGTAACTTCTGATAGGGAGTTGCACCACGCTTATCGGGGATTTATACTCGCTGTGATTAACAGATTAATTTTCCGTTTACTCCGACAGAAAGTTAAGTAGTAAAAGTGTCTATAATTAAAAGGCGCCCTTCCTCACCAGTTGGACGCCTTTTGTGTATCCATCATCAGTTATCTGTGACCCCTGAAAGAAGTGTGATGGACACGTCGTCTTCTTCACGCGCTACCATCACCGGTACATCCTCCCAGCGTGCCACGTTTTCTCCCCACTTTTGCAGGTCAGCACATGACAGATTGTGCCTCTGACATAACCTCAGAATGGTGTCATTCGAATACCAGTCTATGCGGGACAGGTGTTCACGGATCACCCATTCATCCCACGGCCGGCCGTCAAATGCAGGTTCACGCCGCCGCCATTCCGGATTGTTAATGACCAGATAATCGCCAACATAAAGACGGTCGGTCAGCTGGTATATATCAACGTAGCCAACCTCACTATCAGGGATCACCTCCAGGAAGAGATAACCCGCTACGGGGTGTACCGCGCCCAGAAGCACCATAGGCTGAGTCACCATGTTATTCCCCCTGTTCGTCTTCACCTGGCCGCCAGGCCCGCTGCCCTTTATAACCCAGCAGGGCTTCACACATCAGATCGGTTATACGCGCAATCGCGTAATCCGCACTGTCAGCCCGCAGGGAAATCACGGCCGTTTCTCCCCGGTGCGCGGCGTTCCAGAATCCGGGCAGCAGCGTCTGGAACCGGGCCCGGTCATCCCCCTCCGACAGCAGGACTGCATCCGGCAGCCGTTCGCGGATCACCGCTTCACCGGCCTGACGCAGGATATCGTCGCGGCTCCAGATGCACAGCGTAGCCGGTCCGCTGCGCAGGAGAACGGTTGCCGCATCAGCTATATTCAGCGTATCCAGCTTCACCATCTCCATGCCCGGCCGACGCAACACAAATCCTATTGGCCGCCGGTACTTACCCAGCTGCAGCAGATCGTCGTCAGTAAGCAGCTCCAGACCACGCTGCAGGACCAGGTGCAGCACGTCAGCTTCCTTCACCGGACGGAGCAGGTTCTGTCTGGCATTTGCCCGGACGGTCAGATCTTCAATGCGTTTCCAGATCTCATCATTTATATGTTTGGTGGCCACCGGACTGCTCCCCGCCTAGATAAAACCGTTTTCCATCCGCCGCTTTGCCCAGGCATACCGTGTGACCCGTGGTTATCTGGCCGGCATCCATCATGAATGGTACGCCCGGACCGCTAAACACGTCGGGTTCAACGGCGGAGGATTCGCCGGCAGCGACCGGCCGGACCATGCCCATATCGTAGCTGTCCGGCAGGTTATCCGGCAGGCAGGCCTGCGTGTAGTCATCCGCAACCTTCTGCGCTTCTTCCTGGGTGGGGTAGCGACCCAGCACGCCGGTGATCTCTTTTTTCAGTCCGAAGCCGTAGCCGCGAACCTTGTACGCTTCATATTCCATCCCGTTCACTCCGCTTGCAGTTGTTTACTGAACAACCACAGTCTAATAATTTAGGTTTTATACGTAAAATATAAATATTTAGATTTAGCACTTAATGCTAATTTAATGCAATGTCGCACGCCGGTAATCATCACGGTGCGTGACGACCCCACGATTTACCCACCCGGATGATTTGCGCCCTTATCTTTTCACCCTGTGACTTTTACGCCCGCAACCACCGGAAAATACCTTTTCGCCGGCGCCGTGATTGCGGAAAAAACGTAAATACCAGATAAACAGAAATCAACAGGGAGGGGAAAGCCGGGAAACGGTCGCGCGGCTGCCGGCGCGGACACCATATCTTGTGCCGTTTTCAGCTGACGGAGCCACTACATATAGCGTTATCCACAGAAACGGTGGATAAGTTGTGGCGCTGCGGAGAATACCGCTAAACCGCAACGGCGAAAAAATGTGGTCCCGCGCGCAAAAGTGCGGTACAAATGGCTGTACATTATGTAAAGCCAGATGACTGTACAAAAAGGAAGGAGCATGACCGGTTTTTTTGAACGTAAAAAGCGGGCCAAAAACGCCCAGCTGACCGTGCGTCTCGATGAGCAGCTGAAGAAACGCGCCGAACTGCGTCTGGAGGCAATGGGCATGACCGCCACGGAAGCGGTGGAGCAGCTTTACCGCTTCATCGCCGATCACGGCCGGATGCCCGTCACGGAGCGTATCGTCACATTTGACATCCAGTCACAGCGCGGCCGCGCCATCGCCCTCAATCCCGCCGACGCTGTGACCGAAAACACCCGGCGGTTTCTGCAGTCGCTGGGAGCTGTGGAAGTGGTCTGCTGCGATCCCGCTGCATTTGAACAGGCGGTACTGGAGTACTTCAGCCTGTATGTGGCCGACCAGGCTGCCTGTTTACTGGCCGGTGTACTGAACGTCACGTTCATGGTTAATGCCGCCAGTCGCGTGAAAGATGACTGGCATGACAGGCTGCTGTCCCTGTTACAGCGCGACTTTGATTTCAGCGAAGAACAGTCAGTGACGTTCATTAACAGCATCGTGGACAGCGAACATGTCGATCCGGCCATCGTCAGTCGAAATAATACGGCCTGGCGGAGCGGAAAAAGCACCGGGTCCGGCGCCGGCGCTGAACAGGCCTTACTGGATAACACCAACGTCAGGGTCTTCTATCCCTCCGGGGAAGCGCCCGTCTCCGGCAAGATCGGTGCCGCCGTCCTGCAGCGTTTCCTGACGTTCCTGGCGGAGCGGGGCGTCAGCTGCAGCGATCCGCAGAGACTGACCGAAAGCGCCGGCCGTGCATGGGGCGTGCGTGAAAATATGATCGGGAATATGCCCCCGGACATGCAGCAGGCCATAAACGATGGTGTCATTTTTGAGGCCAGCGCTGACACGCCGGACTTTTCCCCTGAGCTGGCGGCGGCGTTTGGCTTCACACAGGCCCAGGCAGAAGCGGTGCTGAAACCCGCCCTGACCGCCAGGGATCTCCCCGGTTTCCTGCAGCGCTTTCTGGCGTTCCTGGCCGACCGGGGTATCAGCTGCAGCAATCCCCGGCGGTTTACTGAAAAGGTCACGGAATACGCCAGCCATGAGGGACCGCACCGGCTTATTGCAATGTTGATGTCGCGCATCAGGGATGAGGGGGTCAGTTTTGTCTTTCACAATGAATCCCCGGACGAACTGCCGCGCCTGGCCGCGTCACTGCCCGGCGAACTGGCCGATACCTTCGGGTTTACGGGATGGCAGGCAACAACAATACTGCGTCAAATCCAGCCGGCACGGCCGGGGCAGGATTAGGGCCGGGAGCATACGCGATGAAAACGACCTGTCATGCGGCCGGCATCACGGCGGCGCCGCTTTCCCCGCAGGAGTGGCGGGCGCTGCTCAGGGCGAAAGGCTGGAAGCAGAAGGAGCTGGCCCGCCGCTGGAATGTGTCAGAAACCTGGATCAGTAAGCTGGCCAATAACCCCGATCGGGGCACGCACTGGAACGATGCCTGCCGGGGTCTGCCCGATATTCGTGCCCGGCGGCCCGGCGAACCGCGCGCGGCAGGCACAGACGCACCAGAGCCGGGAGGCCCTGAATGAACAGACGTCTTCACCTCATCACCACCTGTACCCGGCGCAAGGCGGGCAGCGTGGAGGATACCGTTTTTCCGGGCGACACTTCCCTTGATGACGCCTTTGACGGCTGGTACAGGCTGATCGCCCAGGCTGCCCGCCGTCCTGGCAGGGTGCTGGAAACGGGAGAGCTTTACCGGGGCGCACACTGGCTGCGTGCCCGCGGTATCGCGGCGCGGTGGCCGGGCATCGAGCTGTGGGCCATGTCGGCCGGTCTGGGGCTGCGCCACCATACCGATCCGGCGGTCGCGTATGAGGCAACGTTTCACGCCATGCCCTTCGCGCCGGCGACCGTCTGGGGCTCACTGACGGCACGGCCCCCGCTGGCGGGCCGCTGCGCCTCCCTGGCTGAGCTGATGCAACGCTGCCCGGACGAGCGCTTTGTGATCGCCGGTTCACCCGTGTATATCAGCGCGGCTGAGCAGGATATTCTGGCCGGCGTGCCGGCACTGCATGATGCGGCCACTCAGCTGATTATCGTGACCTCACAGGGCTATCGTGGTCCGCTGCAGCCGTTTCTGAAAAGAAGCCGCGCGGACATGATGGCACCCCTGAAATCGAACATGACGTGCCTGAATATTGCCTGCGCCGGCGCCCTGATTGACGCCATGATGCAGGCAGACGCCCGGCAGGCGGCGGCCATTTAATACAGACAGAGACTGGCGCTACCGTCGCCAGAAGGGGGTTTTACATGTTCAGCATCATTTATCACGCCGGCGCAGCCGTCCTTTTCCTGGTCATGAGCCTGGCGGCCGGCGCCGGCCTCCTGCTTCATGGCCATGAATATACGACAGGTCATTTCTGGAACATGACGGGGCTGTGCATTGTGTCAACTCTCGTCTGGATCTGGGCTGTAGCTCAGGCAAAAGAAGCCTGGTACATTTCACGAAACATCAAAAAAGGACTCTGACCATGAAAGATGAAATCCGCCACGAAAAACCCGTTGAAGTGAATATACAGCTGACACACAGAGAAGCGCAGGCTCTGGCGCAACTGGTTAAGCGTCTGGGATTCAGTGACTGCCGCGGCCTGGCGACGTCAGATATTGAGGCATATCTGATGATGGATGGAATCAACCAGATCATGAAAGCACTGGCTGAAGAGGGCTATGCACCACGATAAGGGCCGGGACTATCTGGAATTAGCCGGAAATACGACCCTATCACGCGGGCAGTAAGGAGTGGTTTTAATGTTATACATGGCTTTATGCAGTTTTATGATGATCCTGGCGCTAAGTGAGATGTTCCGCACGATGACGGCGATCGGCAATGGCAGTTTCGCCGGCAACCGCTTCATACCGCTCGCCTTAGTTCTGTTAACGCTGGCGCTGGCATCACCTTTCTTTGCCACATTTTATACGCTGAGCCGGCCTGTTTCGATGGATGCACTCTCCAGGCTGTCCGTTGGTGCGCAGTGGGCAGGTATCGCCGCCGCCATTCTGCTGTGCATCTTGTATGGCTATCGTGCCTGGAAAAACGGCCGTTTCTGGTATACCGGTGCGGCCATTGCCTCAGTGGTGATTGCCGTTATTTTTGCCAACAGCCTGCTTTTCGTGTCCAGGCCCGATGCCGGCATCGTGGCCACTTTTGTGCTGAACAACGATGACAGTAATGACGTGCAGTGCGACCGTTCGGTACTGCTGGTTCATTACAACAAGGGAACCCCTACGGAGTGGCGCTGCCCGACCGGTATCATGTTCATGTCTGATGCGTCAAAACCCTTTCTTCCCTGGCCGGATTATCACGGCGGGCGGAGTCAGCATCTGACGACAGCACTGGATCAGATCACAGACAGCGCCATGCGCCTTGACCTAAGCCAGAAACCATAATTCTCCCGACACCAGGGAAAACAAGCCGCCGTCAAGAGCGGCATTTTCTTTTTCGGACTTCTGATTTCCCGTTATGAACACAATATTATTGATGTCTCACATCAATTAGGTTACTTTGTCATTAATTCATTAATGATGTGACACATGAATAAGATGCAAAGTAAAGCCCCCTCGATGCGGCTCTCCGGTGTGCAAAAAGACGTATTGTTTGTTCTGTATGGTCTGGCAGAACGTCAGCTGGCGGGCCCGTTCCCGGCGATGCAGCTTTTCAGCATCCTCAATAAGGGACGCCTCCAGCCCGTTGCCGATACCAATTTTCGTCGCTCCTGCCATACGCTGAACCGTCACGGCCTGCTCAGCAAATACCGGGATAATCAGTCACTGACGCTCGCGTTTGGGCTGACAGAGGCAGGCCTGGAGATCGCCAGAGAGGTTTATCACAAACGCCTGACGGAGATGGAATAACCATGAAGAATGATGAGCTGGCCACACGACGCGCAGAGGCGATAGCCGGCGATCGGTGCTTCACGAAAGGGCGCCTGCGCGATGAATTCAGAATGAAGCCGGCTCCCGGTGCTGAGCCGGTGAAATGGTACAAAAGCGCCTATGGCGGCAAGTACGCCGTATACCGCATTGCAGACTGTGTTCCGATGCGGGAAAAACGGCCGCCGACCGAGAAGCAGCAGCAGGCCGGCCTGCGTCTTGCCGTCCTGTCCCGGCTTAACAGCACCAGTGGCCGGATGGCACGGCGGGCACACGACTGGCTGAGTCTGGCGCCGCTCTTTCTGGATACCGAAACGACGGGGCTGGGTAATACCGCAGAAGCGCTGGAAATCGGCCTGACCGATGCGGCCGGCCGGGTGATATTTGAAACCCGCCTGAAGCCGACGGTCGCCATCGAGGCGCAGGCCGCTGCCGTGCATGGTATCGATGAGCCGGCACTCAGCGGCGCACCATCCTGGCCAGATGTGGCACTGCAGCTGCGCCACGCCATCGGGGCCCGGCCAGTGATTATCTTTAACGCCCCCTTTGATACCCGCATTCTGAAACAGACGGCCGCCGCACATGGCGATCCGGCCGACTGGCTGGGAGAACTGACAGTGTATTGCGCGATGGAGCTGGCTGCAGGGTATTTTGGGGCCACCAATCGCTATGGCACCATTTCGCTGGCCAGCGCGGCCAGTCAGGCAGCATTGACCTGGGAAGGGGAGGCACACTCGGCGATCGCCGATGCACGGATGACGGCCGGGGTGGTGAACGCCATTGCCGCATACCATCTGGCATTGCTGCAGGAGCAGGAACGGCTGCAGGCCTGACAGACTGGCCTGCACATCGCTGTTATCGCATAAACGCCGCGGGAATATCCTTCCACTGCGTGGTGTAGGCCGGGGACAACATTTCACGGCGCATGGCATATTCCGGATCAATACCTTCTCCGGCGAAGAAGACCCTTGACCTTCCTTCCCTGTTTATTTTGTCGATGGTGGCCATCAGTTTTTCGCTCCCCGGCCGCACTGCAGCCGGCGCAAACAGATCCAGCTGGGTTTCATATCCCTGCAGATCGCTGAGCATCACGCCGGCTTTTGCATACCGCACGCCCTCACGCCAGATACGCGACAGCCCCAGCTGCGCCGCGGCGATGATGTCGCGTGTATCCTGGCTTGGCACGGGAAGCACTTCCGTAGCCTGGTTACTGTAGGGCACACCGCCGGCGTCATAAGCACTGCTGCGGATAAAGACCGTTACCACCTTCGCCAGGCGGTTTTCCTGGCGCAACTTTTCCCCTGCTCGTGTGGCATATTTAGTCACCGCCTGCTGCATCTGCGCCAGTTGCGTGACCCGCGCTCCAAACGAACGGGATACAACAAGCTGCTGTTTCGCGCCGGTGCCTTCCTCCAGGGCAAAGCAGGCCTCGCCACGCAGCTCACGAATGGTCCTTTCCAGCGTCACACCGTACAGCCGGCGTGCAAGACGGATATCCATCTCTGCGAGCGCCAGCGCCGTTTTGATCCCCATTGCCGCCAACCCTTTTTCGGTACGATGGCCAACGCCCCACACATCGCCGGCCGCCACCAGGCTCATCAGCTTTTTCAGTCTTACAGGATCACTGAGCGCCACAACCCCCCCGGTGGCAGGCCACGTCTTTGCGGCATGGTTGCACAGCTTGGCCAGCGTCTTCGTTGGCGCGACGCCGACTCCACAGGTGAGCGTTGTCTGGCGCAGCACTTCAGCCCGCAAAAGCTGGCCAAACGCCTGCGGCGTCATCACGCCCTCCATATGAGAGGCATCCGCAAAGAGCTCATCAATTGAGTAAACAAATGTCCGCGGCGCCAGACTCTCCACCACGGTTGCAAATCTGGCGGAGAATGAGGCGTAAAGGGTGTAGTTGGAACTGAATACGGCAACGTTATGCTGTTCCAGCAGGCGGCGGCAGCGGAAATAGGGCTCCCCGCGGCGCACGCCCAGCGCTTTCGCCGCGCGATTGACCGCAACAAGCGCCCCGTCGTTGTTGCTGAGAACGACCACAGGGCGACCTCGTAAATCAGGGCGGAACGCTTCTTCGCAGCTGCAGTACATCGAATTGACATCGATTAAGGCGTACACGGGCGGTGTCTCATGACAGTGAACGTAACCACACCCCATATCTGCAGCGCCTCCGGATCAAACCTGATTGGCGGAAAAGCCGGATTCAGCGGCATCAGGCAGGGGTAAGGGCGGAGCTGCAGCTGCTTGACCGTAAATTCATTATCGATGCTGGCAATCACGATGCTGCCGTGCCGGGGTTCTTCTGCCCGATCGACGACCAGCACATCGCCATCATGAATGCGCGCATCACGCATGGAATCGCCGGACACACGCAAGAAGTACGTCGCGGCCGGATGCCGCACACAGTAATCATGCAGGTTAAGTTCATTGGCCTCATAGCCTGCTGCCGGGCTGGGAAAGCCGGCCGCAACGGGTTCGGCAAAAAAAGGGAGTGCGTCGCCTTCCACTGAAGGCCGGGGATAAACGAGAGCCAGCGCCATAATTTAGCCTCCTACAACTGTTTATACATACAGTATATTGCAGGCTTCAGGAAACTGGCAATGCCGGCATACTGCGTGCCGGCACGCGGAGGGGGTCAGGTCAGAATGATGGCCAGACGGCCAGGAGCGTCGTCCGTGATAGATTTACACTTTCAGCCCAACAGTAAACCCAGCGCGGTAGCTTCCATATGCAGCAATACCGACAGCAGCAGGCCGCCACTTCTTATCCGGGCAGCTGATGTAATCAGCCCCACCAGGAACATTTCTGCCAGGGTCAGCAGGTTCTGATACTGCATATGCACGGCGGCAAACAGCAAAGACGTTATCAGCGCGCCCAGCCACATCGTCCAGTTGTACCTCGAACGGAAGACGTTCAGCATGACACCACGGAACAGGATTTCCTCATTCAGCGGGGCAAGGATAAAGACGGCCAGCAACGTCAGGATCACATCGGGTATAGACTTATCGGCAAAAAGTTTCGTCATAAATGGCTCTGCGGGCAGGTCCAGCACTTTACCCAGCAGAAATTCACCGACATACACCACGGCCATCGCGCCAACCAGCCACAGTGCGCCAACGTTGCGCAGCTGGCCAACGACCGGTAGCGGAGCAACCCAGCGGCGGTATACCAGGAAAACACACAGCAGGTACACCAGTACAGCACCATGACTGAAGAACAGCGTATTTTTCCCCAGCCCATAGAGCAGAACAGCCTGCCCCATGACAAACATGGCCCCCCAGGCAATGGCCCAGGCTGCCAGCAGAACCAGCATAAACTGCAGATATTTATTACGTGACTGAATCATTTTATCCCCTGTAAATTTTTAAACAGAATCGGCTTGACACTCAGGCCGGTTTTCAGACTTAATTTAAATGATACAGAAAATGATTACCGTTTTTTTTAATGGAGAAAGTGAAATGAAATCCAACACGAAGATTGCTCTTATTCTGACTGCATCCGTAATCAGTTGCAGTGCCTTTGCTCAGAGCGTATCCGCACCGAAAACCGATTCTTTACTGAGCAGCATTCTGGGTGAGCAGGTACAGACAAACCAACATCTTGTACAACTGCTGGCAAAGGATCAGGATGCCGGTATTACACTGACCCCGGAACAAAAGAAAACCTCTTGCCTGTATGAAAGTCATTACTACAGCAGTGGCGCACCACTTACCGTCGGAAAAGAAACACTCCGCTGCACGCTGAGTGGCGAAATCCCGACATGGGAAAATGCGAACGAGGGCAATATTGTCTCTGTCGAAGGCAAATAAAATCCCTCTGACAGCCTCTCAATTATCCGCACCAAAATGATTTAAAAAAATCTCCTTTTGATGGTATATTTTTTACTCGAAATAGAAATCATTAGGAGATTGTTATGGTTGATGCCCCGCCCTCAATCCCGCTGCCAACCTGCATGGTTGAAGCAGCACAGATTTATCACATTCCTCTCCGTGGATTCCTCGCCTTGTGGCTGACTGAAGGCGGAAAACCGGGAATGAAAAATAAAAACAAAAACGGCACTTACGATTACGGCGCATTCCAGATAAACACCATCTGGGCGAATAAGCTGGCGTCCGATTTTGGCGTAAAAGCGGAGCAGCTGCAGCATGACTTCTGCGCCTCTGCAATGGCCAGTGCCTACATCCTCAAATACAACATCATTCTCGAAGGGGGGGATTTCTGGCAGGGTGTCGGCCGCTATCACTCCAACACGCCGGCGCGTAAGGCCTGGTATATCGGGAAGGTTTACCAAAATTCTCTGAGGTTCTGATGCAAAACCAGCCACAACGGAAAGGAGGAGGGGATGATGGCCTGATGATTATCGGGGCCCTGCTCATCATGATCACAGTGATGTGGTTTGGCTTTCGTGATTATGTGATTTACGGAGCCTGTCGCCTGCTTTACTGGATCTACGGTGTACTGCCGGACGCCATTACACCGGGTAATGCTGCCGAGCGCCGGGACATGCTGCTGTCGGCGGCGCGGTATAACCACCAGGTTTCGCTGTGGGACTTTATCAGCGTGATGAACGACACGGCCAGCGTGCTCTTTCCCCTGTTCATTTTAATCATCGGGCTGTTCGTCTGGGTTATCTCACGCAATCCTTACTACCGTCTGACCCGTAAACTGACCATCCGGAACCTGCCCTGGGTGATGGTAAAAAACTATCCGGGGATCGCCCATATCCTCGCCCGGTTTGGCCACCTCGATCAGCTGCTGCTGAATGAAGATCCGGAAGAAGCACGCAGCGCGCAGTCACCCGTTGAGTTTGCCCAGGAACATAACCTGATTGATACCGCTAAACGCCGCCTCCGTAAAAAAGCCGCACATAAGGTCTTCCTGTCACAGGTAAACCTGGCTCCCGAAGGGGCGGCCCTTTCCCTGGCGCCCTGGGAAAAAGCACTCGCTGCCTCGTTTGTACATCTGCGGTTTATGGGCGACCGGCCAACGGCTAAATCCATTCTCGACGATCTCAACCGTTCCTGCCTGCGGACTAAAGACGGCTTCCCTGATTATTCGCTGGCCGCCGGGCTCTGGACCGTCGCCAGCCAGTGCGAAGCGTTCAGAGAATTTGCAAAGGGGCGCCGCAGCTCCCGTTCGCTACTCTACGCGCTGTTCGATGATGACCTGCAGCTGCCATCCGCAAATTTCCGGTGGCTGAAAGGCGTGGACCGCACGTTATGGTATGCACTTTCAAGCGCCGGCCGCGGGAAGTTCTTCATTGAAGGAGGTGGCGTTATTGCCTGGAGTCAGTGCGAAAGTTACCGGCTGACGCTCGATGAAGAAAAGGCGGCGAAATTCCCGCCGACCGTGCGGGCGGCCGTGCTGGGCCTTGAGCTGGATCTGCTCCATTACCGCCATATTGACCGCCGCGATCCCGCCATTCCGGTCGCTCACTGGCAGGAAGACGTTATACCGCCATTTGCATTTGAATCTGACGCTGAAGCGGAAGACGAGCCGGCTACGCCGCCTGCAGCTCCGCACGACACCCCGAACAACAGTCTGCGACTGACAGACGATGAACCGACACCGGCTAAACCTCAGCCGGCAACCCGTCCCGATCACCTGGAACTCTAAGCGAGGAAGTATGAAACTCACCGTAAAAACCGATCGCAACACACTTTATCTTTCCGCTGACGGAAACTACCAGGAACAAGCCCTGCATTCCTTCCCCCTGTCAGCCTGTCATTTTGGGCTTGGCCATGATGCCGGCAGCGGTCACATCCTGACGCACAATACGTTTTCTGGTGAAGCGGTGCAGCTGTTCCGCTTTGAAAACGAATATCAGGCCATCGAGGCGCTGAACAATATCCGTAAAAAGCTGAAACAGCAGCGCGGACTCAATGCCGTGCGCCGGCTGTCTAACTTTATTTTCTGGCCAGTCGCCGCGCTGGGCTTTATCGTCTCCATCAACGGCGCGTTGATGAATATGCATCAACCGGCACAGCCACTGCAGGCAAACTCGTATGCTCCCGCGCCGGGTCTGCAGCAGCCTGCCACTGCGCCGGAGCAGCTGCAGGTTCAGGCAGCACCTGAAGCCCCTAAAAAACTGGCTGATAACGACTTGCTGTCACTGAAAGATGCCGTCACCAGCGGACGCTTTACGATCTCGCTTTCAACCGGACATAAACACACCCTGTATGTGTTTTCCGACCCGATGTGCCCGCACTGCCGCGCGCTGGAGCCCCGACTGCAGGAACTGAGCAAACGCTATAACGTCGAGATTTTCCCCGTGTCCGTTTATGGCGACCTGCGCTCGATGGTCCGCGCCGCTCCAGTACTCGATACCGGGAAAGATACCCGACTGAAAAGCTGGGAAGACACGATTAACATGGGATACACCACCATGAACCCGAAGATTGACGATCCGAAAACAGCCCCGGATACCACCGGCGCCCGCCTGGTTGACGCGAATAATATGGCATTTGCGAAATTCGGGTTTATCGGCACCCCGTCCATCGTTGCCGATTCGGGTGATGTGATCCCGGTTTCCGTCGTCAAAGACGATGCCCGCCTGCAGCAGGCAATAGGAGAATAACCCGGAGCCGCTATGCAACAGGAATCTGTAGACAGTAAAAAAGTCATCCGCCCGGATGGTTCGTTCATGGAGTGGTTCCTCACTCCGAACGTACAGTTTGGCCTGCTGGCCATACTGACCGTGCTGGGTCTGTTTCTCCCCTTTACCATGCTGCTGAGCATCCTCATCCTTCCGCCGCTGATGGTGGCATTCACGGATCGCAAATTCCGGCCACCGCTGCGAATGCCGAAAGACTGCGAAATGTTCGACGACACCCTGACCACGGAAACCCAGGCGGAATACCGTCTGGGGCCCATTCGCATCCCGCATAAGGTCCGGGAGCGGAAGAAAGCGAAGGGAATTTTATATGTCGGGTATGAGCGGGGACGCCTGTTCGGCCGCGAGCTGTGGCTGAACATGACGGACCTGCTGCGCCACATGGTATTTTTTGGTACCACCGGGTCGGGTAAAACCGAAACCTTCTATGGGTTTATCGTTAACTTCCTGCTGTGGTGCCGTGGCTACTGCCTCTCAGACGGTAAAGCAGATAACAAGCTGGCCTTCGCCACCTGGTCGCTGGCGCGCCGTTTCGGCCGTGAGGATGATTATTACGTCCTCAACCTGCTGACCGGTAGTATCGACAGGTTCGTGAACCTGGTGAAGCAGGAAAGCATCCCCGCGCAATCCAACTCAGTCAATCTCTTCAGCGTTGCCCCGCCGACCTTCATCATCCAGTTGATGGAATCCATGCTCCCCCAGGTGGGCGGGGATTCGGCACAGTGGCAGGATACGGCAAAGGCCATGATGTCGGCGCTGATCAATGCCCTGTGTTATAAGCGCGCCCGCGGCGAACTGCTTTTGTCACAGCGCACCATTCAGAAAAACATGTCGCTGCCGGCAATGGCCGCGCTGTACGTTGAGGCAAAGAAAAACGGCTGGCACAGCGAGGGTTACGCCGCGCTGGAAAGTTATCTGGAAAATACACCAGGCTTCCTGCTGGCCAACGCGGAATACCCGGAAACGTGGGAAGCCCGCGCCTTCGAACAGCATAACTACATGAGCCGTCAGTTTCTGAAGACGCTCTCCCTGTTCAATGAAACCTATGGCCATGTTTTTCCGGAAGACAGCGGCGATATCCGGATGGACGATATTTTCCACAATGACCGTATTCTCATCGTCATGATCCCGTCTCTGGAGCTGTCACGCGGTGAAGCGGCCACGCTTGGTCGTTTATATGTGACGCTGCAGCGAATGACCATCAGTAAGGACCTGGGCTACCAGCTGGAAGGGAAAAAAGAGGAAGTCCTGCTCACTCACGCGCTGAATAATCAGGCGCCATACGGGCTGATTTATGACGAGCTGGGCCAGTATTTCACCAGTGGTATGGATACGCTGAGTGCGCAGATGCGTTCACTGGAAAAAATGGGCGTATTTTCCTCCCAGGATCACCCGTCGCTCGCCCGCGGCGCGAACGGCGAGGTGGATTCGCTGATCGCCAATACCCGCGTGAAGTATTTTGAGTCGATTGAAGACCGGAAAACCTTTGAAATACTGCGCGAAACCGTCGGCCAGGACTATTATTCCGAGCTTTCCGGGCAGGAAGCGGAACACGGCACGTTTTCCAAAACGGTCCGGGAAGGGGATCTGTACCAAATCCGTGAAAAGGACCGCGTGAACATTCGTGAGCTGCGTAAGCAGACCGAAGGTCAGGGGGTAATTTCTTTCCAGGATGCCCTGGTACGCAGCGCCGCGTTTTACATTCCGGACAATGAGAAGTTTTCCAGCGAACTGCCGATGCGGATAAACCGCTTTATCGAGGTATTGCCGCCATCGCCGGCAACGCTGTACAGCATTTATCCGGAACGCAAGGATGATGAACTGGCGGAAACTAACCCGGATGCAATGCGCTTCCCGCCGATCAAGCTGTTCGGTTACGACAAAGCGGCCAACAGCCTGCTGGAAAAAATTGAGGTCTTCTACGAGCTGCAGTGTGGCGCAATTTCACCGGAAGAAATGTCGGTGTGCCTGTTTGAACTGTTCGCTGAATGGCTTGATGGAACAGAAACGGACGACGTGCTTTACCACCAGGAAGACGATCTGTTTCCGATGATCGAGATGTAACCCTGAACGCCATCGTTGTTAGAACGCTGGCGTTTTCCGTTCTCCCCTTGCCAGCGTCAGCGATTCCCGTAAGTGCAGAGAGAATGTAGTCGCTATATGTTAATGTTTGGTCGGTGGTAAGACATCGTTTAGAAATCATAAATCATTACGAGGTATTCAAATGAATAGTGTTCCGGTCGAGAAAAGACAACAAGTACCCGGTATAACGAAATGTACGTGGGAAGGGATGCCCGTTATGGTGATCGATGTCGGTTATGCCGGAAAAAGTATTATTGAGTGCTTGAAGGATATACCGCAGGAAAAGATAGACGTTGTGGGAATCAATCCTTTTGATCGGCCGCTAAACAGCTTGTAATCTGAGAGTTTGCATTAAAAGGCGGGGAGTGGTCCCCCCGCCTTTAGTTACGTTTCCGGTCAGTCAAAATACTGCCGGATCAGCTCCAGGACCGCTATCACAGCGTTAGACACTGCAACAACCGCCCGCAGAACGACGATTAACAAGTTAATCATCCGTTTGCTCCATACAGAGCAGGAACACCGCTGATCGCCCTTACGTTGCCTGTCACAGCGGCTACCTCAACGTCAATAGTTTAGGTGTTCCCGCTCCAGCCTGGGCATTGAAACAGCACCACCTGTTTTTCAACCAGGACTTTAATCCGTTCCTACCGCATATGCGGGAAGCAGGAGAAAGAACACCAACAGATTGACCCGCGCAGTATACCCTATTTCGTGCTGTTTGCATTTACTGCACTCATGGCGTAATATTTAACCGTCAATAGTTTAGGTGTTCCCGCTCCAGTCTGGGGCAAAACAAAAAGCCCGATCTCACCAGTCGGGTTTTTTTGTGCCTCCATTCTGGCAGAAATCGCATTTCCTCAAATAAGCGCCTAAAACGCTCTCTGTGGCCTTCACTGCAAAAAGAGCAACATTCCCCTGTCTTCACCCTGTTTAACGCGCCTGCGAGCGGCTGAAGTGGATAACCGTGGCTAAATCGATCCTCTTTTCCCTGTTAATTTTAAAACTGACAGTTGGCACAGGTGCTGATTGCCTGAAAGGCATTGCACAATATGGCAGACGATTTTCCTGCCTGACTGCCCTGCAGATGGCTCTGTGGCCACATTACCCCCTGGCTACTTCGAGCGGGCGGTGTGACGTTAGCGGCACACCGGGCGCGTGGGTAGTAGCGTTGATGTCAGGGGGTGCGTGTCGCAGCCCTGCCGTCTTACGGGGGTGTTCTTAGTTACATCATCCATCATGCTTTTTTCTGCCGAGCCGTTGGCTCGGCGGGGAAAAGCACGGTGGGGCAAAGAAGAATCCGCCCTGGAGGTTTCTGCTGGCTACCCTGCCCGGCATTTGCCGGGTGCTAACCTGGGAGCATAGCGACCATTCTGGCCGTCGTGCCGCGAAGCGGCGCTGAAAGGCCAGGCATATCCCCATTATCCACAGAAAATTGTGCCTGAATAACAGTGATCTCTTTATTGAATAAACATCTTTTTAAAGAAGTTAAGAGTGTATTGCAGCTTGCTTTGACCTCGATTGCAGGTGACTTTATTTCCTCCTTTGCGGATAACTGTGGATAGTGGTGATCTCGCTGCCGGTTATCCACCGGCGGCGCCAGAACATCAAAAAATCACGATGGCCACACGTTAAAACTGGAGGAAATTTGAGCAGTCCGCGCCGGCTGGCCAGCACGAAAACCGCCAGGCGGCGGTTAGAAAATTACAGGGGGAGAAAATCAGTGATAAGCAGGGGGGCCTGCTTCCCTCTCCAGCCCCAGATCGAGCTGATACAGGTGGCTGCGTACTCGCTGGGTAAACTGATCAGGCGACAGCGCGTGCAGTTCGTCTTTCGGCAGCGTCCGTATCAGATGAACGGACATGGCGTAAGCCCGGTCGTCATAGGGCATTTCTGCCAGTGCTTTCAGCTTTTTCTCGCGCTTAGCCTTCTGAGCGGCTTCACGCCGGCGAACCAGCGTGGCGTGCATCATATTCTCATACCAGCGCCGGCGCGCCGCTTTGACAGAGATTTCTTCCGCCTGACCATGCTCATCGCGGGTTATCCAGCCTGCAGCTTCAGCGGCCACCTGTTCGGCCTGCTCCGCATACAGCTTATCGAGATCAACGCCAATTATCTTCCAGAGCCGTTCCGTCAGCACGACATGCTTGGGGAACCACTTGCGGTTAAACGGGTCCCATGTGACGCCTTCGGGCAGCTCCAGTAACCCGTACTCCATCATGTGCTGCAGCAGCCGGCAAACCCGCGGAACCGTCACCTTCCGGATCACGTTCCCTTCACTGTCCTTTTCGCTGAGCTGCCACGCCATTTTGCTGAGGTTGATAGTGTCTATATGAGTTGCCCGATCAACGGTGCTGACCATAAGCGGCACGATGGCATCAAGCAGATTCTCCCGCTCCGGGCGGAAGTCCCGCTTCCGCCCGGCCTGCTCACGCAGCTGCACGAAATACGGGTGGCGGCTGATCCGCATACGCAGACTTAACGCGCCCGTTTTGCGATCGCGGCGAACAAGGCGGTTGTAGGCATGGCCAAGCTGGCCAGGGAGCTTTTTGAAATTGTCCGGTCGGTACCAGCTGGGTTCCGGGCAGAGACACGCCGTTGAGTGCGTACCGCGACGACGGCGGGTTTTGCGCACGGGTTTGGTGGCTTCATCAAGAAGCAGCTGCTGGGGTGATTCTTTAGGGGACTGGCTTTCAAGCCAGGAGATGAACTCCGGCGAAAGACCTTCTACTGACTCAATATCAGAAAGCTGTAGGTATGGATTCTTTTGATTCACCAGCCCCTGCACATATTGGCCGGGCTGTATTGCAATAGGGTATGCATTTGCTATAATCCTTTCTGCCAGTGGGCAGTTTGCACCCCCTGATTCTATTCTGAGCCGGCCAAAGTTCTGAGATAGGATCAGGGGGTTTTACTTTTTGTGGCTCCTGCCACTCCTAAGCGGTACATCTCCGGGCCGCTCTTCCCGTGCTAAATTCTGTAATAACCCCGTAAGGTTATGTAAACGCCGCTTAACATATCATGCGTTTCTAAGCGGGGCAATACCTGCGATCCCGCTTTTACATAGTAAGATCACTCTTCAGAATCGTCAAATTTCAATCCGTCATAATAGCTTTTCACAAGAAATTCAATAACTTCAGCCTGAGTGAGTTTTTTAACTTTTGTGATCTCTATCAACATTCTTTTTGCATCTTTGGGGAGATAAAGGTTTAACTGGTCGTGTGTTTCCCGGATACGGTTCCGGTACTCTCTCTGGAACTCCGGGTTACTCTTCTGTTCCTGGCGCTCAGTAACTCTGTTCACTCTTCCTCCCACAGCATACGACTATAACCACCTGAGTATACATGAAAAAACCGCCTTTTCAGGCGGTTTGGAAGTAAACATCAATACGTTCGTGGTAGCATCCAACCTTCATCAAGCATAGTCTTTCGCCACTGGAGATATTTTTCACCCCTGTATTTTTTATGTTGCTCATGCATCCTGGTTAACATTTCCAGCTGGCGATATGCTAGGCCGGCATTGAGCAAGATTATTTCAACAGTAGGCACATGTCGGTTCCGAAGATTCACGACAAGTTTACTATCAGTATACTCCCAAGACTCAATTGTCTCGGCCTCAAACAAAATTCTCTTTTGCTTAATAGAGGCCTGTACAGCATAAAGGGCAGCAATCCCAACAACACCGGAGTCCATATCTATACCAAAATATGTTTTCTGAGCCGGCATGTATTGTTCCTCTTTAGCCGATGGATTAAAGCATCCATAAACTCTCATGCCTGCAACGACCTTTTTGACTCCCTTACTTTTTACCTGGCGTACAACATATGTGATCAGCATGGCATCGAAAACAAGTAGAGCAACAAACCACGCCAATGCCAGGCTTCCACCTAAAGTAAGAAAGCCAGAATATACAGTCAACGGAAGACTTATTGTTAAAATAACTATACTTATGGCTACAGACAGGCGTGACAGATAGTAGCCAACACCTTTTGATTTAGCCATGTTGTTATCGACAACAGTATACGAATATCCTTTCATATCACGCCCCCGCTATACCATCTTTGTCTTTATCAACCGTATTGGTTGGGTTGAAGTTCTTCGGCCCAGAAGGACGTCCACCTGTATTTTTAGCTCCACGACCAAATGCAGCAAACAGGTCGTGAACATGATTCTGCATATCACCAAGAATTGAATCGTTATGCTTGTTACCAATCCAGCTGATGACGTAGTTAGGCATCCTTGCAGGTAATGCAAATACCCTAGCAACCATACCTGTACACATCCTTGCATAGACAAAAAGGATACCTATCATTGACCAAAGGCCAGTTGTTGAATCTGCCTGTACATTTTCCATTGCTGTTTTGAAAATATAGTTAAGCGCGGTACCAAGAGCCACAATGGCCAATGATGCAAAAATGAACCCCATTACCATCAACAGTGGTCGAATCATCACATCTATCAGGAAAATATATCCATACGTTGACCGGTCCTCATTAGTTTGGCCAATGTTAATATGGGTAGCGGCCCACAATGAAGATGCAACGATACCAGTCAGCAAAGTAACTAACCAATCCGCCATTGCGACAAACCAATAGATAAATGGCACAAATGGAAGCCAAATTGAAAGCGTTAACCCTATACAGAACAGAGCGACTAAAATCATGTATACGATCGGAGCCGCAGTTTTAATTACACCCTTAATAATATCCTTACCTGAAGTGAAGAAATTAAGTAATCCCGCCCCCATTCCAGCAGCGTTATTACCATCTGCAACACTCATTGCGACATTAACAGCTCCCCAAGCAGCTAGACCACTCTCAGCAGTAAACATCGTGTAATCACCAATGGCTTTCATTTTCAACAAGGGATTCGTTACATCGCTGTATCCATCGCCAGTGCCGTAGTTTCTAGTGGCAAGCCATGAAGTAACATTAAAGTTGAAAATTTTGGTAATCAACGAATCTGCATCACCACTTTTTGCCGCTTCTTCGATGCCTTTATTGTCAATGTTCTGGGCTAAAGCATTATCAGCAGTACCTAAAGGGGGAGTGTAGGTACTGTTTTTCAGTTGTGAATGATATGCCTGGAACAGACCTTTATAATAGTCCGTAGAACCTACATCACCATCACCACTTATCCCTGATACAATAGGTTTCAGATTAGCAACGTCCTTCAGCTCAGTGTTAGCAGTTGCCAGGGTATGATAATAAATACCAAGATATAGCCAGCCTTTTTCCTTTATATCCGACTCCATTTTCTGGAGCATATCATTGCTTCCGGCAGCATTGTCTGCAGCTTGCTGTACTTGTTGTTGGTAATCTCTTGCTGCTGTCTGAATTGCAGTTTCAACGTCAGGCAGCTGCCCATCTCCGGAACGCATTTTAGACATATAAGCAGAGTTAAATTGCTCTGCTGTATTCTTCATCTTACTCCAAAGCGAGTCTGTAGCCTGCTGTTGAACTGCATAAACAGAATCAGCGTAACCACTGGAGAATACCGAAGTCCAACCTGTAGGTTTTTGTGGTAATTTAACAGTCCCACAAACAGCAGAACCATTGTCAACTGAAATTGAGTAACTAGAATCACCAGTATTAAACTTCATCTGGCTATTACTTTCATAATGTTGGCCTGAAGCCTCCATCTGAGCTAACCCTTGATTGACACCAAGAGCGCACAAGTTCATTTCGAACATTCCTTTAGCCACAGAAGCCATTTCTGGCATAACTGGCGTTATATAAACAGCTTTGCCACTCGCTAGTTCCGACGCTGTTTTATCTGCAATAACATTGGCAGAACCTACACCTATGATTGACCCACACCACAGGAAGAGCAGTTGTGCAACGGACCATCCAACAACAGTTGGAACCAAAAGGAGCCAGCCGAATGTTGTTTTAACAAAATTGAAGGCATTATTCCCATCACCCTCTATAAACTTCCCAAGTTGCCCTGCCTGATGTAGTTTTTTAATACTGATTATCGCCATATAAATCAGCGCTAATATGGCGATAACCTCATTCACTGTGAAAAATACGTTATTTAACAACCCATCACCTGACGGACTGAAAGGATTATTTACCACTTCACCAAAAACGGTATGCAGCATCTGACGTGACAAATCACCAGACCGTTTAGCAGCCTCTGTAATACTATCAATTCCCAGATCTGCAGAATATGCCGGGGTAATGAAAAGCGATAGCGGCAACAATGCGACCAATGAGTTTCTTGACTTATTCATGCGCCCCCCGAATCTGGCCAGCTTGTTCAAAATTAAATGTATTGCGCACACCGTTATCGTTAATAAAATGTCTCAATGTACCGAATTCTTCTTCAGAATGGGCCTCATTCCGTAATTGCCAACCTAAAAATTCATAAGTCATTGCTTTTACGAACGAGTAGATACAAACAGCAAACATTAAACCAAGTGTTAATGTCACCTTCAGAAGGCTTACATTGTATTCAGTATTAACAATCAATTTTACACAGCCAGCGATTAAAAACAGGGCAACAAAAACAGCTATAAAGAAGCAACATAACCAATATTTTTTATACTTACCGGCTTTAGCTAGATGCTGTTCTAAGGGGATAGAACTCTTTTTAACAACATCCTCAAACGACTGATTCGAAGCTGATTTTTCGTCCGGAGCTTCCAAATTTTTGATTTGCTTCTTAACGAAAGAAGCCCGCTCATTGAGCAGGCTGATAGATTCCCTTAGTGATTTCCACATAAACTGAATATCACTAATTCCGGTAATATGATAAACCGCTTTTTTCATGCGGCCGGGGGATTTTGTAACTTCTTCCCCTGTTTTATTTTCGTCGGTCATTTTCTGGATACTCCCGCGTTCACACTCTCCAGCTGTGCTGCCAGCATCGGTTTGTATGTTTGATATGCGTCGTTCGCCAGGATCTGGCCAAGCAGCACATTTTGTTTCTCCAGCTGCTGTTTGGTTTTCAGCACTAACCAGTTGTTCAGATTGGCGATATTGATTTGCTCACGCATCAAATCTTCGGTGTTCTTGTTGGTCAGCGTCGCCTGGTAAGCAGGGTTGCTGTAACGGCGACCTACTTCGAATTCCTCAAACTCTCTGGCAGACATACGGTTAAGCTGTTTCGCCCTGTTACTGGCCGTCGCCTGGAAATAGGATTCGACTTCCGGCACTTTACGCGCATCTGCAAGTGCGGCATCAGTGGCCGGGTTCGGTTTGGAGTTGGCGATCATTTCCATCTGAGGTTGTGCGGCCGCGTCGGTAAGCGCCTGGTATTGCTGAATCATGCCCAGGTAAATTCGCCCGCTGGCGCCTTTAACTTCCCCACGACTCAGCTGACGGCCAGCACTGCGCAACGCGGTATTTTTCATATAGCGCAGCGCCGCATCTGTCTGCTCATCTGTAAACGTCAGATCAGGTGCCTTGCCTTCTTTGCCGGCGCCATAAAGCAACGAGCTCAGCGACGTATCTGCCCGCGGCATGTCAGATACACTTGGGCAGAATGAAGTCCCGCCAAATGCAGCATAATCCGAACTGTCGCAGTACTGGCTGTGAACTTCGGCCGTTGAAGAAGCGTCCACGTCGGTTGCGCGTGCCGGCACTTCAAAAATGGCCTTAACATCTTTCGCAGAACTGGCGCTTCCCAGCGTTCGCTGACCGCCAGCGGCCGCTGAGGATACCCCTGCGGCACCACCGCCAATAGACTGCGCACAGATATCATCCGGAACACGGTACTTATCCTGTGCCTGCAGCAGCCGGTCATTACGTTTTTGCTCGACTTCGAACTGTCGGTTAGTTTCAGCCACCTGCTGCATTAATGCTGCCTGGCGATCGCCCTGCTGGCTGATTGCCGTACCAATGTTAATCAGCGTGGCCTGGATGTTCCCTAACATGGTATTGATTGTACCCAAAGCAGGCATGACCTGTTGTGTAATGGGAATGCTGCTGTTAACGTTGACCGTATAGGCAAAGGCAAATGCTGACTGTACGCTGAAGGCCAGAATAGAAACGGCCATCACTGACCGTTTTGCGTTTCCGATTTTTATCATCTGAATCCCCTTCTCACATCAGAAATGATTTCTTTAGCGAGCTTCATTGCCATAGTTTGTGATTCTTCTTCAGAATCACGCTCACCACCCTGATTGACCACCATTTCATCTATGATACTTGATGCACTTCCCATAGGGAATCTGTTTGCTAATTCTTCCCTTGCTTTTTTCGTTCCCAGCTCTTCATAAAGCACATCCCTGAGCGCTCTGTCTTTTGCAGATGAGTTCAAAGCCCAAAGCAGTTTTGGTCCTAATGTGTTTTTCAGAATGTGGCAAATAAGACCACGTTTTGTTTTAAAAATACCGAGGAATGCAGTACCACTTCCGTCCGGATAAACCCCTTGCGGAAGCTGTCTGAAACGACGCAGGATATCGGCCGGGATGTTGATCTCTAATTGCTTCAGATACTCTTCATCCCCTTCCGTCAGGCGCATCATAAACAGGCTGTTCATGGTTTTAAGCACACTCGAAGGCATATGGCTCAGATACTGAGACGAGAAGGCAGTACGGACGTTGAATTTACGATCTTCAAGGTCAGCAGTGTTCAGCGCATTTTGAATAAAGTCGATGCCGGCAAAGTTATGACACTCATCATAAAAGGTATGTTTAACCTCTTCTGAAAGCTCCCTGATGCGCGCCTGGTGATATGCCCTGTACTGCTCCGGTAAAGCAGGAATGAAGGTTTCTGCGGACTGAGGCAGGTAGTAGTTACGCACAGCCATCTGGCGCGCAAAAAGATACATAATGCCGGACTTGAGCTTACCTGCAGGTGTCGTTCTGTCACCGAGGACGTTTTGCATATCCAGGATCGCAATGCGAGTCTCCGGGCTGAAATCATAAACCGTTATCCCTGAGAAAATGGCATACTCAGCTGCAGCAGCCTGGAAGCAACGTGCAACGAAGCCTACTACAGGCTCACTCCCATTAACTTTTACGTCAGCGTATTGGTTTTTAAATGATTCAGTTTGTAGTTCAGCAATAAAATCGTGAATGGTTGGCACAGCATAACGCTGAGCAACCGTCGCAGCATGAAGATATTTTTTGGCAAACAGCTTATCAACGACTTCCCACCATGTAGCTCTTTCAAACCAGTCTTCACCGAGCTCTTTATCCAGACCTGATTCTTTCAGAGCTTCATTAATCACCGGGTCGTTATACTTAAACAAGTTAGCACTTGAATGCGCTTTTGCTTTGTATACGTTTGATACAACTTTACTGACGATTTGCCCAACGCTCATTGCATCTGGCGGCTGGCCAATTGCCGGATCAATACAGAATGCGTTAAGCATCTGCTTTAAGAATACTTCCTCAAACTGCGTCAGATACCTTGAACCTAACTGCGTATCGCAGATGTTAATACAGTGCGATTCGTCATTGTTCAGGGTGATACTGGCAATCTGGTGACGTTTCTCTGCCGGCAGCTCAGCGCTAATCAGATCGGCGATACCTTTTGCACTGTAGCCCTTATCAATGATGGTCAGATAAGGCAGTTTTTTATCAGCCCGGTAAATCGAACTCAGGTTAAGGCGGTTGGCCAGCACGCTTTTACCGGAACCTGGAACACCGGTGATGACATCGGTAAATTTCTCCTGCAGGGGACTGGCGATTTGATAGGGGAACAGCTTGCCATCGAGCGTGATGAAGTTGATATTGCCTTTACCATGCCAGGGACTGGCCGGACGTTCAAAAGGTAACATCCGCAAGCCTTCACTCAACGGCGGATAATGCAATGAGCCAGGTGTGGCCGTCGTCAGCCCCGGAACGGATGCAATCAGTGCGCTACCTGGATTGCCATACGTCTTGGACACACCTGATACACCCCAGCCTTCAATCGCCTTAGTTAAAGCCGCCAGGTTGCGTTTGGCTTCATCCTTAGTGTCGCCCCAGGTGGCAAAGTTGATGGCCATGATAGCCGTTGGATCGGTTTCGCTCTGGGCCCGGACATAATCCATATCACGCGCGATATTACCGAGTGAGGGAATGAAACGAAGGAAAGATATGATTACTGATGGCCAGAACAGTGCTTTTTTGCCCCCGCCTATAAAGTCATATTTTATCCGGTACGGGATTTTCCGGTTAATCGCGTTGAATAACTGCTTAAATTTGACAGGGTGAAGTGGTGGTAACTCAAGGGCAACAGAGCCGTAATACTTACCATCACAGTAAATCAGGCCACCATCTTCTTCCAGTTCCCCTTCCATGATCTGGATATTCAGCCGCGGCGGCAGCACGGAGTCGATATTGTCTTTCCGTGGGGCGCCATAAATTCGCAGATTTTGGTCAAACGGCGTGCGAGGGTACCAGTTTTCTGATGTTGAATTCCGGAACAGCATCTGACGCATCATTGCGCCAGCGTGTTTGACATCGAGGACATCAACCAGAAGCCCCATTCCTGATTCATCATCCCCCTGAAGCATACCAATCAGGCGCCACAGCATCGCGTCATGCGTGATCTTCAAACCTTCAAGCTGAAATTCGATTGGGTTCTGACTGAAGCGCGTCTGCGGGATATCCTTCAGTACGCCGGCAGCTTTTGCCTGTTCGTTTTTAAGTTCATCCTTCGCAATCATCCCCTTCGAGGTATACAGCACGATGTAAGCGCGTTCACGGCTGTAATGAGCGGCGATTTTTTTTGCGTCATCGGCGATCAGGTCTTTAATGTCTATCTGCAGACGCTCTATTGCTGCTACCTGCGGTTTATAAACATTATTCAGCTCTTCCTGGTTCTTGGTAAAGTCGCGTTCGAACACCACAGACAACTTATGGCCGCTGTTAATAAAGGAATTCGACAAGGAGTTTGAAAGGTGCATGATGAAGTCATTAAACGACTTCTCGTCAAACGATGATTTAGCGCCCTGAACCTCAATAACGGTAAGAAAATCGTTGTTCTTAGTGGTCAGAATGTACGGAGCCCTGATTTCAGGATGCTCAATGCGATCCTGCGACGTAAGCCCTACAACCGTTGTCAAATCACAGTATTTTAACGAGTCATTTGATGTCAGATTGCGTGAGATACCTTCGATCACATCCTCAAAGAAAGAAATCATTTAAAACCTCTCTTACCCTTGTAAATTTCATTCCAGTCACTTACATCCGGCAATTCGTCTGACTCTGCAACAGAAGCGACAAACTCATCGTCAAAATTCATGGGAAGTAACTGATGGTGTTTTTTTATCAGGTGCAGTAAATCGTATCCATCATCACTGCCGGTTTCGTTTAGAACTACGTCAGTTGTGCTGAGCAATATCTGTTTAAGTTTCTGCGCCTTTTCACGGTAAGAATCGTCCGTTGACTTTTCCGCCTTTGCAATTGAACGAAACAGCAGGCTGTAGAGTTTTCGGTTTGTATTTCTCTTCAGCAGAAGTCCGGTTTGAGTCTCTAGTTTCATTTTCTCCGGATGTTCGAGCGACAGGCATACAGAGCAAAGCATTCTCTCTTTCTGTCCATCTTCTGCGAGGGAGAAAACATCTTTGCTCTTTATCCCGCACACATGGCATCTGGCAGGTTGTTCATTCCTGGTGAGCTTAAAATCTTTCATGAGGGAACTCCGATATTGGCCCCGCAAGGCGGGGCCGAAGGGACATTACAGGGTTGCGTCAACGCCAACAGTTGAACCAACAGAAGAGATCCATGCGGTCAGGCCGACCAGGCAGGCACCAACAACCATTGACCAGAAGATGAAGCTGCCACTGATATCTTTCCCGCGTTTGTTTTTAAGGAAAAGAGAAACAAGCCCGACAATAAAGAACACAACACCAATGACTTTACCGCCGGTAATCAGACCAGGCTGGGTACTGGCAAGACCTTCCGTGAAGGTATTGATTTTCTCCCAGACAGTCGTTTCAGCCGCAGCCTCTTTGCTCAGTAATGCCAGCGGCAATACCACTAACGATTTTGCCACCGTTCCGCGCAGCTGATACGCTGCGATGGATGCAGATAATGCCTTGTCTTTGATAAGTTTAACAATTTTCATAAAGTATCCTTTTTGATTACCAGTGAATGTTTAATGTGCTCTGCAACGCATCGAGCGTTTGTGTATCGAACATCAGAAGTAGTCCACATACAATTTTCACAATGGATGCCCCTCTCGTACCCGAAGCTGACAGCTCCGTATGGCCCTCAAGGTAAGAGTCTTTCAACCCCTTTATCCCCCTGTAAAAAAAGTATGCGCCGAGAATTCTAACAATCCCCAGCACTGCGTTGACTGCTGCGGCTCCCATGCCAAACGTAGATTCGCTCGCATAACTGACGGGTCCGAAGCTAACATCGCCAAATCCTAAAGTGGCACCGCCTGAGTTCATCTGTGCCTTCAACGTGATGAGGCATACACAGAAGATGATACCGGCAAAAATTCTGCCAACTTCCACACCTTTTGTTGAATGCCTGGCCTGCTTCCGCAGGCTCATCAGATATCCAATAACACCAATGATCCCAACGACTGCAGCGACACCTATGATTAGCCTTGTCAGCGGTTCCTGACCACCGTTAGCAACCTGAATTAATACCGATTCTAAATCCATAGTTTCGCCTTTTTGGGTCCTGTTTAGCGGATAAGGCCTTTACTTGTAGTAACGATTCTATTTTCAGTATCGATACCCGTAATGGTGACTCCGCCAAGTTGACTACCGACCTTCACAGCATACGTCTGGTTTTTGTATTTTACCCAAGCAAGATCGCCAGATAAATCATTAATTGAAAAACCTCTCAACAAAGGTAATGCCTGCGACGTTGCCCCCGAAATTGTTCCACTCTGATTACCAAAAGAAGGCCCATAACCAGCGGCTTTCATTTTCAGTTCCTGAACCTGATTGTTCAGATTTTTGATTTGTTCATTAGCGCTTTGTAACTGACTGGAAAGGATCATCATTCCATTTTTAGAAGTTGATTCTATCGCGTCCAGCCGTTCCTTTTGCTGCAGCAAAATCCCGGAAATTTGCTCGCGGAAGTCACCAGAATCCTGCCCGGCAGGGGCAGCCTGTACGTTCTGACGTTGCCCTGAAGACTGGATCGTGCCATTCCCGGCCGCAGGCGCAGTGTCACTATCGGAGCCCCCAAACAACCAGACTAAAAGCAGGATAGCTATGACAGCGATACCACCAATCCATGCATAGTCACTAATCTTAAGCGGCTTTTTGTTTGCTTTTGCTGCTGGCGTCACTGTCGGTTTTGGCTTTTCAGCAGGCTTGGCAGACACCGGTTCCTGGGCAGGAGCTGCTTCGTTTTTATTGTCTTCTTCAAACAGATTCATTATCAATCTCCTTAACGGTAATACGGGTTACTGGAGCCATACCCGTAGCCGGGGTAGCTGGGAAAGTTTTGCTGAGGGTAATTTGGAGCCGGTGGTTGTGGCATCTGCTGAGGCGGCACACTGGTGAGTGTCGGAGTAGCTTGCTGCTGCGCCTGCTCTGCAGAAGCATTTTCCATATTCTCGCCACAGTCGCTTTCATACACCGGCGCGACAAACTGGATGCCTATGAGCTGATTACGGTCAACCGTAACCTGCTTCACCGGCAGACGGGCTGCATCGTCAGCCAGGACACGCCCTGCCTGTTCACCCATCCCGCCAATAATGGTACCGGCTACAGCCTTCCCGTTCGGTGTGCCAGTTGAGCGGTATGCGTTCCCGCCGTCAGTGATAATCATCTGCGAATTGCTGTCCGCATACAGCTGACCAGTTCGGCCTAATCCGTTAGCGACAGCCGGCAGAATAATACGGCTGAACCAGCGGTTATTTACATTTGAGGAAACGGCCGCGCGCAACGAGTCGGAAGCCACGCCATACGCATCGACCTTACACTGCACTCCGTTCAGCTCCATGCCGGTGAAGTGAATTCGAATACCATCGCCGGCAAGACGGTTTTGGCCAGAATAGAATTTGGCGCCGGCCTGCGCTCCAGTTGGAACATGGGCAATAGCAATACTGTTCTGATCGTCACTGTCCATCGCCGTATCCATTACTGCCGGCACAAGCGTGTAAGCCGATACAAGTCGGGCTCCTTTATCTTTGGCCTTATTCTTCGCCCCCTGTTGTTTTTCAGCATCCGGCTTTTTGTTCTGCGGATAGACCGAATCGGTCCACCCTGAGAAGGTACCGCCGTTCTTGTCATTTCCTTCTGCTCCCAGAGGGGTTGCAAGAGCAACACCCGTGACAACTGGTGTTCTGGCCTGGTCTATTTTCTGCAGTAACGTAGCCACCGCTTTAGCCTGACGCTCACGCTCTTTCTGCTCAGCATCATTCGCCTTACTGTTATCGCCCGACGGCTTTGCTGACGATTCCCACGAATATTTTGGTGGCGGTGCTTTGGTGCCGTAATCAACGGCCACCGGATTACTGGCTGACAACGTGGAGATGAAGCTATCCCCTGTGAGAGCCGCTTTATCTGAATTATCAACATTCCACTCATTCAGCAGCTTGTTGTATTGGGGATCATTAGCTTTTTCCCTGCCAGTTTTCCCTTCCAGCCCCTGGGCTTTCACCTGCGACCCGCCCGTTGCCGGCTCATCTGATGAGCCAAACAACCAGTACCCTCCCAGAAGCGCCACCACTGCAGCAGCACCACCGACGTAGAGCATCATTTTTCTGGTTTCTTTACCTTTATCTGTAGCCATCGTCGTTCCCCTTAATTCAGCTCAACTTCAACGTCACGCGCCTGACCATTAACAGAAAAAGTCAGCACTGGTGTTGCCGGCAGCACGTAAACATGTGTGCCATCGATAGCGGAAAGCGTTTTTTCAAACTCATCCTGCAGCTGCATGTTACTTCTGACGTAGAGCTCATCACCGATCTGCCAGACTTTGGTACTCCCTGGCGCGTTTTTAAGTTTCAACCGCTGAGCATCTTCAGGCGGGATGCCATCGAGCACGCTCTGCAGCTGCTTGTCATACAGTGAGATTTTTTTCTCAGGCGTAGCGGTATAAACCGGTGTGTCAGGACTGCGCTTCGGGATACGGAGATCCAGACGATAATCAACATCAACGGTTTTTGATTTAACGGAGGGTTCTGCCCCCTTCACGTTAATAATGACCGGCGTGGCCAGCCCCTTCAGAAGCACTGTGATGTTCCCGCTGGCATAGGCATTGGTCGGCTGGATTGTGAACACCGCCGATCCTGGAATATAGCCAACACACAGTTCACCACCTGAAGCACAGGGACTCGCATTATATGGAGGGGCACCTAATACCCAGGGGTGTCCGGTTGCATCTGAAAACGTCACTGTCGTTGCCTGGTTTGGAAATACCCGTACCTGCGGAATGGATGCGCCAGCTGACAGTGATACCGTCTGGCTTGAAATTCGTGGGATCGGCGTTAATGGTGAGGTTTTGGCCGCCGCGCTCATATCTTCCATTGCGCTGCGGGCCGACCGCACCTGACCAGGGGTAATAGGCTGGATCTGCTGCAGAACAGGTGCAGGTAACTCTTCCAGTGTCTGCGGATTAACATGAGTAACCTGCTGCTGTGGTGGAGGAATCTGCGGCATGGGTGCAGGAGGCAGTGCAGTCGTTGGCCGCTGTTGGGCCTGTGCCTGTGGTTGTTGGCCTTGCGCCTGCTGCTGACCTTGTTCCTGTGCTGTTTGCTGTGGAGGCTGTTGCACCTGTGACTGCTGATTTACGGGCAACCCGGAACTGGCCTGCTGCCATTGAGCAATATCACCACCAGGCACAGCTGGCGCCGTTTGCTGCGGTGCTCCATTACCAGTTGGTGCATCAGCTGCAGATACAGAATTTGCCGAAAACAGTGCGGCCATAAGTACAGTTAACAGTTTAATCTTCATGATTGACCTCAGTAGTTCCGGGGTTTGAGAATGGCCTGCGCTACTTGAATACCCCGTGGATCTTCGTCTTCTTTGACGCGGCGTACCTGAACCATCAAATCGTAAGGTTGTGGTCTGTAGTCCTGAGCCTGACCAACAAGCTGAACAGTCACCGGAATGCGGTATTGCCAGGCATAGGTTTTGGTGCCACGGATAAGACCTTCCGTGATCAGGGTTCCAGGAGTTGTGGAAAGTTTTACGTTCAGACGTTTTTCACTGATATCTTTCAGCAGCCCACTATCGGACAGCGCTTTACGGAAACTAACGTACCCTTCAGCGCTAAAATCGCCGCGGACGCTGGTTAATTGGTTTTCGTAATTCACAAAGTTCAGTGAAAGCGATTTGATCATTGTACGGTTGGCAAAGTCCATCACCTCTTCCGCCGTGTAAGCGGGTTCATCGGTTGGATGAACTTCTGTGATCATGCCCCCATTCGTTGCAATATATTTGGTTTTTTTCTGGTGAAGCCAGTAACCCTGAAGACCAATGATAATGATTGCGACTAATATGATTAGCGTTTGAATCAAAATTACTTTTAAACCATGTTTCGATACGATTTCTTGTACCGTTCGGTTACTCTCTTCAGCCAGAGCTGGAGCAAGGGCGTTGCTGTCATCATCAACGACTGAGTTTTGATCCGAGTCAGTTTGATCCATAATATTTTCACCATTTTGTGTTTTCATAGAGTTTCTCTTTTCAAAAGTTTGTGTTAGAAAATCACGCAGATCGTTAATGAACAATGAGGTATACATGAGCGAACATAATGATTACGAATCCTGTGCAGTTATCATGTGCGAACGACGAAAAGCCACCGCCGTTTTGCGCAAAATCCCGCCAGAAAACCTTGAACAACTCATTAATATGTGGTCCGACATTGCACAGGGAATGATCGAGAAATTTAGGGAAGAACAGAAGGCCACTGAAGAGAAAGCCGCAGCCACAAAGCGGTTCATGGAAGAACACAATATTACGGCTGATGAAGCTCTCCAGATCTTCGAAAATCTCTTTGGTCCGTCCACGAAAAGTAAATCCACTTTTGGAAAAGTGAAGTACCGGATCGAAGTTGATGGAAAGTCCATAACCTGGACAGGAAAAGGTCGCCGACCTGCAGCGTTTGCCGAGATGAGCGACGATGAGCTCAAAAAATATGAAATCAGCTGAAGACTGGCTGCATACTGTCAGACGTTTCATGAATGAAGATTCGCTTGATACGTATGTAGACTCAAAACGTGATGTTCTACCTGCCACAGAATTTATGCGTTTACTAACCGCGGCGGAACACCGCCGCGTTGAAATACGAACCGGCAAGCTATTCGATAAAATCCCGAAAGGACTCTTCCGGTAGTTACAAATGGAACGGGAATGCATCACTGTTTGCATCCTCACCACTTCCACTCGCAGCTGCAGGATTGTTTAATTGCACATTTTTAGAAGATGCGTTGGGCAGGATACCTGACGTATCTGGCAGTCGGGATGAAATCGTTGACCACGGGTCCAGCGTCGTATTAGTCAGGCTCCCCCACTTCTCATTAATCTTCGATTTAACCGTATTGCATACCTCATCCTTCACCTTATCAATAATGTCGCTGATAGACGGAAACTGTGGGATTTTAAGTGATACCGATAGCGACCCCAGGCACTGTCCGAGAGAATCAGACGTACTGGATTCGCTTTTTGCGGCGTTGTTAATCCTTTCCACTTCCTGCTTATAGGCAGCATCTGCACCAGCTTTTGCCAGTTCGTATGCTGCACAGGTCTGTGTGGCTGCAAATGAGCTTACAGAAATGCAGGAAAACCCTACTGCAACGAGTAGGGTTTTTGTTTTATGGCCGAGGCGCTGACTTTGCGACTGGTGCATGAGTCTGTTCTCTCCTTTCATCATCTTTTCTTTTTGCAGCATTTGAAGGATGAAAAAGCTGCTTCATTACTGTTTTGTTTTTTACCTCATCTGAGGCCGGTTGTAAATGCTGAGGCTGTTTTTCATTTGCAATTGTGTTTTTGTAAAGCAGGTTTTTACCCCCCTGATCAACATGGCCATAGCCGTGCAAAACAATTCCACTTTCTGCATTCTTATTTATTGCTGAAAGTGTCATATACGTTTTCCAGTTTCCGTCTTTATCAATACGCTTGTTCACTTTACCAATTACGCTATGGTACTCGCCAGATTCCTTATCCTTTGCGATCCCCTGCATGAATCCTTTACGAGACTCAACAAGGTAATAATCCGGGCGTTCGCCTTTTTTATGCGGTGCGACCAGCAAAGGTGTACCCGCGGTTTTTGACTCTTGAGGGAGTTTATAGCCTGTGGGTTTAGTCATGCTTTCAGGAGCTGGCTTACCATTTGGCAGGAACCAATACAGTTCTTTTTCAGGCACGGCCTCACGGCTGAGATCAACACCGGTAATCTGCTGAATTGTTGTGCGGAGCTTCTGAAAGGTTGCAGCATCATACGGAACCAGTTCAGAAGGCTTATAGGCCTGTTCATTCCCTGCTGTTGGCTGTGGGTATACAGGTTTTACTTCCCACTCATTACGTTTGGTCTGGATAGTTTCATAACGAACGATCTTGTTGCTTTCATCACGGACAGGTGCATTCACCTCAACATCCACAAATCCCAGCTTTCTGACTGTAACAAGACGTTCGGTGTCTACACCAGCATCTTTAACCGCTCTCTCAAGGTCTTTCCCCCAGAGTGTCTTCTCTCCATGTTCATTTTTGAGGGTGACAAAGTAGTTCATGGATTCATCATCTTTCCACTCATACTTAGCACGTCCATGCGCGACGATAACGCCTTTCTCCCAGGATTCACCCGCAGCTTTATCTTCCTTTTGAGTATCAGATGCATTCTGCTTCTTCGGCTGTACAGAGGCCGATTCTTCCCAGCGCATTCCATTCTGCTGAACTGATGAATTTGTCTTTTCGTTTGCCCCTTCCTGCTTATTCGCATTTGAATCAGCAACATTTTCTTTTGCCGTTTCTTTTGCTGTTTCATTTGCTTTTTTGAGTTCGAGCAATTTAACCCTTTGTTCTGGGTTAGTCAGTTTCACCTCTATGTTGTATTCACTGATAAGGTTAAACACTCGCTCTTTAAATTCGTCACTGCCGGTGATTTCAATACCACGATGATGTTGCTTATCCGCGGTTAGAACGGCCGCCAGGATCATCTCGTCACTCTGGCTGGCTTCAGGGGTAGCCATACGCAGATGTGAGCCGTAATCGTAAAACGCATCCTGTCCATCAAGCGTATACGCCGTATAGTCTTTCTCTGCTCTGTACCCAAACCGGGCAATTAACCCTTCCAGGTCTATACGTTCTTTTGGGGGCGTTTCTGCATTATCGTTGGTTGCCCAGCGTATGCCGTTTTCCAGTTCTTCGTTTGTTTTTTTCTTCTCCTCGGTTTCATTTTCAGCCGGGGCGGTATTAGCTACAGATTCGCTGGGCGCTATCCTTTCAGGCTTTTGCTGAGCGGAGTCAGTTGTTTCACCGCCAAAGGCCATCATAGCGGCATACGCCTCAAGATCACTGGCGCTATTACTCTCTTCATCATCGCCGTCTCGATCTGTTGGTGCGGTGTATTCCGGTTCAGCAGCTGCAGGGGTGCTGGACACCGGCACAGCTTCCTCCGGTTCGGCAGCTGCAGGGGCGCTGGCCACCGGCGCGGTTTCCTCCGGTTCAGCAGCTGCAGGGGCGCTGGCCACCGGCGCGGTTTCCTCCGGTTCAGCAGCTGCAGGGGCGCTGGCCACCGGCGCGACTTCCACCGGTTCAGCAGCTGCAGGGGCGCTGGCCACCGGCGCGGCTTCCTCCGGTTCAGCAGCTGCAGGGGCGCTGGCCTCCGGCGCGGTTTCCTCCGGTTCAGCAGCTGCAGGGGCGCTGGCCACCGGCGCGGCTTCCTCCGGTTCGGCAGTTGCAGGGGCGCTGGCCACCGGCGCGGCTTCCTCCGGTTCAGCAGCTGCAGGGGCGCTGGCCACCGGCGCGGCATTTTCAGGGGCTGCAACGGCAGCGCTGTCAGTCGAGCTGTGATTAACGTCAGTAATGTTCGGGTTATCAGTCGGCATAGTGTCTACCCTGTTTATTTGATTAATGGCTCCTTCTACCTGCAATCTGACTTGCTCCAGCCCTTCAGAGACATGCAAATCGTTGTAGTCAGTAAGCCCTTCTTTCGGGTTGCTAAAGGCAGGGACCAGAACATGGCCGGCAGTCAGCTCTGCAGCTTCTGTCGCTTTTTCTAGTCCAACGTTCTCGTCTTTATAAATGTCATTGTCAGCAAGGAAGTAATGAGTGCTGTTTGGAAAGGCGTCTTTCAGGCGGCCAGCAACTTCCACCATGTTGCCGGCATTAACCGTCATGATCACAGGCTGATTGATGGCTTCGCTGATACTGGCTGCTGTCGCATATCCCTCGGCATAAAGCAGGTTGTCACCATCCTTCAGTTGGCCACCCACAACGAAAAAACTCCCCCATGCCTGGCCGTCTTTTTCAAGGTGTTTACTACCGTCGGACCAGATGCGCTCAAGGGTCCTGAACTCGCCATCAGCATTAAACAGGGGGATCACAACGTTGCCCCGCTCATCAGCTTTAAGGCCGTTAGCGGCAATGACCTGTTTGTTTTTCAGGTATGCCAGATCTCCCGTGGCATCCGGAAGCCGGTTATATTCTTCCATCAACCGGTTAGCAGTCTGATCAAACTTATCCGCTTGCGCTGCAGCTCTTTGTTCACGCCTTGCCGCAGCATCAGCACGGAGCATGGCCATTTGTTCAGGGTTAGGGGCTGCGCCGGTAGATACCCATTTCTGAATTTCACCACCGTTCTTATAGTCCCTGTACCACCCTGCAGGTCGGCCATCCAGAAAGGCGGCATACACCCCCTTTCTTGAACCAGCTTTACCGTCCACGGTATCGACATAATGCTTCTGGCCATCGAACTCTATGGGGTCTTTGATAATGGCACCGCGCTCTTCAAGCCACGCTGTAAATTCATCTTCAATGGCTTGAATATCCAGGGGCGGTTCTTCGATCACTTTATTGGGGTCAAAAATCCACTCTTTCAGCCGGCTCAGGTTGGCCCCCGGCTGTGCATACCACACCTTTTCTTCCTTCACGTAGTCCAGAGCATTACTGCCATCAGCCAGTTTGCCGGCCGCACGTATTGCACGTTGGCGATCGTCAAAGGGAATACTCAGACGGGTTCTTTCAGTTGCAATTTCAGGTTTCGCCATACTGTCTACCCCTGTAGTTATGTGTTATCGCTGAGAGCGCCGGTACCACCACGGCCGCCCGGTAAGTTTTTTCCCGCGGATAACCCGGAGAATGACCTGGTACAGCACCGGTAACGTGTAGCCCATCATGGCCAGCAGAAAGTAAAAGAGAACCACACAGGTGCAGATAACAAAGGTTTTTACTGACGGGAACGGAAACCAGATGAAGTACACAAGAAACGAGATAACAGGCACACCAAAAACCGTCAGTGGCCGGCCGGCATAACGCCATTTGTTAATGTCCATACTTGCCCTCTTTTAACGCCAGATAGTCCATATATCCTGCGACCTCGATGACTTCCGCTTCGTCGATCAAACCTTCCTGGTGCATTGCCCAGGCGTTCTGAATCAGACTGCGGTTTTCAGCGATCAACAGGTCGTCGATGTAGCGGCCCCACTTGCTGTAATCAACGTCATAGAGTTTGCGGCGCAGGCTGTTATCAATGACGAGATATTCACGGACAGCCTTGCGCCGGCCGTCTTTTGTTTTAAGCAAGCGTTGCACGATGATGTAAGAAAGGATACTCAGCAGGTCAAAGGCGGCAGCTTCACGCATTTCCGGCGGATAGTTCTGCAATGATCGGGAAATGGCTTCTCCGACCGTTTTGACGTGCAGTGTGCCAAGACAAAAGTGGCCGGATTTACCTGCCAGTACAGCAGCTTCAAATGACAGGCGGTTAAGGAGCTCACCAACCCCCATAATCTTAGGAGAACGACGGAGCCCGGAGAGAGTGATAAAATTGTGGAAGGAATCAATATCGCGCCCAATCTGTGACTGTGCCGGCGCCGGAGCAATCCAGTCTCGACTTCCCAGGCGATACTCGATGGGATCTTCAACCGTGATGATTTTCCGGTCCTGGTACGTTTCACCGCAATACTGGAAGATGCTGGCCATCAGGGTTGACTTGCCCGATCCCGTCTCGCCGCATATCAGTCCGAGGCCGGCAGCCGGCAACAGAGAATTAAACAGGTCCGGCTCAATACCCATTTGTTTAAGCTGAGGAATAACCTCATTCAGAACACGGAGTGTCAGAGACATTGCCGCTTCTGTTTTATAAATATCGGCCTGAGTAAAGTTCGCGCGGAACCGGCGGGTTTCGCCGCGGCCGAGTCCAATCGTGCCCGCTTCATCACCTCTTAGCTGGATAGCGGTATTAACGACCGCAGCACTTTTCAGCGTCCCTTTGATCTCCTGACCGAACACCTTATCAACGGTACGTTCCAGCTCCAGGTTGTCGAGCGGGTAAGATGTCATGGGCAACTGGCGCCCATGACGTTCTACCCAGATTTTATCTCCGCCCTGCAACAGAATATCGGACACTTCATTGTTTGAGCAGTGTACGAGAAAACGTTCCAGCGTCTGGGGCGTCAGCGTTGGACCAAAATTGAATGCTTCCATCTACTGCCCCTTAACGTATGGTCGGTTTCCAGCTGCGTTTGTTGATGTCAAACTCAGCTTGCTGCTTCATACGTTTCGTTTTATCGCCCAGCATGAGGCGGTTTTTATCCCCTGTAACTGTTTGCTGCTGCTGTGTGATAACTGGAGCCTTAATCATGCCCTGCTGCAGTAGCGTGCTGTAGCGCAACATGCCGGTGTAATCCCGTGTGAGGCGATTGAAATTAGCAGTGAATATCTCATCAGCTTTTTGGCGGCCGTCAGACCAGCCCAGCGCGACAGCCTTTTTCCAGATATCACGTTGTTTGCCGTCTTTCGGCATTGCCGCCGGCTCTGGCAATTCGATCCGCTGCGCCATCAGTCCGGTCAGAAGATAGCTTTTCCAGGTCGGTGGGTTACTGACAAAGCGCGCCGGCACCACAATGTCATAGGCACGGTTGGCCGTTCGGATTTGCTCATTGGTAATGTGTGCAACGTCTTTAGCTTCAGCAATGACCGGAGGCAGGTAGCCTTCAGAAGAGATCAGCGGCTGGAACGAATACATGTAATCAAGGTTGCTGCGCTGATTTTCCAGCGCGGCGCGAATTTCTTTAGCGCGTTCTGCCTTACCGCCGCGAAATCCAATGGTGTGCGCTGCGTCGTTTAGCATACTGCCAGTAACATCGGCCTCATCGTCACTTTGGCTTGGCGGGTCCATGTAGTAATCCAGGCCTTTAACATCGGAGTCGTCCGCGCGTGCAACGTTCGCAGCAAGCAGCGGTAACGTCAGAAGCACGATCAGTTTGAGTTTCATGGGCGGGTCCCTCTGAGGAATGAGCCTTTCTTCGATGGTGTGAGGTAAAGCAGCTGCAGTTCACCGGGTTTCTGGTTGATGGTGGCACGGTACTGCGTTTGTTGTCGGATCAGGGTCAGCAACTGTTCAAACGTAACCTTCGAACCACCAACATCGATATTGAGTGGAAGCGGTAACTTGATCCCCTGACTGGTGAATTGAAGGCCACGCTGTTTAGCCAGTTGCTCCAGTAATTCGTAAGCATCACCCTGCCAGCTCACACGAACATACTGACTGTTTGCATTGATAATGGTAGGGAATTTGTAACGGGTCCTGTTAATGGCTCCAGCCTGATAAAGCTCATCCTGTGCGAGTTTTATCTTAATGGCTTGCTCACGCAATTCCTGATCTACCAGCTGCTGTGCAGAGATTTGTTTTTCCTTTTCGCTTTGAGAGGCACACCCGGCAAGAGCTAACACAGAAACGGCCGCGAGGACCGTTTGCATTTTGATTTTCATTGCTTACTCCATTTTACTTCGGATTGAATTTGTCGTCGTTTTCACTTCTGAATTGCATTTCATTTTTACTATTATTTTGCTCACGAATCAAACGATGTTTCTCGTTTTGAGCATACGCCTGCTGAGCGGCATCTGTGAAGGTAATACCCTGCGCGACAGGGTGATTGTGGTTCACAGCTGCATCGACGATACGATTACAGCACAGTTCCTTAAACTCGCCGTCACCATCAAACCGTACAGATTTGGCTTTACCAGCAATCGTTAATGCAATTGCAAGATCAGCCGTTTTCTCTTTGTCGATTCCATTACTTTCTGTCAGCACAATATGACCACGATCAGCCGCTACCGGTTTACCGTCGCGCTCAAAGATAACAGTACCGTCTTTCAAAAGCCGTGGCTTGACACCATGACGTGCTGAGGCCATTACGGCCACATCATCACGATCATGACTGGTGATGGCGTTAAAGGTACGGTTGAACCCGATCTGCTCAACCAGCTGCTGTTTATACTTCTCCTTCTTCCTGGAGGAATAGGCAAAGCCCCTCATTTGGCTGAGCGCTGCCTTATCACCCTTCAGTGCTTCCTGTTCGACCCACTCCCGGTAAGAAAGCCGTGGGTTAGCCGCCCTGAAACCGTTGCGTTCTTCACGCAAGCTAAGCCGCAGATTGGCAACCGCCTGCAGGCGTTTGAACTCAGCCAGGTTGTACATCAGCTTTCTGGTATGAGGATCTGAAACAGAATGCCGGACGTTATTTTTCACCAACCGGGTATGTTGGGCAATTTTTCGGTATTCATCGGCGATGCGATCCTTATCCGGAGAATATATAGGTAAATTGTTCCGGTAGGCGCGATAGCGACCCTTGAGCAGCATTCTTTCTTCTGCGCGCTCAATTTTACGCTGCAGACGTTTATTGGCATCTCGACGATAAGCACCAGGGGTATATGCGGTTTTAAATACCGATACTTTGGCCGGTTCAATATGTGAAGGCTGGTATTCACCAAAGCGCTCTTCCATCGACTTCAGGGTATATTGCGCCTTGTTAAATACCAGACTCGCCTTAACAGCCGTCTTCTGGTTTTGATGTTCGTGGGTAATGACGTAGCCCTTTTTCCCCTGTGCTTTTTCGACACGAAGACCGATGTCTGCAAATGTCTTATGCACATCATCCCAGCTTTTGGCTTCACGAAGCCCAGCTGAAACATGGATCAAGTTTTGACGACTACCGCCTACCTGTTCATCACCAACGATATAGCGATAGAGCGTTTCAACCCCCTCTTTATTCTCCATCTTGTTGATGCGATCGAGTGAGCGCCAGTTGCCCCGCTCTTTCTTGCTGTGAGGGTTCCGGACAATCTGTTGACGGTCATTAACCACATATGCACCGTTTGAATGGGACCAACCATTCTTCAATTCCAGTAAGCGGCACGCCTGGTGAAGTGTGTCTTTGGTAAAGCTCGATGAGGCTGCTTTATATGTCTGGGGATTGATGCGATTGACAGCAACATGCACATGCAGGTTATCTGTATCCCGGTGGATGGCAGCAACATACTGGTGATCGGACATGCCCATCGATGCCAGTGTAAACTTCACTGAATCGAAAACCTGATCATCATTCGGCTTTTCATAGTCAGGCCATGAGAGAACATAGTGCATAACTGGATCTTTACAGCGTGTGCTTTGCTGAGAAACTGAATTCATTTCCTGTGCTGCACCATCGAGCGAGAAGGTATTGTACTGGCAGGTAACATCACCAACCACAACACGCTGTACACCTGGCTCAACATCCACCGGTGTGCTGATCACTTTCTGCTTACGGGTCAGGTAATTGTTTAACCCTTCGAACATATCCGATTTAACAGCTAAAGCCGTCTCAGGAGTAGGCTGAACTGTATCAGTCAACTCCTGAGACGGCTTGTCTACCATGTACTTAATCAGCTGACCAAAGCTGGACTTTTTATCCCTTCGGCCCTCAATGATTTTAGGTATCACCATCCATCTCCTGTTGCAGTTTCTGTGCGGCCTTTTTGACCTCGATCAGAATCTCTGAATACTCCTTGCTATGAACCCCGGCACCTTCGTTAAACAGATGTTTTTGAAGGGCTGTTATCTTTACAAGAGCGGCAAGTGCATTGTAATTCCCTTTCGATTGAATGCGCTTTCCAAGCCCAGATTTGATAAGATATTGACTAAGACTAAGCCCTGCTTCATGGGCCTTATTGGACAATGCATCTTTAATTTCTGCTGTGCAGCGGAAATGGATTTGTGCATCTGTTTTTCGTGACTCACTACGACTCATCTAATACCTAACCTCGTTAGGGGGTGTCGGGGCTTGCCCTGACCAAGACGTTTTTGCGTCACTGCCGGCGTGCCGGCGGTGTACCAAAAACACATCTTGTCCCGTACTTAAATACCTCATTGAATTCTACCATCGGCGAGGTTTGAAAGCCAGCTGAGAAGGGTCTGGCAGGCAGAGCAATTGAATCGTGCCGGGCATCATGTAAAATCACCCGAATAGCCTGGGTCGATTTTATCCGGTCCGGCATGGCGATTTTGACATTATTTGGAGGGCATATGCCTGCAAAAAAGAAAGCATTTTATAGCAGTGAAGACATCGGAAAATTCAAAAGTATTCTCGACGACTTGCCTGATGTGACGTCAGAAAGGCTTGAGAAAAAGCACGTACTCGATGAGCTTAAATCTGACATTAAGAAGCTGAAAGATTCGAAAGGATATGAAGATAAAGAGATACTGAAATTCCTCAACGATGCGGGTTTTTCTGACGTTACATTACGTGATATCAAGGACATTACTGCCGGACGAGTTGGAAAAAAAAGAACCAGCAACAGCCGAAAAAAAATCACTGGAGTTGACGAAGAGCAGCGCACACAAAATAGCTCTACCGGTCAGAATCCTGACGCTTCAGGTCCGCAGTACTAACCTTCACCTTTCACATATAGCATCCCACATTATGATATAGCTCCCGGCCTGTCAGGCCGGGCATGGGTGCTGCCTATTCGTGTAATTGTGCGTGCATACTTGTCACCGTTCCGGTGACAAGGGCACTCATTGGCCGGAAAAAATTTTCCGGTTCCGCTGCGATGCAGCGCTCAATGGTGCGCACGTTCAGGGCCACGATCCGCCCTTGATCCAGATAAATTTACAGGGAAAGGAGTCCGGGCACGGATATTAAAAAGGGGCGCATACAGCGCCCCTGAGACAGTTACAGATTACATCGCGGTTTCTTTAATCCGCCGGAACACTGCCAACCAGAAACGGAAGTGATCCCATTGCGCTGCGTTCATCGGATGCGACTTTGTTTGCACTCCGTTTGCGACATCTTCAGCATAGTGTATAATCCACAACGGCATTTTGAACCTCACAATTTAAATTGCCTACCCAGCCGGATTGTTGGCGCAATCCGGCACCTTTTCTGGATTTCAATGATTCATCACCTCCTTCACATCCAGAACCAAAAAGTTATCGTTAGCGTGACGCTGCCCTACGATGAAAACAGCATCAAAGCGACTTACTGCAACTACGTTTAGTTTGCCTGTAACCTCCTTTCCGTTGATGTTGATGGTTTCATAGAGCACCTCGTATTCCTTCGCAGAATCGGAATACTTCTGCTCTTTCCAGTTTTCTATCTGTGCGATCAGCTCCGGGGCCAGCTGCTGACGAACACGGTTTAGTTCATAGTCACGATTGAGAATCAGGCGGTAATCTTTAATTAGCTGGTTGATAACCTTGTTCTCATCCCACTCGGATAGCAGTGGGCACTGTTCGCACTGTATAACACCATCTTCAATCAGTTTTTCTCTGATGCCATTAACTACCTGTACAGCACTTAATTCACTGTCGTAGTTCTTTTTAATTTCTTCGCTTCCCGGATATACCATTGCGACATCATTAAAATGACTCACAATTAATTCTGACACAATAAGGGTATAAACCTCATAAGGGTATAAGGTCGCCATAATATTCTCTCCACGTTATTTACAGAGCGTCTTAATCAATATCCACTTTTAAACTTCATGATTATTATACGTCTAATGAGCCATAATAAGCAAGAAAAAAATGCCCCTTTCCGAGGCATATTTTTAACCGGTTCACCACTCCCAAACGGTCAGTTCTGGCACCTGTTCTGCATCCCGGTCAAACCAAATCCAGTCGAAACCGGCACCATTTAACGCGGCTATATTATCCAAAGCACTTGCACTGACCCCCGCCCTGGTTAATTCCTCTCGCCATTGTTCAGTAGCAGAAATACGCAATATCCACCCATAGCGATTTTTCTCGATCCAGAACAAACCTTGACCGGACAAGTCATCGTTACAGACCTTATCCAGTAGCTCCGCGTCTTCTTTTTTTACATGGCCGGTACTGACGACCGCCACCCGATATTGTTCACTGATATTCATACTCCCCCCTTCTGGGTTGGTGGCCCGCGTCTTGCGGGCCGTTCTAACTCAAATACTCACTGCGGGTAATCATTCATATCCGGGAACGGCGGTTCATCATGATTTTCAGTGCCTCCCAGACCTTCTGCACTGGTGTTACGTGGCCCAGCTCCCGGCAGCATCTGCATTTCGCCGTTATTATCGATCACAATTTCCTTATTGCTGCGCATTTTGCCGTCTGTTCCTTGCCATTTGTTATTACGAATGCGCCCGACAAAATACAGCATCATACCCTTTTTGAAGTACTTCCCAGCTGCTTCGGCTTTCTTTCCAAAAATGACAATATCATGCCATTCCGTTTCTTTTTGCTCTTTGCCTTCGTTGTCGCTGTAGCTGATTTCTGTAGCCAGTGTCAGGCTCGCAATGGCCGTTCCGTTTGGGGTGTAACGCACTTCTGCATCTTTGCCAGCACGCCCCATCAGAATCACTTTATTTTCGCCACGTTTCCACATAATACACCTCATATATTTGATGTTTATCAGTAAAAAATGGGAGGATTAAGGGGGATTTCTCCCCCTCTTTATCAGTAAAACTTCACGTTCGATTTCAGGGCTTTTTCAAAGTCTTTTACAAAGGAAATTGCAAAAGTGTAATCACGATGAATAAGCTGTTTTGTTTTAGGATTTCGCCACTCAACCTGCACTGATTCGGCTGAGTATTCGATCACCTCGATTTGATTTTTTACACCGAGATAATCAGCAATTGCCATTACGGCATTCACTTTTTTTTGGTCTGCTTCTTTCATTTGAACTCCTTCGCCAGTCGGGACGTTACCGCAAAAGACTCAATTGCCTTTCGATGTAATAATTATACGTCTAATGAGCCATTTTATCAACTCATTAGACTTATTTTTTTAATTAAATTTGTTCAAATCTGAACATTCATAGATACCAGAAATCTAACATAATGGCTTGAATTTGGCCTTGTTGTAGGTGATCCGGTAGTCTTTGCACCTCCCGCACTGCCGCAGGAACTCCAGCGAGACAACGTTAGCAGCGGCAAAATTTATGCACATAATGCTTTCCAGCGCCTCGAACAGGTCGGCCCCATTGGCAAGCGGAAACCACAGATCGTTGTCGCTACCGCTTAATTTTTCATGCAGACAGAAATGCACAGCACGCACGCCGCCAAATTCCGTAACCAGCACCGTATTGCTGGCGCGAATATCAGTTAGTGTTAACATTTTTCCCCCTGTCAGTATTGGCCCCCTCGCGGGGGCCGCCGTTTCAGTCAATCGCGCGGTAAATCAAACCGGCTTCGGCGTGCTGGTCGGCATATAATTTGAGCTTTTCCTGCTGGGTGATCAGCATGTCGCAGATGTGCTGATAGCCTTCGTCATGTGCGTGCCAGATCATGTGGTTCAGGGTGAACAGGGTCAGCACGATACCGGTAGCTTCTGCGGACAGTTCCCCTTCGAACCAGTTACCGCTAACCGATACCGTGAAGCGCTCTGCGCTCAGTGGGTACATGAAGCCGCTACCGCAAGAAAGTTCGACGAACTCCCAGGAACCGCCTTGATAATCGGCGCAGAGAGAGCGTGCGTGGTTGTAGACACCGGCCTCACCTATGAGATACCAGGCGCCGAACAGGCGTGGCAGAAAGGCCATGCGGCGGTTATTGGGGATAATGCGTGCAGTGATGGCGGGTTGATTCAGTTCAGTAGACATTTTCTGTACTCCTGCGCCAGTCGGGGCGCTACCGTCGAAAGACCGGATTGCCTTTCGATGTGATTATTATACGTCTAATGAGCCATATTAATCAAGCAAAATATTCCCGCCTGCCTGAATATTTTCAGGCGGGAGAACTCTTTCCCCTGTCCATTTTTGGGGGCAGGATCACGCCTGCCCCCCTCTGATTCACATGATTACTATGACTTTGTTTCAGCGTTAAAGTGTACGGCTGCGATCCTGACCAACGGGATCACCGCGCTTTCCTCATCGAGCACACGAAAATTTATCGCTTCCCCCAGGTGCATCAGGTTAGCGATAAAATCAACGATGATTTCGGAAACCGGGTGTCCGTCGCTGCCCTGCTCATTCAGGCGCGCAAAAAGCGCCAGCGTCTTAGCGGCCTTGATTGCCCGCTCTTCGTTTTCTTCGTCCATACTGCCGAAACTCCATTCCCCCTTTTCAATCAGGGCCAGCGTTTCATAATAGGCTTCATTCTGGGACATGTTTTTTCCTCCTGCGCCAGTCGGGGCGCTGCCGTGAAAGTTCGCTGCGTTACTGCGTGAATTAGCCGTTAATCACCTTCGTGATGCACTCCAGCGCCTCAGATTCCTGCGGATAAAGTCGGCGTGCAGCTCCTTCACCAGACTGGATCTCTTCCAGCCGGATAAACTGCGCCGCCAGCGCCACGACTTTTTGCAGCGCCTCGGCATTGACCTCTATTTTTCGATCGCGGGCGGCATCTTCGCGCACCTGCTTTGCCAGGCTCCAGACGGTATCTTTTCCAACGCCATAACGGCTGTGTGAACTGCATTCCGCGATTTCTGCCAGAACGGCTTCGGCCTCATCGTCAGTGAGGTTCATATCACTGGTGCAGTCATGGACATCTTCAGCAGTCCAGATCAGAAGGCTGATCCGCTGCTGTGGTTCAAAACTATCGAGAAGCCTTGCGCAAATTTCATTTACGTTACCGTGCATTGTAAAACTCCTGCGCCAGTCGGGGCGCTGCCGCGAAAGACCGGATGCCTTTCGATGTGATTATTATACGTCTAATGAGCCATATTAATCAAGCGATTTTTCACGCTCATAGCTGCTACAGGCAACGCTGTAGCCGTTTGCATCCAGTTCTGAAGGCCAGTCGTCGCGCCCGCAACCTGACAGCAGGCAGGCGCTGAGGTGCCCAGGGCGATAGTCGAGATGCTGGCATGAGGCGCAAAGATCATCATCTGAGATTGAGCGGCCTGCACAGATAGGCGGCGCTCCATCAGTGGGAATTTCTCGAATATGCAGCGTTGTCACTTTTTTTACTCCTGCGCCAGTCGGGGCGCTGCCGGTTAGCGATGCAGGGGGCTGTCGCCCCCTGCGGCGGTTCAGTCCTTACCCTTATCCTTCATGACTTTAATCAGCCCGGTAATGGCTGTAATGAGGGCGGCCACGGCCGTGATAATCTGAGGGAGGTTATGGAGGATTTCAGAAGAGGTCATAATGCACCTGTAAGGCTGTTTAGGAAGGTACTGATTTGAATCAGTAAAAACATTATACGTCTAACGAGCCATATACGCAAGCAAAAAAACGCCCCTTGTAGGGGCGCTGTGATTATTTTACATACTGCCAGACATGCGGCGGGATCTTATCCCAGATGCGTCCCGATGCCAGCTCTGCGCGGCGATGGTCGGCGGCAGCCTCAAAAGCCTCTGTGTCCTCCGGCGGCACCTGTCCACGATCCCGCATGGATTCGTACATTTTTTCCAGTGTGTCCGGGTTACGACTGCGCCGAAAACGGAGAAGGTAAAAACGCCTCCGCGCCTGATAAACTGTTTCCGCCATGTATCTGCGTCCTGAGCGCCTTGTTATTTCGCATAGTATTCACGTTTTGGTTGAATAAGTCTTCGACTATACGCCCCTTGCGGGGCGTAGCAGGCGGTCAGCCCCAGGTGCTGTAAAAATGGCTTTCGTTAGGATCGGTCTTATAAGCCTGTTCGTACTCGTCAATGCTGACAGACGGATGCTCATGGTTTTCACGGATGCGGCGGGTCACGGGTTCGCCTTTAAAGTCGTTCAATACCGGCTTTAACTCACCAGACATCGCACTGTCTGCTTTCACCTGCTGCGCAGCGATGCGGCGCAGTACGGCGGTTTTCTTACCGCGTAGGGCGATCACCTGATAAAAACAGGTATTTGTCTGCTCATAACCCCAGCTGGAAACAAAAACATCACCAAGAGAAACGGAGCCGTTACGGAACTGAAGGGATTGAATAGCCATGTTTATTACTCCTGCGCCAGTCGGGGCGCTACCGTCGAAAGACCGGATTGCCTTTCGATGTGATTATTATACGTCTAATGAGCCATGTTAATCAAGCAATAAATTCATGCCCGGCATGATTTTCTCAGGCCGGGGAATACTTCCTTTCCCTGTTTATATTTCAGGCCGCAAATGCGGCCTGCCGCCTGCATTACACGCGAGGGGGTAACATCCCAGGATAATGACTGGCAACCAGATTATTGATCTTCTCAACCAGATCCGGGCGTTTAAACGTAATGTGCGCGCTGCCCTTTTTGTAATATCGCACGCTGAAGTAATCACACTCGAACACCTTACCGTTGAACTGGTTTTCACTGAAAAAGGCATCCAGTTTGGCACCGTCAGAAACGCGGTAATCAGGCACGTTACGCCCGTCCAGCACGTAGAACGGCCGCGCCAGATCGTCAATTTTGGTGTGCCCGTCTGAGCTGAAGCGCACCCAGCCACTGCGCCAGACATCGAGCAACGGCGCGATGATGATACGCTTGCCAAACATGCAGGGGTTATTGGTTTTATAATCCCACGACAGGGATTTAAAGATATCAATCAGCCCTTGCGTGAAGGTATCAGCCTTGCTTGCGTTCAGGTGCCGGAACGTACTCATAACGTTATCCAGCGTTATCGGCGGCATTTCTTTGCCTGCCACCTGCCGATCCCATTCCTGACGTTGCTTGTTGCTCATCAGCGTATACATACCGGTTTCCGTCATCAGCCGATCCCAGATTTTTCCGTCGATAACGCGGGAAATAGCCGTTTCGGCCTGGTCTGGCGTAGTGTCGCTCCATTTGATGGCGCTCTCTACGGCTTTGTCGTAGTCATACAGGTACTGACAGCCTCCGGCCTGCTGCATCAGATCGCGCGCTTTTCGCAGCTTGTCTATGCCGTCGAGATAGACGCGGATACCTTCATCCCGCAACGAGATGATGCGCTCAATAGCAATGGACGGGATCATTTCACCGCCATGCTGGCAGGACATCAGATCGACCGATGGAAGAGTGTTTTTAGATGACATTTCAGACTCCTGCGCCATGCGGGGCGCTACCGTTAACGTTGAACAGGGCTGGCAATGCCAGCCCATCAATGATTATTTGCAGCTCTGAAGCAGTTGATCGAGTTTTGCAGCCAGTGCATACGTGGACTGATAAGGACCACTTAAACGGCGGTTAGGGATTTCGTTGAGGGCATACAGGCACGCCTTCAGCAGCGCATCTTTCTGCGTGTCCAGTTCAGCTTTAAGCTGGGAAGGGGTCAGTGCTTTACTCATAATTTGTTGCTCCTGCGCCAGTCGGGGCGCTACCGCGAAAAGCCTCATTGCCTTTCGATGTGATTATTATACGTCTAACGAGCCATAACAATCAAGCATTATCTGATTAATTTCCTTTGTTTTTTCACGGACTCCTTTCCCTGTAAATTTTGCTTTTCAGATCCCCATCAGCCCGATGAAGATGCTTTGCCGGCATGGTGCAGGGGTTCAGGCATCAGACACTAGCGATAGCCCGAAACCCCGCAGGGGGTTCGGCGGAGCTGCCAGGCTTTGCCTGGCTAGCGGAGTGTGGCTGACGACTGCCCGACGGGCAGGAGCCGAAGGGGCCCAGAGGTGTTTTAGTACGGCAGGCCTGCCAGAAAACGCCAGCAACTGAGCAGAAATGAACAGGGAAGACACGCTGTGCGGGCGTCAAAATTAAGTTAACTGGCAGACACCAGGGCGGGATCACATCAAAATGGGCCAGAATAGGGGGCAGGACTCGTCAAAGTCATAAAAACGATGAAGGGTACAGGGTTTTTAAACACGCGCTCAGAAAGCGGCTCAGCGCGTTTCAGGGCAATACGGGTTCGATGCCCGTATTGCCCTGCAGGCGGCAGACACCTGGTCAGCCTTCAACCCCGGCCAGATAGCGGCTAAGTCCTTCGCTGGAAGCCAGCACCGACGCTCTGTATTGCGGTTCGCCGTCACCCAGCGCCTTCAGCTTCTCCACGATATTTATCATCGGATCGGCTGTGCGCTGCTTATAACTATCGATGTCGGCTGCATATTTCAGTAATGCTGTATCACTCACCTCTTCAGCTGACAGATAAGCACGCAACCAAAGCGCGTCTGCGAACGGATCTACCAGCTTTTGCAACGCTTCAGCCGTTGCTTCGAGCGCCCGCCTGTCGGTTTTGATGGTGCCAGTCTCCGGATCAACACACTTCCCTTCCCAGCACTCAGGTACAAACGACTCCCGATAATGAAAACCGTTATCACCATTTTCAGCACAGGCCAGAAGGTTCTCGATACTTTCAGGTGTTCTGTGCCGTAACATCCTGGACGTTGCCATTCCGATCGCATTAATCATGATGCCATGCAGTCCAAGCGCCTCCTGACGGTACTCCGCGGCGATATCATCCTGGGCAATATCATTCCAGCGCATCGCCTGTGCCCACGCAGTCCAGAGTCTTTCTGCCATATCACGTTGTTGCGGCGAGGGAATGCTGTTGGCCCGCAGGTTGAGCATTTTTTTCGTCGCATCGTTCAGCGCCTTAAAGCTGATAAGCCGTGAGCTTTTAGCCGGGACAACGTTGTGTTCAAAATCCACTGTGCCCGCAAGCCCGGTGACGGTGCGGGCCAGATGCATTGCCAGCTGGTTGACCGGATCATTGTTGTTATATGCCATACTGATCGCCGCTGCCGGTTTACTCGCGTTGTTATTAATATCCGCGAAAAACTGCTGGCGTAATTCAAGTGGCAGGCCAACGGTTAGCAATAAGCTGATCGTATCTTCCGTATTGGAATAATCGCGCACAAATTCAAAAATACCCAGCGCCCGGTGCTGGCCATCGAATAGTTTTAAATCAACGTCCATCGGGATTTTAAGAATACCCACTGCCGGCGAAAGTTCGCTGGGGAGGAATTCAACATGGCTGTCAATATTTCCGGTAATTGACGGCAAAATATAGGGGGCTCGTTTTGAAGTCGCGCCGGCAACATAATTCCGTATTTTTTTCGCCCGCGTTTTGTTCGCTTCTCGCTGGCTGCGATCCATAACATCGCCATCATTGTCCATTGCAAGAATACGACGTAACACGACCATAGGAACCGTCAGCATGTATTGTTCTATGCCGCCCTGTATTCCACGTGTAGCCGGTACTCTGAAAAAATAGTTATCAGTATTCATAATATTTCCTTCGTATGTCCGATACGTTCAGGAAGCACGTTTGCGCGTCGGTTTTTGCGCTGCTATTTCCAGATCGGCGGTAAGCCGGCATCGATGCAAAGGACGCACCAGACGGAATACGCGATGTCACTTTCTCCAGTCACCCAGCGGCGCACCGTTCTGCCGTTAACGCCAACATATCGCGCCAGCCCTTCCTGACTCAGGTTGAGCACATTTTCCAGCAGATAGCGGAGCTCTTCTCCCGTCGGCGGGGTCCATTTGTCAGCGGGACGGAAACAACTTTCACGGATCGCGCCCACGTTAAGCGGCACGGTATATTTATTGCCCATAGCAAGCCTCCAGAGCCGGCCGCACCATCGTGCGGCCGCGGTTTTCAAATCAGACCATGTTCAGCAAAAGAGTAAATATCACTGCCGCCCACTATCAGGTGATCGAGGACCCTGACATCAACCATCCCCAGCACTTGCACCAGACGCTCGGTGATCAGCTTGTCAGCCTGACTGGGTTCAGTGGAAGCGGAGGGATGGTTATGCGCCAGTACCACGGCGGCGGCATTATGATGCAGGGCGCGTTGCAGGACGATACGGGGATGAACGGTGACACTGCTGATAGTGCCCTTAAACAGTTCTTCAAACGCAATCACGCCGTTATGGCAGTTCAGAAAGAACGCGCAGAATGATTCGCGTGGTTCTGCAGCAAGACGAAACCGCAGCAAGGAACGCGCGGCGTCTGCGCCGGTGATAAAATCCGTGGTGGTAATTTTGCCGGCAATAATGGCATCCGCCTGGCGGATAATGTTGAGTTCTTCTGCTGAAAATTTCATATATTTCCCTCGGTAGGGGACCTGAGCACCTTGCCCGGCCACAAATATATATTAGGACATTTTGTCCTAGATGTAAACACAGTTAAAATAAAAAAAGCCCGATTTAACGGGCTGTTATGGTTTTATTTCTGCCCCCCGGTAATAACTTCCAGCATCGAATCTGAAACCATAATTCTCAGATAAGGTTTCGCGCGGCTGAGAAGTTCAATCGATCTTGTATCGAAGGCAAGGGTTTCGCAAAAATCATCTCCGCCACAGGCTGCCTCCATACGGTCCCAGAGTTCGTCAAAATCCGTTGTATCCGGATTGAAGCCATTGGCATAACAGACATTACGCATCCCTTTACTGTTTTTCTCACCTTTCGCAGCCATCACATACACGCCGTGATCTTTGACGAAAAGAAGCGGGCAATTAAAACGCTTAATTTCTGCTATAACGACGTTGAGCATAGGGTCAGTAAATAAAAATTCTGATTGCATGGTCATAGTGTATTTACTCCCTGAAAGCTATTTGCTGACCGCTGCGGCGGTGAGAATGTCAGAAAGCGACCCCAGAAGATAAAGTTCGGTGAGCTCGCCTGTTTCATTCAGAAGAAATAGCCCTGCTGGTCGGCCATTATGAAAAATAATGGCTTCATGCGATTGATGTAATTCACACTGACACAGCGAGAAATAAATAAGTGTCCATTCAGGGGAAATAACGGTTTTATTGCCATGTTCCCGGATATAGCGGGCAACATCAGCCTGTTGCTGAGAATTGAGAGCAGTCATAATGTGACTCCTGCGCCGGTCGGGGCGCTACCGTCGAAAGACAGGATTGCCTTTCGATGTAATCATTATACGTCTAACGAGCCATATAAATCAAGTTAATTTTGATATTTCCCTAGTTTAAGGTGACTCCTTCCCCTGTAAATTTTTCCGTTAGACGTAGCTGTATGGCTAATACCGCGGTCTGCGCATCGCATATACCCCGGCACAGGGCGCAAGCAGCATCGAGGCGAGCAGGATCGTACCTGGCTTACACGGCAGGCTGACGATGAAGGGCAGCAGCCAGGCTACACCCAGCACGCCTATCGCCACCAGTGAGCCTCTTACAATGGCAGGCTGGCGGGTTCTGGCCCGGCGCTCAGCCCACATGCGCTGATATGGCTTCAGCGGATCATAACGCAGGTGCTTTTGTCGCACAGCACACCTCCTACAGGTTTGCCGCCATCACAAACGCGCCGTTCGGGCGCTGCAGGCGAATAATATCGCTCCGGTGAGCGTCTTTTTCCCGGATGATCCGCCAGGTTTCAATGACGGCACCGGCTGGCTGATACAGTCTGACCTTCACCTCGGAACGCTCAGCAGACAGCACAATGCAGCCTTTCTCATCTTGTGCAGCTGCGTGCCGGGCTTCATCTTTATCCCGCGGGCAGTCATCAAATCCCGATATTCGGACCGGGTGGCCATCGATGTCAACCTGATAGCCAGGCGAAATCACGGGCACGGGCTGTGACACATTCGGGAAATAGTCAGACAGATCACACCCTGTCAGAGCCACTGGCATAAGGCAGGCATACAGCATTAACATTCGGCGTGTTGTGTTCATAAGGGGTCCTATCAGGTCGGCCGCTGGTCTTATTTCACTTTATCAACCAGCTGCAGTGACGGATGCTCACCGGCCAGCAGTAACAGGAAATTGAATTCCCCGGTCTTGAGCTTCACGCCACGCTGTCCCGCCTTCTCTTTTGTCTGCCATGACGCCGGCTTATAACCAAACAGCGCTGCAATTTCAGCGTGTTTTAGCCCCAGCGCCAGACGCAGGCGGCGAACGTCTTCGGCCGTGGCGGGCTCTTTAACCATATCATCCGGGCTGAACGTCCTGTTCAGGCGGTAATCAGGATGCACGCCGGCGATCAGCATCAGCATGTTATATTCGCCTGGGCGAAGACTGGTCTTGTTGTACTGGCTGAGGTCGTCGCTGATAGCTTCCTTACGCTGCCAGGCGCGCAGTTCGTACCCCATGACTGCCCCTAATGCGGTTTCAGTCATGCCCATTTTTTCCCGGAGCGTCTTCACTGTTTCCGGCTGCGGAACGACGCTAACCATCTTAATCATTACCCTTCTCCCAGAAGTCAGAATTGAGAAAAATTTTCACCTGGCGCGTGCGGGGATAGTCCTGGTGCTTCAGCCCCTCCCGCGTGTCAGACAGGTACTGCGTTTCCTGCTGCACCTTGTTGATTTTGCCATTCCATTTGCGGGCCAGCGCCCGGTAACTCCCGTTCTCCAGCTGATAGACTTCAAACGTGTACTTGTTCGGACCGCTCCAGCCTTCGTTGTAATAGACCTGTTTCATATGTTCTGCCTGATCGATGCGCCCCGTAAACATGACATCCCGGCTGCAGTGCCTGAACCAGTAACCGCGGGGCATAGCCGGTGGCCGGTTGCTGATTTCCCGTCTGGATAGCGTGCAGACAGGCCGTGAACGCAGGTGACTTCCTGATCTCAGGTCAATCTGGCATGACGTGTTGTGCAGGGACCAGCGCCGCTGCCGCAGGCAATGGCCATTGGTTATCACCGGTACGACACGGGAAACGAACAGGGGGAATGATTGCATGGTTTACTCCTTCGCCAGTCGGGGCGCTACCGAAAAATGAGCTTTGATAATACGACGAATGAGCCATATAAATCAAGTTAAAAATAAGGCGGCAGAGTTTCTGCCGCTGCTGTAGGTCAGTACCGTGGGGCCACGTCCTTTCCTTCGCCCCACAAACGGGAAAATTCGTTCACGTAGGCTTCAGTTACTGCAGGCGCGCCGCTGATCAGCACCACATTTTCCGCATTACGACTGTCTGCGCTGGCGCTGAAGTTAAACGAGCCGGTCAATACGGCGCGACGGTCAAAGACCATGAATTTATCGTGCATGGCCTCGTAGTTATCGTTGATCCGCACCGCCACGCGGTTATTGGCCAGGAAGTTCACTTCGGTGTACCGGTTGTCGTTCGCTTTGCGATCGGCCACCACCACCACCGATACGCCCCGTTTTTTTGCAGCACGCAACGCGCCGGCTACAGGACGGCTGGTCAGGCTGTACGCTGCAACCAGAATCTCATGCTGCGCGTGATCGATTGAATCCAGAACCAGATTTAATGCGGTCCCGCCGGGTGAAAACCCGGTTTTCACTTCAGCTACAGGTTGCGCCTGAACATTGCCGGCCGCTGTTACCGGATTTGCTGCCACGGCGCCGGCGATGAGGGACAGGGTTAACAGTAAATATTTTTTCACCCTGCCCCCTTAATCATCATCCGGGAACAGATGCTGGACGTTCTTACGGGTTTCTTCCAGATTCTTATCCTCCGGTGCGGCCGGTTCGGGAGTCACGGCGGGACTGTTTTCCGGCGCAGCGCCGCCTGTCGGCGACACCGTATTGCTGCCACCGCCGGTGGCCTGCAGAAATGCCTCAACCAGACGCGCCATCTCTCCTGTATCCTGCTGCGGCAGCGTACTGCTGATAATCCGCTGAATATCCTGCATCGAGGTGCTCTCCGTCAGAAATTCAGCAATCAGGAACGGCAGGCGTTCGTCCTGTTTCATCAGCGCGGCGCCACAGAGCATCATGGCGCGCATCGCGCGGCCACGCTCTTTCTGAGGCAGTTTTTCAAGAAAGCCATCGGCTACCCGGTCCGCCGCATTGCGCTCCGGGTAGATATAAAACGAGCACTTACGGTTATCAGTCATACTCAGCCCTTCATTGCCACCATACCCAGAACCAGATCGAACTGCGGATTATCACTGACGAAGAAGCGATCGTCACTCACCCCCGTGGCCTGCTTCACTGCGCCGGCGACCAGGCTGGCACCGCCACCGACAACCATGACGTGCGTGAAGCCGGCAAAGCGGCCAACTGAATCGGTGACACGGTGCGTCAGGGCTTTTTCACGCTCATGCAGTACCTTCATCACCTGGGCCCGCTGGTCAGCGTTCTGGAGGTAACGGGAAAGAAACGTTTCGTCATTTCGCGCCTGGATCAGACGGTCGGCAAAATACGAACTGGTACGGGTACTCACGCTGGTATCCAGTGCATGTTTTACGGCTTCGGTGATGATGGATACGCCGGTTTTAGGATCGCAATGCGTCTTGGTGAAACCGGACATTTTGCTGCGAACGTGCGCGATATCCAGCGTGGTTCCACCGATATCCACAATCAGCAGGGAATCCAGATCGTCCAGATCCTTCAGCACACTGAAGCCAGCGGGGACAGACTCTGGCAGCACACTGACTTTACGCACGGTAAAGCTCTCACGCCCCTGAACGGCCACCGCGCGCTTCACGTTCGCTTTTTTCCGCTCGATGTTGGCCAAATCAGGCTGATCGTTCTCATCCAGGTACTCGCCCAGCGGCAGCGTCACCACAATGTCAACCGGCTGCGGTTCAATGCCGGACTGCATCAGCGCGTGGTGGATAGCGACAACGTTCACATCACTGTACTGATAGCGGGTTTCCGTGGTGCGCACGGCATCCGGGCTCAGCTGGTCAAAGCTGTACTTTTCCCCGTCAATTTCATAGTTGGCGGAAGCCGGCACCGTTGAATCAGCCAGCCCCTGCAGTGTCATGGACCATTCCGGTTTAAAGCTGTTCGGACTGATCAACGTTTTCACTGCGCCTTCTTCCATCCAGGCCAGTTTGATGTTGGTGGAACCGTCGTCAACAAAAATACGCATTTTGAACCTCACATTATTTAGAAAAAAACCGTAGCAATAAAGAAAAATACAGCTTTCAAATGGATTATTACGCATCCCTGTAGACGTGTAAAGACAAAAAGACGCACCAATATAGAAAAATACAGAAAAATAACAAATAAAAATCAACAAAAGACAACCAGGCCGCCCTGAAAACGGCCTTATATAGAAAGATGAGGGGTTAATTTAGATTTATAAAGAAATAACAGGGAGAGATACGGATTATTCCGGAAGCGTTAAATGACTGTCTGGCAGGCTGAATCGGACGCCATACTGACGGCCGACATCGAGCGCAAACACGCGCGTGTAGGTTTCTGTGGTTTCCAGCCGGGAATGCCCGGCATAAGCCTGCACAACTTTCAGTGGAACCCCATGCTGTATCAGGTGCATACAGAAGCTGTGCCGGAACGTGTGGCAGGTAACAGGGATACTAAAAGTGACAGAGTCACTTTTAGCGAGGTCCAGCGCCTTCCTGATCCAGTTACGCGGCGTGTTATCACTCT
>SKER01000334.1_pt1 | contig 59417 bp, 63 predicted proteins | sample 4826961 | NCBI WGS metagenome assembly SKER01 (sample SAMN11008804, study PRJNA524170) | human gut metagenome | biome: Human fecal sample; material: Feces; isolation source: fecal sample from pouch patient p47 | host: Homo sapiens | place: Israel: Tel-Aviv | collected 2016-11-16 | reverse complement strand
AGGGATATAGAAAACTACAATCGTAGTTTTCGTAGTCACTCTAATGAGAAATCATAGAGTGACTTTATCCGTGGGAAAATTTTGATTTTCGAAGAGTATAAACTAAAAAGCATGAATCTGGTCTTGGTATAGCCCTAGTTTCATGCTTTTTGCTTTATAACCGATAAAGAGTGAGGCCCTAGGTAGGTATCCTCTTATTGCTCCTCTTGAGGGACCAGATTGTGCTGGAAGGCATAGACAACTGCTTGGGTGCGATCTTCGACATTGAGTTTGGCCAAGATGTTGGAGACGTGGGTCTTGACTGTCTTGAGTGAGATAAAGAGCTCATCAGCAATAGTCTGATTGTCATAACCCTTGGCCAGAAGGGCCAGAACGTCACGTTCTCGGGCCGTTAAATCGTCATGCAGGTCTGGGTGTTGGTCGTGGTATTTAATTTTTTGATCCACCTCAGTCTCAATGGCCACTTGACCTTGGGCAACCTTACGAATACTGTTTAGAATCTCGGCGGCACTAGAGGTCTTGAGCATATAGCCCTTGGCCCCAGCCTCAATCACGGGGTAAATTTTTTCATTATCCAGGTAGGAGGTTAACACGAGGATCTTGGCCGCCTTCCATTCTTTGAGAATAGCTAGAGTAGCCTCGACGCCATCCATCTCAGGCATAACCAGGTCCATTACGACTACATCTGGGCGCAAATTCAAAGCCATCTCAACCCCATCCTTGCCATTATCAGCCTCACCAACAACTTCAATGTCTGGCTGCATATTAAAGAAACTCTTCAAGCCTAGTCGCACCATCTCGTGGTCATCAACCAGAATAATTTTAGTCTTGTCCATCGTTTTCGTCCTCAGCTTTCTCTTCTTGGTTCTTATCTAAATTATCTAGTATTGGCAGGCGAATATCCATGGAAACGCCCTTGCCCTTACTAGAGAGCATGATCATGGTGCCCGCTAAATCGTCAACCCGATCCTGAATGTTTTTCAGGCCGTAACTGAGCTCACGGCTGGCATCCATATCAAAGCCTTTCCCATTGTCAATCATCTTAAACTGTACTTCATTTTCGCTCTGGTAGAGGTAAACCTCCAAACGACTAGCCTGGGCATGCTTAAGGGTATTAGAGATGAACTCTTGAGCAATTCTGAAGAGATTATCCTCAATCACCTTAGGCAGTTGGTCGACATCCTCCTTAAAGACTGTCTGGATATTACTCTTGTCCTTTAGCTCCTTGAGAAGGATGGAAATCCCTTCAGAGAGCGTCCGCCCTTGCAATTCAGTTGGCCTTAGGTGCAGGAGCATAACCCGCAGATCATTTTGGGCACTGATTAGGGTCGTTTCAATCAGGTCAAGTTGCTCCTTAAGCTGACTCTTATCAAGATTATCCAAATTCTGGGCAAGCCCCGAAAGCATCATGGAGGAGGCAAAGAGCTCCTGGCTGACCGTATCGTGCAAATCTCTGGCAATCCGCTTGCGCTCCTGGGTGACAATGGTTCGGCTATTGGAGATATAGGCGTTTTCAGTTTTCTGCAAATTGGCTGTTATTCTAGCCATTTGCTTGGACAGACGCTCGATATTCTTGCCAACCTCAGACTCTGGTTGCTTACCCACCGCTTGGTTATTGATAATCCGCCGCAAGCTCTTGTTGAGCTGGCGTTTACTATTGTCATCAACAATCAGCCAGACTAAAATCAAGAGGAAGCTAACAGAAAACATGAGCAGGACAACGGAAAAAACGAACTGCTCCAGAACCCTAGGGTCAGCAAAGACCAACCTACTATCCAAATTGAGGCTATCAAAAATAATAAAGATGATGAAGCCGACCGTCACACAGACATAGAGGAAAATCAGGAGAAAATCATTTCTTTTCATGCCCGCACCACCTCTACTGAACCTGCAAAAATGTTGACAACTACCTTAACCGACCGCAAAAGTTCCTGATCATCCTTTTGCTCCAGCTTGATAGACTGGTTGCGCAAATCATATTCGGGAAAGCCCAAATAGGAAACGCTGGCATAGATGGCACTAACATCCAACTTGACGGCGACATCCCTTGGCACAAGAATCCTGGTTGGTCCGTAGATTTTTCGAATAATCACAACATTATCACGACCCGTAACGATTAACTTTCTTAAGTCAATGGTATCCGAGCCACTAATGCGGATGACGTTGATATCATCAAAGGTATAAAAGTCCTGACTGATATGACGACTGGCCCCAATCCATTGGTTAGGCTGGGGTTTGGCTACCAAATTATCTTTTTCAAACTCTAGGACAGCATAGCGGTTGCGGTGCTTAACCTCAGAAAAATGGTTGATGATGGTATAGGCCACTGTTAGTAGGACCGCCGCAATCATGTAGGGATTGAGCATGAAAATCATAAAGAGAAAGAGGGAGCTGACCGTCAGCAGAAAACTTCCACGATTGTCCTTATTAAAGAAAAGGAGGGCCAGGAGGGTCAGGACCAAAATGAGTACAAAAGCCGTCAGGCTCTTGGACAGGATTGTCAGCAGGGCCATGCATAAAAGCAGGGCCTCAACCAACAAGAAAAATTGAAATTTTTTCATAGATTTCCTCTGGGAGGACCTTAAAAAGGTCACTAGGTTTACCTGCCCATTGTATCAAAAATCCCCCCAAATTGCAGTAGTAATTGGCCTGAGAAGCCTTGATATAGGTCCTAAGTCCGAAAAAATCAGCCCGAGAGAGGCTGATTTGTAATACGGTAAATTGTTGTTGTCCAAAAACATCATTACTATTCGCTACCCGACTGTTTTTCATCGGTCGAACTTGAGTCTGGTACCTGATTGTCTGGTTGACTATTTGAAGAACTTGATTGACCGGACGACGAGCTACTTGACGAGCTAGAAGAGCTTGACGAAGCGTCCTGTACATATAGAATAATATCATCGCTAGAGGATAAGTCTAGACTAGCCCCATAATAAGGGGTCTGACCAGAAATAATACTAGAAGATGATGGGGAGGTCTCTGCTCCTGTTGATGAGGAATAAATCTTGATCCGTGAGGATTTAACACCGATAGCCGTTAAGGTAGAGACCGCTTGAGAATAGGTCATTCCCGTTAGGTTAGGCATGGTGGTTGACCCAGAAACGGCAACGGTAAATTTGATGGTATCGTCACCCGAGGTATCAAATTTATCCCCCTTAGAAGGGCTCTGACTGATGATGGTTCCCTCATCATAATCGGAGGTGGACACTTCTGTGACCTCAATTTGAGATTCCTTGACACCGTAATCTGACTCTAATTCTTTTTTGACCGAATCAATTGATTTACCGGTATAGTCCTTCATTTTGAAGCTACTTCCGTTACCAGAAACATAGATGTCAACAGAACTTCCCTCTTTTTTAGAAGTCCCAGCGGCTGGGTCGGTCCGAACTACCTTCCCCTTATCAACCGAATCGCTCTCTACCTTGATGACCTGACCAACCTTGAGGCCAGACTTCTTGATAGTCATCCGAGCGGTTGCCAAATCCTGGCCAGAAACGTCTGGAACATTTATAGAGGATGGATTGCGCAACATGAGAAAGGCAACAAGGACAATTATCCCTAGAACCAGGGCAATGGCAACCTTGCTATAAACACTAGCCTTGTGCTTACGCTTGGGCTTAACCTTCTTCTTGGGAGCAGCTTTGGCAGGAGCCTTGGCTTTTGATTTTTTATCGGTTGCCTTGAGTAATTGCTCAGTAGAAGCATTGGCAGTATTGGTATCAATCTTAGGTAGGGTCTTGGTATCGGCCACATCGCTAAAGACCAGCTTGGCTTCTCGACTACGATTATAGCTGAGGCTAGACATGAGGTCTCGACTCATTTCATAGGTCGATTGATAGCGGTCGGTTAACCTTTTAGCAGTTGCCTTGATGACAACATTTTCCAGGGCCTGTGGGACTGCCGGATTAATTTCTCTAATCGAAGGCAGGGGCTTTTGGAAATGCTGGAGGGCAATGGTGACGGCACTATCGCCATCATAAGGGATATGCCCTGTCAACATTTCAAAGAGCATAATTCCCATAGCATAGATGTCAGACTGAACCGTCGCTTTAGAGCCACGTGCCTGCTCAGGCGAGAGGTAGTGGACACTTCCCAGCATGGAATTGGTCTGGGTCAGGCTGGTCTCCGCAAAGGCCACGGCAATCCCGAAGTCTGTTACCTTGACTGTTCCATCCTTGGTTAAGAGAATATTTTGTGGCTTGAGGTCTCGGTGAATGATGCCCTTTTCGTGGGCCAGGGTCATAGCCGAGAGGACTTCTTCCATAATCCTGACAACTTCAGAATTAGAAAGAGGCGCCTTATCTTGTATATAGTGCTTGAGGTCTGAGCCATCAACATATTCCATGACTAGGAATTGCTGCCCATCTTCTTCCCCAATATCTCTGATAGAGACAATGTTGGGATGGCTGAGTTCTGCCATGGCCCGCGCTTCCCGCTGAAAACGTGTCACGGCAACCTGGTCAGTCTGATAGTTGGTCCGAAGTACCTTTATGGCGACTTCTTCTCCTTCTAAAATCAGGTCGTTGGCCAAATAAACATCTGCCATACCACCCCGACCGATGGACTTGAGAATGCGATAGCGACCAGCAAATAATTTGCCAATCTGAATCATAAGGTAGCCTCACCTTCTACGTGAAGCAAGCCCACGGTAATATTATCTAGGCCTCCAGCCTTGTTGGCTCGATCTACTAATTCTTCAGCTTTTTCCTTCAAGCCTCCATCGTCAGCCATGAGGACATTGACGATGGTGTCGCTAGAAATCATATTGGTCAAGCCATCACTATTCATTAGAATAAAATCGCCTGGCTCCAATTGTTGAACTCCTAAGTCAAGTTCAATCGGCCCTTGTTGGCCGATGGATTGGGTAATGATATTTTTTTGAGGGTGGACAGCGGCTTCTTCCTCGGTAATTTGACCAGCCCGAAGGAGCTCGTTAACCAGGGAATGGTCCGTCGTCAACTGTTGATAGTGACCATTTCTGATGAGGCCAATCCGAGAATCCCCAAGGTGGGCATAGAGGGCAGCATTATCCACAACCGAAACGGCCTCAATGGTTGTCCCCATTCCTCGGTAGGATTCTTCTTGACCGAGTTCATAAATTTTATGATTTTCTTTTTCAATGCTATCAATCATCCAGTCCCGAATTTGTGTCAAATCGGAGAAGTCGGTCTCCTCCCAAATTTTTCCCAAATCGGTAACGGTCAATTCACTAGCAATATTACCAGCGCGGTGTCCTCCCATCCCATCGGCTAAGATGATGAGGGGAATACCTGACTTATTATAAAATTGATTGATAAAATCCTGATTATCAGAGCGCTTTTGGCCGATATCAGTCCGCAGAGCAATTTCCATGGAATATGTAACTGTCCTTTCAAGCTAATAGACTCGCTTAAGTTGGGCAATAAAGAAACCATCTGTCAGATGTAACTCAGGTGTAATCTGGATAAATCCATCTGTCAGAATGTCTTCTTGCCTATGTTCCAGTTTTACCTGCTCAAAATTAGGGTGGGCCTCAAGAAATTTTTGGATTAAATCTTGATTTTCCTCCCTAAAAATGGTGCAGGTGCTGTAGGTTATTATACCATTTTTGCGCAATGTTTGACAAACACTCTTTAGGATATCAAACTGTATCTTTTGCAGGGACTCAAAGTCTTGACTGGCCTTCTTGTATTTGATGTCTGGTTTCCGTCGAATCAGGCCAATCCCCGAACAAGGGGCATCAACTAATATTTTGTCAAAACTATCCGGAGCAAATTCTTGGTGAACCAGGCGAGCATCTAGTTTTTTAGTCCTAACCCTATCAGCTACGTGCAAGCGTCTGGCATTTTCCTTAATCAAGTCTAGTTTATGGTCATAGAGGTCCAAGGCCAGCACTTGACCACTAGTCAGATAGGAAGCCAGATGGGCTGTCTTTCCGCCAGGAGCTGCACAGGCATCTAGCACCTGTTCTTGGCCTTGAAGCTTGAGGGTTGGCGCCACTAGCTGACTGGACTCATCCTGAATGGTTAGGTCCCCATCCTCAAAATATTTAGTTCCTGCGAAATAGCCAGATTCTTTTACGAGACCAACAGGTGAGAGTAAAGAGCGCTTTGCCCCTGTCGCCGCTTGGATTTCTGCTAATTTAGCTGGATTGGTTACCCGAACGCTGGCCTTGTTACGGACAAAGAGGCTCTCGAAAATCTTGATGGCCCGCTCATGACCATACTGGTCAATTGTTTTTTTGACCAGCCAGACGGGCAGGGAATATTGTACAGAGTAGCGCTTATTCTGCCGCTTAATGCTAGCAGGGTCGGCCAAGGGACCCTTACTTAATTTGCGCAGAACAGCATTGACTAATTTGTCTGCCCCTCTTTGACTGCGAGATTTGGCTAATTCAACCGCTTCATTCAAAACGGCATGACTAGGAATTTTATCCAGATAGAGGAGTTGGTAAAGGCTGAGCATGAGGAGGGTGTAGACCCAGCTTTCTAGCTTGTCCCTATCCTCAATGACATGGGCCAGTTGCCACTCCAGAGTAATTTTTCGTGCCACGGTCCCATAGACTAATTCGGTCACCAAGGCCTTATCCTGCTGACTAAGGCTTGAACCTGACAAGCCTCGCTTGAGGGCTAGGTTAGAATAAGCCCCTTCTTGAAAAACTTCCTCTAAGATTTTCAAAGCCAGACCACGGGCTGACTTTTCTAGTCTATTCGCCAAAGACATCACCTACTTTTAGCTTTTGTCCTAAACCATTGAGGAAATCAGAAATCTTCATCTTGGGTTTCCCAGCTGGCTGAACTTCTAAGAGAGATAGGCCCCCTTGACCAGTGGCCACGATGAGGCTTTTCTTGGTTTTCTCAATAATCTGACCGGCTGGGCCCTGGCCATCTACTGGCTTAGCCTGATAAATCTTAAAGCGTTGACCATTTAGAAGGGTATGAGCAACCGGCCAAGGGTTCATGCCCCGCACCTGATTGAAGAGGTCACGGGCTGATTTATTCCAATCCAAGCGTTCCTGTTCAGGGGTAATATTGGGGGAGAAGCTCACTCGATTAGGGTCCTGAGCTTGCGGTTGAATTTTACCAGATAGGTAGTCCGGAAGGGTCTGCAAAAGCAGGTCACGCCCGAGAACAGCTAGTTTCTCAAAGAGGGTGCCAACATTATCTTCATCAAGAATGGGCAAACTGGCTTGAGCCAGCATATCACCCGCATCCATCTCCTTGACCATCTCCATAATGGTCACGCCAGCCTTATCATCACCCTTAATCAGGGCATAATGAATAGGAGCACCGCCTCGATATTTAGGCAAGAGGGAAGCATGAACATTGAGGGCAAAATCCATGGAATCCAGAAGCTTACTTGGTAGGAATTGCCCATAGGCAGCCGTAATAATACCATCCGCACCCAGGTTCATCAAATCAGCCATCTCCTGCGAACCTGCTAATTTTTCAGGTTGATAGACTGGTAGGTCATGACCGATAGCCAGTTCCTTGACTGGGGTCATACGAATTTCTTTCTTACGACCGACAGCGCGGTCCGGTTGGGTAACGACTGCTAGTATATTATAGTCGGAACTGCTGATTAGGCCTTCTAAAACAGTCGCTGCAAAAGCGGGGGTCCCCATAAAAATAATTTTTTTCATCTGTCTTATCGGCCTAGTCGGCCGTCCTTTCTAGCTTATCCCTTTGGAAAATCAAAATTTTGTTACAGATGAAGTCAGCTTGCTATTTCTTGTGAATGTGACTTCAAAATGACAATTATAGTTTTTACGCCTCTGAGAAGGCAACTGGAGCAATTGTATTGCTCATTTTAGACTGGTGTCGCAAGGGGATGGCTGGGCAATTTTCAAACACCTACCCAGCCTTGATTAAAGTATTTTTCACCAGGAATTTAGATAAAACTTTGTGGCTCATGGTCAATAATTAAACGCAAGTCCTTATTACTTCTATCCTGGGTCAGGTCCAAAATTTGATTGAGGACAGCCTCTAGCTTGTCTTCGAAGCGATACTTGATAATAATCTGATAGTGGTAGAGATTGTGGGTCCTAGCAATAGGTTTAGGGGTTGGTCCCAAAATCTTAACCTGATCACTCAGTTGCTCCTTCAAAAGCTTAAGTAGCTCGAAAGATTTTTGAACCAGGACCTCTTCCTTCTTGTGGGAGAGGGTCAATCCAACCGTGTAGTAATAAGGGGGATAGGCCAATTGGTGACGGACCTTCATCTCATAGGCGTAGAAGGCTTCGTAGTCCTGCTCCTTGGCCAACTGAATAGCATAGTTTTGAGGATTGTAGGTCTGGATAAGAACCTGACCTTCTTTTTCCGCCCGACCGGCCCGACCAGCCACCTGAGTCAGAAGCTGGAAGGTCCGCTCAGCTGAGCGAAAATCTGGCAGGTTAAGTGAGGTGTCCGCATTAAGAACACCAACTAGGGTGACATTGGGGAAATCTAGCCCCTTGGCAATCATCTGGGTCCCCAGAAGAATGTCTGCCTTACCCTGGCCAAATTCTTGAAGAATCTTTTCATGAGCCCCCTTTTTACGTGTCGTATCCACATCCATCCGCAGAACTCTAGCCTGAGGGAGAATTTCTTGGAGCTCATCATAGGCCTTTTGCGTCCCTGTTCCATAATAGCGAATGCTAGAACTGCCACAGTTAGGACAGCTTCTAGGAATGCCCTTTTGGAAACCACAGTAGTGACAATTCATGGTCTTGGTATCCATATGGAGGGTCAGGGAAATATCGCAATTGGGGCAATCATCAACATAACCACATTCGCGACACATGATGAAGCTAGAAAAGCCCCGACGGTTGAGCATGAGAACCGTCTGCTCCCCTTTTTCCAAGCCTTCCCTGATTTTATCGACTAGGATTGGGGTGAAATCGCTGACGGCCTGCTGACCCAGATAATCCCTAAAATCAACGATTTTTACCTGAGGAATCTTAGCCAGCGGATTGGCCCTTTGAGTCAGGCGAATAAAATGATAGACATCTCGGCTAGCTCTCGCCCGACTCTCAATACTAGGGGTCGCCGACCCCATGACCAAGACGGCCTGGTGGTGTTGAGCCCTGAGCAGGGCGACATCACGGGCGTGATAGCGAGGATTGGATTCCTGCTTATAGCTAGCCTCGTGTTCCTCATCAATAATGATGGCGCCAATATTTTCTAGGGGAGCAAAGATAGCCGAACGTGCTCCGACTACAACCTTGGCATGGCCAGATTTAATCTTGCGCCACTCATCGTATTTTTCACCATCCGATAGGCCCGAATGCATGATAGCCACCTGTTCACCAAAACGAGAAATGAAGCGATTAGTCATCTGAGGGGTCAAGGAAATTTCTGGTACCAAAACAATGGCTGTCTTGCCTAGCTTGAGCACTCGGTCAATAATGTGCAGGTAGACTTCTGTCTTACCAGATCCCGTAATTCCTTCTAAAAGATAGGGCCTATTGGGCCGGCCGATATCGGCCACTATGGTCTTTACAGCCTGGGCCTGCTCAGAATTGAGCTCTAAGAAGTCTGTCTTTTGCACCTGATCAAAATAGTTCTGACTGCGGTTGACGGCAACTTCATCAATCTCTAGGGCTCCGGTCTCTAGAAAAAACTTGACCTGATCTCGCGAGTAGGTCTTATACAAATCTGCCAGGGGAGCACGGTCAGGTTGGGCCAGAAGGTAATCCTTTAATTCCTGACGTTTTTTCGCCCGCTTGGAAATTTCCAGCTCAGCTAAAAGGTCTAACTTAACCTGATAATATTTGACTGTTTTGAGAGTCTTCTTATCATGAGCAACGTAACTGGCCTTAATCTGTCCAGAACGAACTAATTTGGCAACCCTAGCCTGCCTAGCTTCATCAAGACTAGCATAAGAAACCTGATCACGCCCTGCAAAAATCTCTTCCTGATCCTGTTGAGACAGGCCATCTCCAACCCCTAAAATCCGATTATAATTAGAATTCAAAAGGCTAGGAATCATAGATTTGAGAATGGAAATCTTGTAAGAAAAAACAGTGTGACGCATCTGGTCAGCTAGCTCTAGCTGTTCTTGATTAAGAACCGGCTCAAAATCTAGGACAGAGGTGACCGACTTAAGGTCTTGGGCCTCGCCATTTTCTAACCCTACAACAAAGCCCTGTAAGAGGCGATTCCCCTTACCAAAGGGAACATGGACCCGACTGCCCAGACTGATACTGTCTTCTAGGTCTTTTGGCACCTCATAGGAAAAAGGCTTATCGGTCTGCATAAGTGGAACATCCACAATAATTTTGGCAATCTTTCCCATTTTTCCCTCCCTATTTTGAACTAGGCCGACTCAAATTCAGCCACTTCAGAAATGCACAACGAAAATTAAAAACTTACATTTCCATAGTTTCGATTTTCAAATGTTATAAGGTCTCAAAATCAAAATCTGAAAGCTATATCAAGCACTCAGCTTGATGAACGAAGTGGCTTAAATCTAACTCTTCTTGACCCTTATGACCTTCACCCTAAAGGGTTTCCATCATAAAGGAAAGCTGAGATTATCCAATCCCAGCTTTTTTCTTCTAACAGACAAGTTCCATTCAGCTTAGATCTTTTCGCCTTCTTCTTCCTTTTCCTTGGCGATTTGCTCTTTAATCTTGCGTTCTTCCTCTTCCTTAGCCAGGCGTTCCGCTTCAGCACGGGCACGAACAGCAGCTCGCTTAGCTTCAGGATCTGGGTGGATGGTTACATTTCCAGATTCAATTTCTTCCAAGGCCTGTAGGGTCGCTTTAACGGACTTGAAGCCTTGGGTTGGCTTAGCTCCTTCTTCCAATTCATGAGCTCTCTTAGCCTGGAGAATACAGAGGGAATATTTTGAAGGAATGCGATCCAGCAAGGTATCAATAGAAGGTCTTAACATCATAAGGCAATTTCTCTTTTCTAACTTAAATATCTTTAATCATCTTGTTATAGTGGCCGATGACTCGGTCAACACGACAATGTTCTGCTTCAATAATCCGCTTAACACGCTCGGCAGCCAGTGGAACCTCATCATTGACAACGGCATAGTCATATTCTCGCATGAGGGCAATCTCTTCCTTGGCCCGCTCAATTCGTTGAGCAATGACCTCCTGACTATCAGTACCACGCCCAACCAAGCGATCTTTTAACTCCTCCAAATCCGGTGGGGTTAAAAAGATAAAGACACCATCTGGAACCTTTTTCTTAACCTGGAGAGCGCCTTGAACTTCAATTTCAAGGAAGACATCAATATCCTTGTCCAGCGTTTCATTGACATAAGTTAAAGGAGTCCCGTAATAATTGCCAACATATTCGGCATATTCCAGCATTTGTCCCTGGCGAATAAGATCTTCAAATTGCTCCCGAGTCCGAAAGAAATAATCAACGCCATCTTCTTCGCCTGGACGTTGTGCCCGGGTTGTCATTGAGACCGAGTATTCAAATTTATGGTCTGGTGTGGAAAAAATTTCCTGACGGACCGTTCCCTTGCCGACCCCTGAAGGTCCAGAGAAAACAATCAACAAGCCACGTTCGGACATAGCAGACTCCTTAATCTTTCTTATGCCTTAGTTTAACAAAAATAGGACCGTTTATCAAGCGCCCGACCGAGCTCAAACTGACAAAAGGGCGATGAAACCAGCCTTCTTAGAACAAATTTTTTTAAGAAAAAGGCTCCCACAAACCAAGGCTTTTATAGTATAATGATATGGTATGCCCAAGAGGCAAATCATTCATCTAAGGAGGGGTTCTCATGCAACAACTGTTTCTTTCTGCAAACAATCAACTCAATGAAATTGAAACATTCGAGCCAGGAGCTTGGATTAATCTCGTGAACCCTTCCCAGGAAGAATCGGTTCGCCTGGCTGAAAAATTTAAGATTGATATTACCGACTTACGAGCACCGCTGGATGCGGAAGAAAGTTCTCGGATTAGTGTTGAAGATAACTATACTCTGATTATTGTTGATGTCCCTACCCAAGAGGATCGTAATGGCAAGAGTTATTATGTTACTATTCCTCTGGGTATCGTGGTGACCGAGGATGTGGTGATTACCACCTGTTTGGAGCCCTTGGATTTATTTGATAAATTTCTTAATCATCGAATTAGAGGCTTCTACACCTTTATGAAGACGCGTTTCGTCTTTCAGCTCCTCTACCGCAATGCCAAGCTCTTTCTGACCGCCTTGCGTTCCATTGACCGTCAGAGCGACCGTATCGAAGCTCAACTGGAGGATGCCACTCGCAACGAACAACTAATTGATATGATGGAGCTAGAAAAATCCATTATTTACCTGAAAGCGTCTCTGAAGATTAACGAGCGAATCGTCAAAAAGTTGAGCGGTAAAGCTTCCAGCCTGAAAAAGTATGTGGATGATGAGGATTTGCTGGAAGACACTCTGATTGAGACCCAACAGGCCATTGAGATGGCTAGCATCTACGAAAATGTCCTCAATATCATGACAGAGACGTCTGCTTCCATTATTTCCAACAATCAGAATTCCATTATGAAGACCCTGGCCCTAATGACCATGGCTCTGGACATTCCAACCGTTATCTTCTCCGCCTATGGCATGAACTTCAAAAACAACTGGCTTCCCCTCAACAGTCTGCCCCATGCTTTTTGGTACATCACCGCCATAGCTGCTGCCTTGAGTATAACCGTCGTTATCTACTTCATCCGCAAGCGCTGGTTCTAATCTTATTATTGCTAAATCTAAGAAAGAGAGTCCTGTAACATCATGGATTTACAAGAATTAACCAAGAAAAATCAAGAATTTGTTAGCATTGCCACTCATCAATTTAAGGAAGACGGCAAGACCGACGAAGAAATCCAAGCCATCTTTGGCGATGTCCTACCAAGCATTATCGAAAATCAAAAGCAGGGTCACACGGCTCGCTACCTACTGGGTGCTCCAACAAGCTGGGCCAAGTCCTTTAGCGATACCGCCATCGAAAGTGGACAAGCAGTAGCGACTGAAACCAATAAGAACCCTTGGCTCATGTGGATGGACAGCAGTCTCCTCTTTTTTGGTGGCTTCTCCCTCTTCTATGGGCTGGTCAATTTAACCAACGGCAAGGCGACCCAACAAATTTATGGAATCACGTCAATCTTGGTTATTGCTCTTAGCGGTGCTGCCGCCTTCTATGGCCTCTACCATTTTATCTATCAACACTCTGGTAAACCCAAGGAAGAGCGCCCAAGCCTGTGGAAGTCACTAGCCTATATGGCCGGCTTCACCCTACTTTGGATTCTAGCAGTTGGGCTAACGGCCTTGATTCCTAAGGTGCTTAACCCTGTTCTACCTTGGCTGGCTACCCTGATTATCGGTGCCCTTAGTCTAGGACTGAGATACTACCTCAAAAAGCGTTATAACATCCAAAGTGCCTTGGCCACTCAAGCACCTACAAACACTAGAAGAAAATGATTTCAACCATAAAGAAAGCTCAGCCACCCCTACTGAGCTTTCTTTATGCTCTGTACACGCATTTGGCTCTAACAAAAAGAGGTCCACCCGGACCTCTTTTTTAATCTTCGTTTACGAATGGCATAAGTGCCATAACGCGAGCGCGTTTGATGGCTGTTGTTACCTTACGTTGGTTCTTAGCTGAAGTTCCAGTCACACGACGAGGAAGAATTTTTCCACGTTCGGAAACGAAACGGCTAAGCAATTCTGTATCTTTGTAATCAACATATTCAATCTTGTTAGCTGCGATATAATCAACTTTTTTACGGCGTTTGAATCCGCCACGACGTTGTTGAGCCATGTTTGTTCTCCTTTATCTTATTTTTTGACTTGTCTAGGCAAGCCCTTGTCCTGTTTTCTTGCCACTTAGAATGGTAGGTCGTCGTCGGAAATATCCATTGGATTGGCATTGCCAAAAGGACTTTCGTCACGGCCAAAGTTCGGTGTTGTTTGCTGTTGGCCACCGCCAAAGTTTGACGAAGCATTGCCCCCAGCATTATAAGAACTTGTACCATTAGCTTCACGAGTTGCACGACTTTCCAGAAGTTGGAAATTGTCAGCGACAACTTCAGTTACATAGACCCGTTGACCTTGTTGGTTTTCATAATTACGAGTCTGAATGCGACCTGTAATCCCAATCAAAGCGCCCTTCTTGGCCCAATTTGCCAAGTTTTCAGCTTGCTGACGCCAGATTACACAGTTGATGAAATCGGCCTCACGCTCACCGTTTTGGTTCTTAAAGTTGCGGTTAACAGCTAGACTGAAAGTTGCAACAGCTTGATTGGATGGGGTGTAACGAAGTTCGGCATCCCGAGTCATGCGACCCACGAGTACGACATTATTAATCATAATCTACCTTCTTAAGCGTCAAGCTTAACAATCATGTGACGAAGAATATCGTTGTTGATTTTTGACAAGCGATCAAACTCGTTAAGAGCATGAGCGTCTTGGCTTTCAACATTAACGATGTGGTAAAGCCCTTCACGGAAATCTTGGATTTCGTAAGCAAGACGACGTTTTTCCCAATCTTTTGATTCAACAACAGTTGCACCGTTGTCAGTCAAGATAGCGTCAAAGCGTTCTACCAAAGCGTTTTTAGCTTCTTCTTCAATGTTTGGACGAATAATATAAAGAATTTCGTATTTAGCCATTGATGTTTTCCTCCTTTTGGTCTAATGACCCCAAGTCCTAGCAAGGGGTAAGTGAGGGATACTCACAAGACACTATTATACAGGAAAGCCAGACCAATTGCAAGGGATAAAATCAAGCTTGCCAAATAGAGAGGACTGAAATTTAACCTGGAAATAATTAGTCCATTCAGCTATTTCTGAGACCGTTTTCTCTGGCAGACAGAGGCTTTAATTTTTGTTACATTTGCCACAAAAATAGATTTATCATAGAAAAATCTATTTGCAGGGAATAATAGGTATGCTTTTTACGAATCAGCTATTTCTCCTCTTTTTTGGCAAAGCGATAGGACATGTACTCGCTCATGGTCTGGATATCCTGATGACTTAAATCTCTTTCAGCTATTGAATTATTTATAAAAATGATGACAGGGAGCAGAATGTAGATAAAAATGGCGAAACGCGGTAAAACATAGGCCAGAAGAAGCACCCCAATAAAGGAAAGAAGGATACCTAGTCGAATCAGGCCACCCTTATTTCTGGGATTAGGTCTAACCTGCTGGCCCTGTGAGTGATTCTTTTCAGCATGAGGCTGCTTAATTCCAACCTGAAAAAGCATAAAATTACTGGAGATAGAAATCAGCGTAATTAAAATGCCATAGGCCAAAACCGCCAGGGAATAATTCTCAAACTTAGTCAAGAGCTGCAGGAAAAGTGGAACCAGGCAGATAAGCATATGATTAATCATGTCCCAAGTCATAAGGGGGACCGATATTTTTTCCGTCAGAACCATGGTCCTAGCCCTACGGTACCATTGATTGGCAATGATGATAAAACTGATGAGAAACCAAAGAATATCCGTCCCAAATTGGGGCAACTGACTCATTTTGTCAGGAACCTTGATACTCAAAACCAAAATGGTCATGATGATGGCGTAGAGACCATCACTAAGGGTATCAAACTTTTTGGTTAAATTTTCCAGCATAATCTTAACAGCCTGCTTCCTCTTATTTTTATCCTACTATTATAAGATAGGAGAAAGCTATTTTCAAGAAATTGCGGAACCTAGTTTTCGCTTTAGCTCAAACTGCATCAATAGCTCTAAATTCAGCTTCGCCATTCTGGCTCGATTCATTAAGAGCTATAGAAAAACCTGCCTAGGTAGAAATCCAAGCAGGTTATCTATATTGCTAGAAGAGTAGAGTCGTTTAAAGGTCTCTAGTAGAGTTCAGCTCCTAATGCTCCCACTACAGATCCAATCATTGCACCAGAGCCCGCCCAAATAGGATATACTGGATATGGTGGAGTTGGTGGGAATGGGAAAAAGCCACCCGATACTGCTGTCAACGCTTCTGCGTTCATGGTTTCAAATTCTTCAAATGCGACTGTATTCATAATAATCTCCTCGTTAGTTAAATTACTTGTTTCTTATTGGATTGTACATGCATCCGCACTACCATTTGCTCCCATTGCTCCTCCAAGACTAGCAAGTCCAACAAGGGCAAGCCCACCCCAGCCAATTGGACCTGAGGCTAAACCTAATCCAATAGCTGCTGCAGTACCTGCAGCAATTCCGCCACCTTCGGTGGCCTCAAAACAGCGGAAATCATCTTTATACTCTCCACCATTAAAGGTAGTCAACGCTTCTGCGTTCATGGTTTCAAATTCTTCAAATGCGACTGTATTCATAGGAATACCTCCTTATTATTTCTTGGTCATCTACTACTTCATGTAATTTGACCTGTTTTTTATTTATCAATCAAATTTATTTTCAATTGATAATAAATATTCTAACGGAATCCGCCTTCCTCTGCAAGCGTTTCCGAGCGATTTAAAGAGCCTGCAACAAAGATAATACAGGACCTTCATTTTTCAGAATTATTTTCATTTGAAATTACTTTAAAAAGTCAACCCTAGAAGCTAGAGTTGATTTAAATTGGTCTGTGGCTAAAGGTTGCTTTCTTAAACTTCCTTCAGGATGAGCTTAATAAGCGGCAAAGCTAGCAACACCAGAGGCCCAGCTATTGACCGTGATATTAAGGGCTGCTTCCAGAGGACTCTTGGTCACTTGGTAGCTCCAGTGACCATTCTCATCTCGATAGGCATAGCCGTTAGCACAATCCATAAAGTGCTCATATTCGCCACCTTTGACTGTTGCTAGGTTTTGAGTATTAAGGGTTGTAAATTCTTCAAATGCGACTGTATTCATTAGTTGATCTCCTTTTTGGCCTTAATTCTGACCTCTTGATTTCTTATCAGTCAAGAATACTTCCGACTGATACGGCCTAGTCTAACAGACCAGGACGGACTAGACAAGCGATTTTTAGAGGTTTAATCAAAAAAATATTGTCGAAAAGTAGAAAGTAATTTTCTGAATTATTTTCATTTGAAAACAAAAAACAATCCAACTTTATTAGTTGAACTGCTTTTTTGACCTTAATCCTCCACTTTGTGAAGCAATTTGTCCTTGAAGTAGTCAAAGTAGGTCTTCTTGTCAATGACCGTGACGGTCTTTCCGGTCATGCCATACTTGACTAGCTTGCTCTCTTTCTTTGAGAGCTTGACCTTAGCGGTGACCTTGAACAGGTTGCCTTTTTTCGTGGTGGTTGCTGATGAGGCAACATTATTAATCTTGCCTTCTACGGTCAGCTTGTCATTACCCTTGCGCTCCAGCGATAGGCGGGTCGTTTGTCCCTTCTTCATGGAGACCACGTCATCTGAAGAGACGTAGTAGGTAATTAGGGCTGTCTTGGTCTTTTGAATATCTGGGTAAATCTGGGCAATCTCTGACCACTTGGGCAGGAGATTGAGGCCTTCATACTTACTATTGGTATGAATAATGCCAGACTCAGGGGCAAAGAGGGAAACATGGTCAGCTTCCTTCTTATCCTCGTCATCTCGATCCTTTTTGTCGGCTTCCCTTTTCTTTTTATCCTTTTTCTCGCGCTTCTTTCTTTCCTTTTTGGAGAGCTTCTTATACTTTTTCTTGGTCTTTTTCTCTTCTTTTTCTAGTGCCTTATCCAGTCGCTCATTGCGCTCCTTGATGGTCTTCTTTTGGGCCTCTTTTTCCTGCTCAGTCGCATTCTCGCTGTACTGGACCAAGAGGTCGCCTTTTTCTACCTTGGTATTGTCGTCCAATTTATTTTGGGCAACAGAGGTGTCACTAGCAGACTGAATGACCGCTAGAACCTTGGTTGGGGCAACCTCACCCTGGGAAATAACGGTGACCTCCTTTTTGGCAAAGCAGAGGAACACACCGATAAAAATAATCAGGACCACTAAGGGCACAATCAAAACGGTCGCAAAATTATGATAGCGACGGCGGTAAAATTCCGCACTTTCCAGTAATTTTGGATTCATGTTAGCTTCCTCCCTTAGTTAAATAGCGTGTAGTAGAAGCCTTTGTTAGCTAGGAGTTCCTTATGGCTTCCTTCTTCCACAATCTTGCCTTGGTCCATGACGATAATCCGCTCGGTTCTTTGGGCGATACTCAAGCGGTGGGCTACAAAGATGATGGTCTTATCGGTCATGGCCATGAGGTTATCGACAATCTTCTTTTCGGTCAGGACATCCAGGCTACTGGTAGCCTCATCCAAAATCAAGACAGGCGCCTGAGTCAAGAGGGCACGAGCCAGGGCAATCCTTTGTTTCTGACCACCAGAAACCCCAGCCCCGTCAGAGAGCTCAGTCTGATAACCCAAAGGCATCTGTTCAATATCCGAGCGAATTTCAGCGATTTCACAGGCCCGAATAATATCCTCTTGGGTCGTCCCTTCCTTGGCACCTAGGGTCAAGTTATCCATGATGGACCCGCTAAAGACATAGGCCTGTTGGGGTAGGTAGCTAATGTGCTGGCGCAGGGCGGTCTTGTCGATGACCTTGAGGTCATAGCCATTGATACGAGCAATCCCACGATTAGGCTCGTAGAAATTGACCATCATCTTGGCTAGGGTCGTCTTACCAGAACCTGACGGTCCCACTAAGCTGACCTTAGAGCCCTTGGCAATGGTCAGGTTAATATCGGACAGGGTATCCCGGCCATAGCCATACTTGTAAGACAATTTCTCAAAGGAGATATCCCCGTCCAAGAAGTTGGCCTCGGAAAGCTCGCCATCATTGTCAAATTCGGACTCCACCAGATAGACTTCATTGAGACGGGTATTGGCTACCCGGGCTGATTGGAGCTTGGTTTGCAGGCTGATGATATTTTCAATCGGATTTTGGAAATAAGAGAGGAGGGCATTGAAGGTAATCAACTGCCCGACAGAAATCTTGCCATCCATGACCAACTTAGCCCCATACCAGAGGATGACCACATTAAGGATGAGTTTGGCCCCAGTCTTAAGGGAGGTCTGGAGGGCATTCATCTTTTGCAGGCGGAAGTTTTTCTCCAGATAGTCCACAAATTCACCATCGATGTTTTGGTAACGACTGGACTCACTGGTCAAGGACTTGATGGTCTCCATCCCATTGATGTCTTCAATAATGGAAGAAGAAACCATAGCATTGGCTTCCATAACCTCATGATTGAGCTTTTCAAAGGGCTTGAGGAAGACCGTAATAATAAGGGCATAAATGGGGATGGACAGCAGGGTCAAAAGGAAAAGGTGGTTATTTTGAACCAAGAGAACCCCACCAACCAAGATTAACATGGTGACATCAAGAAAAATGGAAAAGATAGTTGAGGCTACGGCCACAATAATCTGATTGGCATCCGAGAAGCGTGAGGTAATCTCACCAGTCCGCCTAGTCGCAAAGAAGGACATGGGCAGGGTAAAGATGTGCTTAATATAAGAAAGGATGACATCAATCACCAGTCGCAGACTGAGAACATTGAGCAAGAATTCCTTGGCAAAGCTCATCACCTGCTGGATGATGTAAGTAATAATCAGGCCGATGGTAATAATCCCCAAGGTTGAGGTCAGCTGGTCGGGAATATACTCGTCCAGCATGCCTTGGAGGTAGTAGGAACCGACAATATCAATCAGGGTGACAATCAGGCTAGCAAAAATGATATAGGTCAGGAGAGCCTTCTGCCTCAAAATCAGAGGGAAGAAGCTCAAGAGACCATTTTTCTCATCCTTCTTGGGTTGATAGTTAGGTGTTGGCGCCAAGAAGATAGCTAGACCAGTCCACTCCTCTTGGAAGTCCTGCTTGGATATGCGGGTTACCTTGACGGTAGGATCTGGGTCCCCAATAATCAGGCTATCACCGGCATTGGCATAGACGACATAATAGTGCTGGAGACGCTTGTTCTTAACCACATGGACAATGAAGGGATAGGTCAAGTCTGTATAGTCAAAGAGGGTCATATCCGCCTTGATGGAGCGGGTTTCAAAGCCAATGGCCTTGGCGGCTTCGACTAAACCAAGAGCTGTCGTTCCCTGCTTATCCGTTTTAGAGAGCTCCCGCAATTTCGCCAGTGAGTAGTCTGAGCCATAGTGCTTGGCCACTGACGCCAGGGCTGCCGGACCACAGTCTCGGGTATCCACTTGGGGCACTAGACGGTAGCGCCGACGGCGAAAGAGACCGACCGAACCGTAACTTTTGGCTGAGGATTGATTTTGACTCTCAGGGTAGGAGGCTGTGCCTTTAGATCTAAAGTAACGCCTAAAAGCTTCCAAAATAATATTGACCGCTATGACAAGCGCTACAATCAGAATGATATAAGTGATTTGCTTCATATTAGTTTTCCTAATTGTTAAAACGATCTAGAATTTTAGGGGCCTATCATTTTGCTACCCTCAAAATTCCTTGCTAGAATAAAAAGAAGCCTGACTCCTATACATAGTTAGACGGCAGGCTAAAAATTATCACGACAGGTACTGAGTTAACATATTAACTAAAATACTTGCCCTTTAAATAAAGTGTTACTACTACTAAATTCTCTAACATAAATACAATAAATACAATGAGTTTAATGTTTTTTATCGGAAATAATAGTGGAATAAGTAGTAAGATAAGGTAACTTAGCAGGACAAACTGTCCCATCCTTGGTGATAACATAAGTTGTCCTCCTCCATAGAAGGGAAGAATTAAATCCAAGGTCCCCAAGTATCAACAGCAGCGCCGGCAATAAAGCCTGCACCGGCACCTCCGACAGCTCCTGCTGTAGCTCCTGCAACTGTGCCGACGATTGGAAGTGTTACAGTACCGACTGCACCACCTGCTGCACCTCCACCAAAGAAACCTGTGACAGCCCCAAGACCAGCTAGCAGAAGACCTCCACCTTCTGACTCAGAAAGAGTAGTTGTGTCAGCTACTTCAAAGTTATCAAAAGCCATTGTATCCAATGTTGCTGTATTCATAAAAATTCTCCTTAATTTAAAATTTGTCAACTTTTTACTTGACGTAAGTCAGTTTATCAGAAATAGTTTCATTTGACAATATATTTCAGTTCATTTTAATATAATGAAAATATTTGATACAGGAACTAAAATATTCTAACTTTTTACAAGACTATTCTTTGTGTTTAGCTTTCTACCTTGAGTTAGTTTGCCATTTATTTGTATCGCATCCTAGAAGAACCTTTCCCCCAAGTAATCAAACTTTTATACACTACCAATTCAAATTATGCACGAAAACTATTGACTTTTTATCTTACTCAACTAGCATCATTTTCGAACATAAATTTTCTGATAATTATTGTTAAAAGTGACCGAGCTACTAAACCAAATCAATAATAAAAAATAAGGACTGAACTAAAAATTCAATCCTTGTCTTTACATTATTTCGTCTCTTTCAAACTAACCAAAGTTGGTAGGTGACATTACCATCACCTATCCGTCCTAACAATCGTCAGATGGGGACAATTATTTTATCCCTTAGTCATCATGAAGCTGATAATCATATTGATAACCGCAACGCCGATACCAACGCCATTTAAGATATTAGCGATTTTATAGTCGAACTCTGGATTACCATTCTTGCTAAGGCCTAGTGAGATGCCAATAATTCCAAGGATAAGCCCGATAATAGCAAATACGACTGAAAAGATGACTGACAGGATGCCGAGCACCAATGGTGCGCCTGTTTTCTTAGGTTCTGAATTCATTTAGTTATCCTCCTTAAATTTTTATCAGTTTAACAAATGATAGGAACTTTTGTCAAATGTGATTGCAAATCTCGTTCATCGAGTCCCCCTTCCAAAAAGTCAGAAGCATCGTCCAATACTAGTTTAGAAGGGGAGGAATTCTCCAAGAATTGCAAGAAATTCCCAGACCCTATCCTCAAGAGACAAATATATCATAGATGGCTAGTAAGACTATCGTCACTAAGATTGCTGTAGAGAACAAGGTCTTGAGTTTCTCATTTTTAGAGAATTTTATTAATATTGTATCTATGATTATCAAGAATAACCAAAGGGTAAAAATTACAAGATACTTCATCGTATATTCCTTAACTATTTTCAATTCTTTGCGGGCATTTCATCATCTTTTTTAATCTTGAAACTGCTGACCCTTTCACGAGGTAAAAACTTATCGTTCGCTGGCCAGTCACAAAGTTGCTATTCATAGCCCCTAATTAATAGCAAAATAGATACAGACCCCAAGATAAAGGGCGGAAAAAATGAATGAAACCACTTTATTTTTACTGTAATAAGAGGCTAGTGAGCTTGGGATAAAGCTCCGTTACTCCTTAGTTTCTAACATTAAATATCTAGACGCAGTAGTTGATTGGAAGAGCACCAGCCTAGACCACATATCCAATTGGCTCTTTGCTATTCCCAAGGTTCCTTTAAAGTTAAATGTCTTATAAAAGCGAGTGTTAGAATCTCTTCAAAGGCTTGGTACAGCAACCAAAAAAGGCCACAAAAAAATCCGATTCTTGCACACTTAGAATCGGATTCTAACTTTCTGTTTCAATTTCTGTCAAACTAGCATCACGCCTTTCTTTTTTCTCATAAGGAGGTTAAGTGCTATAAATATCTCCGTTTTTATAACGGTTTAAATTCATCTGTAACATTTGCCACCTTTTTCAATGACAAGTACTTTTTTCTGCTCTATGAATGCCTCATTATCCTTTTTTATCATTTACCTTGCTGAGTACTTTTACTTCCAGCCTACAATCTAAAATCAGACTTCATCAAGCAGTTTTTATTAAATGTTAACATTACATTGGTTTCACCCCTTAAGCTATTTTGTGCAACAGCCTATGATGTCTCCGTTTTTATAGCGTCCTTGATTAAAATCCAGCATAATCACACCTTCTTCTTGATCAACTTACACTAAACTTGGCATGGGTACCACTCCTTTAGCTATTTTCAGCGACAACTAAGGAATCTCCATTTTTATAACGACTTAGGTCAAACATCAACATAAGCGTTCCTCCAGCACTTTTGCAAGATTTATAACCGACTGAAATGATTAACTACTGTTAGGACTATGAGCTTACTTTTCAAAAACTTCTGCTAACAACTTTATCTCAAACTAGAACGAGCAATCAACCACTACTAGGTCACTTTCGCTTATCTTGGAACTACTGTCTCCATTTTTGTACCGAGATTTATTCATGTTAATCATTACATTCACCTCTTAACACAATATCTCATACGAACTAGCGACAATACTTACTGTAAAATTAATCTTTTTTTGCCTACCGTCTATGGCCTGTCACCGTTCTTGTACCTTGAAACGTTTTGTCTAATCATGGGAATTTCCTCCTTGATTAAGTTCTTATCTTATTTACACTTTTATTATAATGTAAGCGTTTTCTTTTGTCAAGATTTAAACCCTATTTTTTAAGTAGAATTTTGTTATAATTCTTTCTATGAAGAAAAAGCTGAACTTAGACGATTTCGGGGTAGAAATGTGGGACCAGAAAACCATCGAATCCTTTCGTCGCACCCTCTTGGCCTGGTATGACCAGGAAAAGCGGGACCTTCCTTGGCGTCGAACGAAAAATCCCTACCCTATCTGGGTCTCAGAAATCATGCTCCAGCAGACCCAAGTTCAAACCGTCATTCCTTATTATGAGCGCTTTTTAGCCTGGTTCCCCAGCATAAAAGATTTGGCCCAGGCTCCTGAAGAGCGATTGCTCAAGGCCTGGGAGGGGCTGGGCTACTACTCTCGTGTGAGAAATCTGCAAAAAGGGGCTCAGCAAGTCATGAGGGTTTTTGCTGGAGACTTTCCCAAGACTTATGAGGAAATTCTGAGCCTCCAGGGAATCGGTCCCTACACGGCTGGGGCTATTGCCAGCATCGCCTTTGACCTGCCTGAGCCTGCTGTTGATGGTAATGTCATGCGAGTCCTGGCTCGACTTTTCGAGGTAGATTATGACATCGGAAACCCCAGTAACCGCAAGATTTTTCAAGCCATTATGGAGGAATTGATTGATCCTGAGCGGCCAGGTGATTTTAATCAGGCCTTGATGGATCTGGGAACTGATATTGAGTCTGCCAAGAATCCCCGACCAGAGGAGAGCCCAATTCGGGCTTTCAATGCTGCCTACTTACATGGCACTTATGACAAATACCCCATTAAACTGCCCAAGAAAAAACCTAGACCCAGACACTTGCAGGCCTTTGTGATTAAGAATGACCAGGGACAATTTCTCTTGGAGAAAAATCAAGAATCTGGTCTCTTGTCTGGTTTTTGGTCCTTCCCCTTGATGGAAAACCAATTAGTAGCCAGGCAGATAGATCTCTTTGAAACGCTCAAGGATAAGGAAATTTTGGAGACCCCCTCCTTGCAGAAAATTTTCGAAAAAGACTATGGTCTCAAGCCCAGCTGGACTAAAGGAAAATTCCCACTCGTCAAACACACCTTTAGCCATCAAAAATGGCAGATTAAACTAGTTGAAGGTCAACTTAAAGAAGGAGCTCTCCTAAAGGGGGATAAGGAATTAGCCTGGGTGGCTCCTGAGGCTTTCGATGCGTATCCCATGGCGACTCCCCAGAAAAAGATGATTGAGGCCTACCAAGATAGAACTTTGGACTAGAATCACGATCTCCTCGACTCTGAAAAACAAGACCCAGCATAGCCTTGGGGAAAATTTTTAAAAATCGGCTGAGTCAGCAAAACTAGTCTGTGCTATAATAGAGGCGATATAAAAACACATTGCAGTTGGGTAGTCTGCAAGCACCTTTGGTGCCAGTAACCTTCCCTCCAGGTCGTCCCTTATCAAATTTTTATCTTTTTGGAGGGCTGGCATGAAAATGACAGTATATTTTGACGGCGGTTTCTGGTATGCCTTGCTTGAATATCAAGATAAGAAACTGGGCTACCAAGCTTTCCGCTATTCTTTTGGCAAGGAGCCCAAAGACAAGGAGGTCTTTGACTTTGTTAATCGCCGTTTGAGCCAATGGATGAGGCGACAAGAGGAGCTGGGACTAGTCATTGATGAGCCCGACAAATCTATGAGCCATAAGTCCATTAATCCCAAGCGGATGCAAAGGGAGGTCAGCAGGCAGATGAAAAAACCTGCCCTGTCCTCCAAGGCTCAGCAGGCCATGCAGGCCAGCTATGAGTTGCTGAAAAAGAAGAAAAAGGCATCCAAACGCCAGCAAAAGCAGGAATACAAGGAGAAACAGTTTCAACTCAAGCAGGAGAAACGCCGACAAAAGAAAAGGGGGCACTAATGTGGCCCACCCGCCCAGAACCAGATGGTCTGGGCTTTTCTTTTTCGTTTATACTCTTCGAAAATCAAAATTTTCCCATAGATAAAGAGAGCGAAGTTTTCTGCATCTCCACCCTCAAAAGGTCTCCCAGACCTTTTAGGCCACCTGCAGTGCGTGCAATGTGCAAGCAAAGTTGGGCGACTCCCCCCAACTTTGTGAGGTTAGTAAGGGAGCTAGGCAATCGCTTTGGAGATTGCCGTTTGAGAGTAAGACAGAAGGGATTTGACATCTGTCAAAGCCTTTGCGACCTCACACCTCTTTATTTTAAGGTGTCGGCTAAGACAGCAAGGGTTACTAGCTGTCTGCTGTGCCACATCTGGCGCAAAGATAGCAGACACCTACTGTGACATCAGTCACTTTAGTGACTTGATGTCATTGCTCCTTGCCTCAGTGAATTTCGATTTTCATTTAGTATCAATCAGCTACTAGCCTTGTTCTATCTTTAGAGGGTCACCATAGCCTTGATGGTCTTACGGTCCTGCATATCCTTGTAAGCTTGGTCGATAGCGTCCAGCCTATAAGTTTGGGTGAAGACCTTACCAGGATTGATTTGGCCATCCAGAACAGCCTTGAGCAGAACTTCCTTATCATAGGTGGTTACCGAAGCTGGACCACCTGCGATGATGGCATTTTGGAAGAAATAATCACTAAGATTAATATCATGGGTGTGAGGAACACCAACCCGTCCAATGGCAGCACCTGGACGGGCAATCTTAAGAGCCATTTCGGTTGAGAGTTGGGTACCAACGCATTCAAGAGCTGCATCGACACCAGCACCATTGGTCAATTCAAGCACCTTGTCAATGCCTTCTTGCCCCCGTTCAGGCACGACATCGGTCGCCCCAAACTCTAGAGCCAATTTTTGTCGGTCTTCGTGACGGCTCATAATAATAATGCGTTTAGCTCCCCGGAGTTTGGCAGCAATAACAGCACAGAGACCAACAGCGCCATCGCCAACAACAGCTACGGTATCACCCTTTTGGACATTGGCCACCCGAGCAGCATGATAGCCAGTTGGCATCACATCAGCTAAAGCTAGCAGGGAAGCCAACATCCCTTCGCTGTAGTCACTTGGTTGACCAGGAATCCTGACCAAAGACCAATTGGCATGGGCATAACGAACATACTCGGCCTGGTAGCCTGAGCTGAAATTCGTTGAACGGTCATGACCTTGGCAACCACCTTCAAATCCAGCTAGACAGGCAGGACAGTAACCACAGCCATGAGTGAAGGGAGCAATGACAAAGTCTCCCTTTTTAAAGGTAGTAACCTCAGGACCAACTTCTTCAATGACTCCGATGATTTCATGGCCAGAGTTTTGTGAACCTTCAGCCTTATCATCATCACCGCGGTATCCCCAGAGGTCCGAACCACAGACACAGGTCCGAACTACACGAATAATGGCATCATCAGCCTCAAGCAATTGGGGCTTTTCAACTTCTTGCACGGCCACTTGGCCAGCTTTGACAAACACAGTTGTTTTCATAAAGATTTGCATCCTTTCTTATTTGTAGTCATTATAACATTGATGGGCTAGCTTTCCATAATACTTGGTTTTCTTAAAGGATTAAGATTTGGTGACAAGGATAGGGACTACCAGATACCAGACTTTTGGTATGGGATAAGAAGCCTTGACAATAAAGAAGCAAAGGAATGCTCAACCTGGAAGAATAGGCCTTGCTTATCCTCTTCAAAAATCAAAAAATATGGAAATTCAAAAAAGAGAACCTCGCGGTCCTCTAGTTTTCATTTAGGCTAAGGGTAGCCTTGACTTCAAAGGAGGCTGGACCTTTACTGATTTCCAGATTCCAAGAACCTTGTGGGCTACTGTTCTAGCCGAGCAGTCAGGCCGAAATCTGGCTTAGGCCAGCTCTGCTACGATGGCTTTGAGTTGGTCCTTGGTGTGGACACCAGCGACCTGCTTGACGACTTGGCCGTCTTTCTTGAAGAGCAGGGTTGGGATGGACATAATACCGAATTTTTGGGCGGTAGCAGGATTTTCATCTACGTCCAATTTGACGATTTTCAATTCATCTTCGTCCAATTCTTCTGAGAGTTGCTCTAGGATTGGAGCCTGCATACGACAAGGGCCACACCAGGTTGCCCAAAAGTCCACGAGAACCAAGCCATCCTTGGTTTCTTCTTCAAATGTCTTATCAGTTACGACTTCTGCCATAGAATCACCTTTTTCTATCTTATTTTTACTGTCATTCTAACGAATTTTCGGAGCTTTGCCAATTATTTGCTACGGAGTTTGAAGCATAGGGGAGTGATTGCCTCTAAGCTTTCTAAAACCAGGCAACAGAAAGGAGAAACTTGGTCTGCCCCACCTAGCAAAGGTTTTTTGTTTAGACTTGGCTACCCAATTGGTACTTGGTGTCCTTGAGGGCTCGTTTAAGTGACAGCTTCCAAGGATTGCCTTCAATGGTCACTTGGTTCTTGTTCAAGTCGACTTGGGCTGACTCGACACCCTTGACAGCTGCTAATTTTTCTTGAACGGTTTTGGCACAGCCGTCACATTTCATTCCGCTAACGTGATAGGTTTTTGACATAAGAGATTCCTTTCAGATACACTTTATTAGGCCATTGAGATTTCGGCAAGGACCTAATGAGACAAATTTTCTTTCATTTTAATTGCTTAGACCTTATAGTAATTCAGCCCTAGGCTATTGAGAACTACAGAAACTGAGCTGAAGCTCATGGCAAGGCCAGCCAGCATTGGATTGAGAAGGGGTCCTCCAAATAAGTATAACACACCCATAGCCACTGGAATAGCTAAAATATTATAGATGAAGGCCCAGAAAAGATTGAGCTTGATGGTCTTAATAGTAGCTTGGCTGACGGCCAAGGTCTTGACCACATCTAGCAAATCGGGCTTCATGAGGACAATGTCAGCTGATTCGATGGCAATATCCGTTCCCGCTCCCATGGCAATCCCCAAGTCAGCTAGAGCCAGTGCTGGTGCATCATTGATGCCATCCCCAACCATGGCTACCTTCTTGCCAGCTGCTTGCAAGTCGGCAATAGCTTGGGCCTTCTGGTCAGGAAGAACCTGACTGATGACCCGATTAATACCGGCCTCTTGGGCGATAGCTTGGGCCGTTTGCTCATTGTCACCAGTCAACATAACGACCTCAATTCCCTTGGCTTGCAAGGCTTGGATGGCCGCTTGGCTATCGGGCTTAAGCTGGTCGGCTACACCCAGGAGGCCAAGCAGTTGCCCTTGGCTGGCCACAAAGATTGGCGTTTGCCCTTCTTGGGTCAGCTGGACAAAATCAGCTTGAGCAGAAGATAAGTCCACCTCTTCCTTTTCCATAAGGGCCTTGTTGCCGACCAGAAGTTCTTGACCGGCGACTTGGCCTTTAAGGCCAAAGCCAGCCAAATTTTCAAAATCCTGAACGGCTGACAGGCTCAGACCTTCTTCCTTGGCCTTATCGACCAAGGCCTGGCTAATAGGATGGCTGGATTGAGCTTCCAGGCTGGCCACAGCTCTAAGGAGCTGCTCACGGTTCCAGTCCGCTTGGTAACTGGTCAGGCTGACCAATTCAGGCTTGCCTCGGGTCAGGGTCCCTGTCTTATCAAAGACAATGGTATCAACCTGATGGGCCAACTCGAGGCTGTCCCCTGATTTAAAGAGAATACCATTTTTAGCGGCTAGGCCTGTCCCGACCATGATGGCCGTTGGCGTTGCCAGTCCCAGAGCACAGGGACAGGCGATGACCAGCACGCTGACAGCCACTGTCAGGGCGAAGCTAAAGGATTGACCGCCCAGGAGGAACCAGGCCAGACTGGTCACTAGGGCGATTCCCATAACCACGGGAACAAAGACACCAGAAACTTGGTCGGCAATCTTGGCAATTGGGGCCTTGGTGGCTTGGGCGTCTTCAACCAGCTTGATAATTTGTGACAGCAGGGTATCCTTGCCCAGCTTCTGGGTTTCAATGGTTAGGGCACCCTGACTATTGATCGAACCGCCGTAGACCTGGTCGCCGATGGTTTTTTCTACAGGAATAGATTCCCCCGTCAGCATGGACTCATCTACCGAAGAGTGGCCTGAGAGAACTTGACCATCAACAGGAATCTTTTGCCCTGGTTTAACCAGAACCTGATCCCCCAAAACCAATTCTTCAATGGGCAGCAAAATTTCCTGACCGTCACGGACTACTAGGGCTTCCTTGGCGGAGAGGTGCATAAGCTTTTTAATCGCTTCAGAGGTGCGACCCTTGGACAGGGTTTCAAAGAATTTTCCCAAAGTAATCAAGGTCAAGATGACAGCGACCGACTCGAAGTAGAGTTGGTGGACATGATGAGCGTGCCCCAGAAAAACGTGGTAGGTGCTAGCCAGACTGTAGAGAAAGGCTGCAGTCGTGGCCACAGCCACCAGGCTATCCATATTGGGGTGCCCCTTGAAGAGGGTCTTAAAGCCAGTCCGGTAAAAGTGCCAACCAATGGCCATAACCGGCAGGGTCAGGACCAACTGAACCAGGGTAAAGGTCAAAGGATGACTGGCCGCCTCTAAGAAGGCTGGCAGGGGGAGACCCATCATCGAGCCCATGGAAATATAAAGCAGGGGCAGGGTGAAAATTGTTGACCAAATCAACCGTTGCTTCATGCCTGCCAGGCGTTTTTCTTCCCGTTCTTCCTGACTGGCGGCTTGCCCCTGGACAAAGAGCTTGGCTCCATAACCAGCATCTGCTACAGCTTGCTCAATTTTTTCTTGGTTGACCTGGCTGTCGTCATAGGAGACCGCCATTTTTTCGGTCGTCAGGTTGACCGAACAGCTAGTCATGCCCGGCAATTTTTTAACGGCATTTTCAACCGTTGCCACACAGGAGGCACAGGTCATGCCATCAATTAAGTAAGTTTCTTGAGCCATCTAAATCACCACCTCTTCCTTTTCAGGACTATTAACATGTTCCTGACAGCGACATTGACCAGGTGTACAATTGCAAGGAACCTGGTCCAGAACCTGCTTGCGGTCTAAAATCTTTTGCAAGCCTTGGAGGTCTTGGGCTGTCATAGGAGTCTCAGCTAGGATTTGCCCCAGCAGTCCAGCCTGCTTGGTCTGACAAATCTTGGCCAGCTCCGTCCGCAGATTAGCTAGGTTGGCCTCCTCTTCGGAAATTTCTGTCCAATAGATAAAGGACCGACCTTCCCGCCTGCTTTGGAGAATCTTTTTCTCCACCAAACGACCAATCAGGGTCTTGATAGTTGACTCAGACCAGTCCATCTTTTGAGCCAGAACTCCAATGATGTCCTTGCTGCTTGCCTGACCCTTGGCCCAGACCACCCGCAGTACTTCCCATTCGGCATTTGAAATCATAGCAACCACCTTTTCTTGAACTTATTTTGTTTACGTTTGTAGATGTATTATAGCAGAATGATTTACATTTGTAAACTGAAAGAACTTAAAAGGAACCACAAAAGTGGTTCAAACTTATTTTGCTAATTTTTCATTCATAAGGTAGATTTACCAATTAACTTTCAAGGGCTTAGAAGCAAAATAAATAAGGAGGCCTAAACCGATGATAATAAGGTTAACCATCGTGCTCGTGCTAGTCAAAATATGAAGGCCACTCGATCTCTCAATAGTGATTGGCAAAATCGAAGTATAAATTTGATGGACTTTTTCCATCCCAGAAGAGGCACCGATGAAAAACGGCTTCATCTTATCTTGAAAAGTATTATAGAAGGCTAAAGGATAAGCGATTAGAGTTCCTAATAAAGTTGATAGGAAAATATTTCTCGCCAAAACCTTATGAGATAAGCTTCGGAATAAATAGAGAAAGGTTACAACGAGGACAAAGTAAGAAGTTAGGGATAGTGTTTTACCGAACAAATCGAAGGTTTTAGCCGGACAGTATAACAAATAAAAGATTAAATTCAAAATTATATTTATCCCTGTTCCGGTTAAAAGTACCTGATGAATGGAGTATTTTAAACTGTAGTAAAAATAAGAATCTCTGGTATAAGCTAGCCTATATAATCGGTAGGTTGAGTAAATAATTAAGAGGGTGGCCGCAACCATGACCCATAAGCTATGGATCATGTCTATCATTGCTTCTTGTTTCCAGATATTTTTTATCAAGCGTAGGATAATCTCGAGTGAATAAATATAGTAAAAGAGTCCGGCGTTATCTTTCAACAACCTTTTAATAAGTGCCAACATTGCGGTTCACCTCCTTATAGATATCATCTAGAGCCAATCCTCGATAGTCATCCTGTAAGGCCCGAACGTTCTCATACAGAATTAATTTTCCATCGTTAATCATAAGAACCTCGTCGAAAAGTTCTTCCATATCCTGAACCAAATGGGTGCTAATAATGGCAACACTATTGGGACGACGATAGCGCTTAATCAAATCAATCAAGATCTCCCGTGTCAGCGGGTCAACCCCAGCCAAGGGTTCATCTAGTAGGTAATAGTCAACATCCTGAGCAAGAGCAAAAACAAGGTGTAGTTGCTCTTTCATTCCTTTCGAGTAATCAGCTACCTTCTTTTTAGGATCCAGCCTTAAATCCTTCAACATTTGTCTAGCTCTTTTTTCATTGAAATGAGAGTAGAGACTTTTAAAGTCCTTGAGACAAGATTCAATTGTCATATCTTTGGGAATAAAAGGACTATCAGGTAGAAGAAAAGCTCTATAACTGTCTTTGGATATTTGTCCCTTGTATTTTTGATAGAATCCTGCCCAGATATTTAGGAGAGTCGTCTTCCCTGCTCCATTTGGACCAAGCAGAGCAATAATCTGATTACGATTCTCAAGGTTAAGCGATAGATCCTTGAGGATTTTATGACGGTTAAAACCGAAAGATAGATGTCGACTTATCAACATAGTCTTGTCCTCCTTATATATAAAATTATAAATATATAAAAATAATATATATTGCTCTCATCTATAGAATAGTTCTTGATGGCAACTTTGTCAAGGTTTTTTATATAAAAATTTTATATAAAAAAATCGACCTGCCAATGAGCAAGTCGATTCTAACGTCTGTTTTTATCAGTTCTCTATCTTTAATTGTGGCCACTTGGCCTGCCAATTTTTTTCGGTCAACCGCTTCTGGTACAGAGCCATTCTATCTTTGTCCGCTTTAAAATGTGGCGTCGGCCTCACGACAAAGTTCAGAATATCTTCTAAGCCATAGGGTAAAAATACTTATAGCTGTCCTTCTTCATCGAGCCTAGCCCCAATTGCTGTACAGCGTTCTGGATATTTACTGATGGCATTCCTAGAACTGGTATAAGGTAAGGTGTGAGGGCTGTGACCGTGCATATCTTTCTGATTCTTTAGCTCCCAGTTGTAGGTTGGATAGACTTGTCGAAGCTGAGCTTCAATTTTCTTGGTCTTCTCATAGGGAACTTTTCTGTCAAAAAATACAATATCGACATCGGTCGTCTCATCAAAAGCCGGCAGATGTGATAATTTATTCTAGATGAAATTTCGTAAGGTTCCTGCAGCCAGCCAAGAATCCGACAGGCCAAGGTCTCTTACAGTTGACAAAATTCTCATGATGTCTGGATCAGCAGCTAATAATTTTTCCAGCTCCATAGTGGTCCTCAATAGTTGTTTGAATGAGCTAAGAGAAAAGGCTCCCTTGAGAGCCTTTCTTATTTCTTACTTTCCAAATCACGCAACATCTGGTCGATTTTATTACCATAGGCAATCGAATCGTCCTTGATGAAGGTTAAATCTGGAATTTTATACATTTGGAGATTCCTACCGAGTTCCCTTTTGATAGTTCCCTTGGCCTTCTCAAGACCGGTTTGGGCCTTTTGATTATCCGAAGCAAGGTCGCTCATAATGGTGTAATAGACCTTGGCCATGGATAAATCCCCTAGCATTTGGACATCGGTGATGGTGACACCAGAGACACGAGGGTCACGAACCTTCTTTTGCAGAATTTCGTTGACCTCCCGTTTAATCTCCATACCAACTCGATCCGTCCGAAAAGAATTAGCCATCCTTTGCCTTCTTTCCTTTTAGTTTAGATTGGGACTGCTTGTGAAACTAAAAACCTTAGTTCAGTTTTAAGAAACAGCGGTTCGACGCTGGAACCTTGGGCCCGATAATAGCTCAAGGTTCCAGCTAGTGTAGCGCTTAGAGAACTGCCATAGCAGTTCTCGTATCAGAATTAGGAGCTTTAGCTCCAATTCTGATTAGCGCTTAATTTCCTCCAACACGTAGGCTTCAATGGTATCGTCAACCTTGATGTCGTTGTAGCCTTCAATCATAAGACCACCTTCTTGGGCGTTGCCAATTTCCTTGACATCATCCTTGAAGTGACGCAGGCTGGCCAGTTTACCGTCGTAGATAACCACACCATCACGGATAACCCGAACGCTGGAATCACGGGTAACCTTACCACTGGTAACCAAGAAACCACCAATGGTGCCGACCTTGGAGACCTTGAAGGTTTCCCGAATAAGGGCTTCCCCAATGATTTTTTCTTCGTATTCAGGGTCCAGCATTCCCTTCATGGCATCTTCGATTTCTTCGATAACCTTGTAGATAATGCTGTGGAGGCGAATTTCGACCTCATCAGTTTCCGCTTGTGCCCTCGCTTGTGGGGTTGGGCGGACATTGAAACCAATAACAACGGCATCAGAAGCTTCAGCTAGGGTAATATCAGATTCGTTAATGGCACCGACAGCCGAGTGGACGATGGTGACCTTAGCCCCTTCGACTTCAATCTTTTGCAGGGAGGTAGCCAAGGCTTCTACAGAACCTTGAACGTCGGCCTTAATGATGACATTGACAGACTTAACTTCACTGTCCTTGAGGGTATCAAAGAGATTTTCCAGACTGACACGGTGAGTGGTTTGCCTTTGCTTGAGCAGAGCTCGCTTAGCCCGTTCTTCACCTGCAGCCCGAGCAGCCTTTTCATCCTCGTAAATAGCGAAGTGGTCTCCTGCCATTGGCGCCTCATTAAGACCTGTGATAGATACTGGTGTTGATGGGGCAGCTTCTTTAACACGGCGACCCAGGTCATTGGTCATGGCCCGAACCCGACCGAAGGTATTACCAGCAACAATTGGGTCTTGGACACGGAGGGTACCCTGTTGAACCAAGAGGGTGGCAACCGCCCCCTTGCCCTTATCCAAACGGGCTTCAATAACGGTACCGATAGCTCGAACGGTTGGGTCTGCCTTGAGCTCTTCCATCTCTGCCACTAGGAGAACGGTTTCCAGTAATTCATCAATATTTTGACCAAATTTAGCCGAAATTTCAACGAATTCAGAGTCACCACCCCAAGCCGTTGAGATAACACCATGCTCAGCTAATTCACCAATAACCCGCTCAGGGTTAGCCCCTGGTTTATCAATCTTGTTGATGGCTACGATGATTGGCACACCAGCCGCCTTAGAGTGGTTGATAGCTTCAATCGTCTGTGGCATAACGCCATCGTCGGCCGCCACAATCAAGATGGTGATGTCCGTAACAGAGGCCCCGCGAGCCCTCATAGAGGTGAAGGCCGCGTGACCTGGGGTATCAAGGAAGGTAATCTTCTTGCCGTTAGCATTAATTTGATAAGCCCCGATGTGTTGAGTAATCCCACCAGCTTCGCCAGTCGCTACCCGAGAATTACGCAGGGTATCCAAGAGAGTGGTCTTACCATGGTCAACGTGTCCCATAATGGTAACAACTGGTGCCCTCTCAACCAGCTGGTCTTCATTGAGGTAGTCCTCATCGACAAAGAAACGCTCGATGTCAGCATCATCAACCTCAACCTTCTTCTTGGGATCAATGCCATAATCCACCATGAGCAGTTCGATGGTATCACCGTCCAGAGATTGGTTTTGGGTAGCCATCACGCCCATCATAAAGAGCTTCTTGACGATTTCGGCTGGCTCGCGCTTGATGCGTTTAGCGATATCGGCAACTGTCATGCCTTCAGTATATTCGAATTCCTTAGGCAATTCATGGAACTTACGCTCGGTGACCGGTTTTGGAGCCTGATCCTTATTGCGGTTGTTCTTCCCTTTTTTCTTCTTATGATTCCAGTTACTGTTTCTTTGGTTTCTCACTTGGTTTTGATTATTCCACTTCTTATTTCTGCTTTGTTTTGGCCCATCTTCATTTTGATGTGAAAAGTCACGTGATTTGTCTGAACGATTGGCTTTCTTGCGACGGGTATCCTTGGCTGGTGCTGGTTTAGAAGCTACTGCTGCTGGAGCAGGACTAGCCTGAGCTGGCTTGGAAGCTTGAGCCCGTGCTTCTTCTTGAGCCTTGCGCTTATTTTGACGGGCTTCTTCTTGGCGCCGGGCTGCTATAGCCTTGGTTTCTTGTTCCTGACGGAAACGATCTTCACTTTGACGGGAATATTCTGCATTTTGTTCAGCCTTGAGAGCGGCCGCTCTGGCCTTGAAATCAATCCGTGGTCCTTGATTAGGCTGATTGCGGTTATTTCTTTGGTCATTGCGATTGCCAGAACGGTTGTCACGGCGGCGATTATTGCTGCGATGATCGCTACGGTTATTCTGTTTGCTTCCCTGGTTCTGGCGACGTTCGGCCTGAGCCTTGGCCTTAGCTTCCCGCTCAGCCTTGAAGTTACGAATCTTTGGTTTTGGCTTAGCCGCTGGTTTAGCCTGTTCTGGTTTTTCCGGGGCCAACTTGGCCTCTTGAGCTGGCTTAGCTTGTGCTTCTGACTTAACCGGCTTAGTGGCAGGTTTACTTTCAGCTTGGCCAGCCTCTGATGCAGCCTTAGAAGCTGGAGCCTTGGCAGCAGAAAGACTGCTGGCAATCCGTTTAGCATCCGCTTCTTCAACACTTGAAGCGTGGCTCTTGACATCCAAGCCCAAACTCTTGGCCTTTTCCACCACATCTTTACTTGGTTTGCCAAGTTCCTTGGCAATTTCGTACAATCTTTTCTTAGACAAATCATGTCCTCCTATTCCTTTAGTTCATAAGAGTCCTCATTTTCTTTGCAAATCCAGCGTCAGTCACGGCCAGAACCTTGCGGGAGCGACCGATGGCAACGCTTAATTCCAGTGCTGAAAACACTGTGGAGACTTCTATAGCGTAATATTGGCATTTATCAGTTACTTTTTTGGTCAAATTTGGAGCCGCATCATGAGCCAGGAAGACCAACCTAGTCTGGTGCTGTTGGATGGCCTTGATGACCAAATCCTCACCAGAGGTTAGGGCGCCTGCTCGCTGGGCTAGACCCAGTAAATTGGATAATTTTTCTAAATTAGTCAAGGCCCAACTCTCTTCTTTTAACCTTGTGATCAACATAGGCAATCAATTCATCGTAGAAGCTTTCAGGAACTTCCATGGAAAAGCTATGATTGAAAACCCGTCTCTTCTTGGCCAACTGAGCTTCTTCGTTATCTAGCTTGATGTAGGCTCCTCGACCATTTTGCTTGCCTGTTGGATCAATAAAGATTTGACCTTCCTTATTTTTAACAATCCTAAGCAGGTCTCGCTTGTCAATCACTTGACCGGAAACAACTGATTTTCTCAAAGGTATTTTTCTGGTTTTAGCCATATAAGACCTTCCTTGTTTCTTAGTCTTGGTCCGCTGACTCAGCTTCTTCTACTGGAGCTTCAGCCTCAATCTCTTGGCTCTCTACAGCTTCGTCAAGGTCTTGAGCTTCTTCAACTTCCGCTTGCTCTTGAGCTTCTGCGTCAATTTGATCAGCCTCTTGAACCTCTTCTAGGCCTTCTGCTGATTCCAGAATTTCTGAACTTGACTCTTCAGCCAGGTCATCGGCCTCATAGGCTTCCTCAGCCTGGGCTTCCATGGTTTCGTATTCTGTCGCTGACTTGATATCAATGCGGTAGCCAGTCAAATGAGCCGCTAGGCGGACATTCTGACCACGACGACCGATAGCCAAGGACAATTTATTGTCTGGCACAACCACGGTTGCATGTTTGCTGTTTTCATCATCGAAGATAACATAGTCAACTTCCGCTGGGGCAATGGCATTGTAGATAAATTCAGCTGGATCTTCTTCCCATTGGATAACGTCGATATTTTCTTCAACAGGAACAGCCAAACCTGACTTAGGATCTAGGCGAACTGGGTGGAACTTGCTGACAACCTTTTTAATGTTGGCTCCGCCGCGACCAACGATAGTCCCGATGGCATCCACATTGGGATTGTGACTGCGAACCGCAACCTTGGTCCGGTCCCCAGCTTCACGAGAGACGCTCATGATTTCCACAGTACCATCGAAGACTTCTGGAATTTCTTGCTCCATGATGCGCTTGATGAATTGTGGATGGCTCCGGCTAACGAAAACATTGACCCCACGTGGGTTGTTTTCCACCTTGTAAACATAAACCTCAATACGGTCATGGGATTTGAAGGTTTCACCAGGAATCTGATCCTGATGAGAAAGCTGGGCTTCAATAGAACCTAGGTTAACGTAGATGAAACGTTGGTCAAAACGCTCAACCGTTCCGGTCATGATTTCACCTTCATGCTCCTTGTACTCATTGTAGGTAATTTCCCGCATCTGACGACGCATCTTTTCCATGATGGTTTGCTTAGCGGATTGGGCAGCCACACGGCCGAATTCTTTGACAGATTCTTCAAAGCGAATCTTATCCCCCAGCTCATAGGCTGAGCTAATCTTGAGGGCATCAGCTAGACTGATTTCCAAGCGGCTATCAAAAACTTCTTCGACAACTTCACGCACACTGTAGACTTGGAAATCACCAGTTTTTTCATTAAATTCAACCTCACAGCTGTCGGATTGACCGTAGCGACGCTTGTAGGCAGATTTAAGCGATTCGGTCACCGCATCAATGATATCGTTTTTGTCGATGTGTTTTTCTTCTTCCAGAACACGGAAGGCTTCTAGCATTTCTTTGCTCATAAGTTTTTTCGTCCACCTTTAAGTGGACTAGGCATCCTTTCTATATTTTCAATCATCTTGAATTCCCAATGAAATTCAAAGTCTTTAACAATTTTGACTAGACCTAGATTCCCAGCAAAAGCCTAAGGCAACTGGCTAGGGGGTCATCCTTTTGCCTAAAGTTTGACAGCCATTCGAGCCTTGGCAACAGTCGAATAAGGAATTTCCACCTGCTTTTTACGGGTCTTATCCAGATATTCCAGGGTCAAGGTTTGTCCATCAAAATCAAGCAAGTCTCCTTCAAAAACCTTAACCTTGTCAATGGCCTTGTAGAGGCTGACATTGATGTAGGAGCCGATAGCTGCCTCGAGACTTTCAGCTGTCTTCAAGGGCCGCTCCAAACCTGGACTAGAAATCTCCAGCATATATTGGCTAGGGAAGGGGGCGGGATTGATGGTATCCAGAAGTGGACTGATGATATCGGTCAACTCAGCCGTATCATCCACCGTAATACCCTCTGGCTTATCTACCAGAATAGACAGGACATAGTCAGCCCCAAGCTTCTCATACTCCACATCCACCAGCTCAAAAGGCTGAGGAATGGCAGGAGCAACAACCTGGGTAACCCTATCAATAAGCGATTGATTAGCGATAGCAAGAACCTCTGCTTTCTAGTTTTCCTCTCAAAAAAGGGAAAACAAGTCTATACATAGACAAGAGGCGAAGTCATCCAACTTCGCCCCTTTCTGTATTATTTCCTATAGTATAGCATGTCAGCCCCCTAATTGCAAGGGATAAGCTGACATTGGAAGAAAAAGGTCAATTTTCAAAGTAAGTTCTAGTTAATGTCCGAAATTAGATGTAGCGGTCTAGTACTTATCTTAACTATCCCCAAGGCATACAAATACTGTCCAATTATCTGTCGGTTATACTAACTATCAGCATTGGTAGCTACTCCAGTAACTTGCCAGTCAATCCGAAACGATACTTCCATCGCCGTCGGCATTAAAGCTATAGGTAACGCCGTCGATAGTCAGTTTTGCATTGCGAACACGCACCCCTGTTTCGGGAGCGTAGTAGCGAGTTAGGCCATTTTCGGTAATCAATTGGCCTAGAGCCTGCTTCCCATCTTGATGGAAATAAAGGGATTGTCCATTGACAAGGGCTTCTCCAATCAAGGCATAGCCCTCTGGTCCCATGTAATAACGGCTGCCTTCCCAGGTGACAAAGCGATTTTTCCAAGCCGCACCAGTCTCAGGATCGGTATAGTAGATGTGGCTACTATTAGGAATAAAATCACTATAATAAGCATAGACTAACTCGCCCCTTGATTGCATACCATAGTAATATTTTTTAGTTGGAAGACCAAAATAGTAAATATTTCCATCAATGATCTGAATGCTGGTCACTTGGTTCCCCTTTTCATTGAGATAATACCAGTGACCTGACCTAGTTTTAATAAATTTTGGAGTTCCTTCTTTACCAGTAATTCTAGCTCCAGAATTCCAATCATAGAAGTCTCCAGTATCACCATTTCCTGAAAATTCCCCTTTAGCCTGATGACCATCATATTCAGAAAAGTAAACTTCAACACCGTCAATCGTGTGATATCCCGTCAACATCCTGCCGTTTTCATCAACATAATACCAATTGCCATCCACCTCAACGTAACGATTCGTCACCAAGGCACCACTATCTTTATCATAGTAATGTCTATCTGGTGAAAAAATACTTTCTTTGGCTGGTGCAAAGGCACCCTTGACTTGGACACCATTCTCATCAAAGTAGACCTTGACAGAATCAACCGTTTGAGCACGAATCAACTTATTTCCATCGCCATCAACATAGTACCAATTGCCGGCCACTTCGACATAACGTTTAGTTAGCATAGCCCCACTATCTTTGTCATAATAATGGCCATCGGGGGCAAAGTTCCCCTTGACTTGGGCGCCATTCTCATCAAAGTAAACCTTAACAAAATCAACGGTTTGGGCACCAGTTAGCTTATTTCCATTGGCGTCAAGATAGTACCATTTGCCAGCAACTTCAACGTAACGCTTGGTCAGCAGGGCGCCGCTATCCTTGTCATAATAATGACCATCAGGTGCGAACTTTCCCTTAACTTGGACACCTGTGTCATCAAAGTAGACCTTAACAAAATCAATGATTTGAGCACCAGTTAGCTTATTTCCATTGCCATCAGCATAGTACCAATTTCCCTCCTGGTCACTATGATAACCTTTAGGTTCAGCGGTGGCCAAGTTGGTCTCAGCGGTGGTAGAATCGCTAGCTACTTGTACAGTCGAATCTGTCGGAGAGGTATTGGAAACTTCGGAATCAGGTGACTTCTCTGTAGCTTCCTCCTTTTCTAGAGTTGTACTGGAGGTTGGGGGAAGTTCATCGTTTGAAGCGTTCAAATCAGTTTCTGCAGTCGGAGCTGTAACAGCCTCAACATCGCTACTAGTTTGCGTTTGACTTGTGGTAACGAGACTTTCACTTGCATTGGTTGGCTCTGCCTCCATGGTAGCGGCAAGAACCGGCTGGGCGACAAAACTCGCTGCTGCCAGTACGGTAACACATGATAGGCTGACCAAATGCCTTTTAGCATAGCGCCAAGAAGATAACCTTAAATTTTTCACGTTATCAACCCCTTTCAATCCTATTATAAGTCAAACAGTCGCATTTGCAAGCGTTTTCTTAAAATAATTACTGATTTTAATTATTCATTGTTAATTTAGCTTCCCTAATACTTTCAAAATCTTTTCCCTCCCGCCTCAGCCCAAAAATAAAAGAACTTAGCTTGCAAACTAAATTCTTTTTTGAAATATTTGGTTTGAGCCAAAAAGCAACGAATTACAATTCCTCGTCAGAATTCCACCTCACTCTCTTATTTCCAAGTTCGGGTTAAAAAGGTCCCCCTAGACCTTTTTAATCCTTTGAAGTGCTTAACAGCTCTGTATCTTGTATACGACACGAAAGAAACAAAGTCGATAATACTTTGTTTCTGAAGTTAGTGAGGGACATAAAAACCCGCCATGGCGGGTTTTGTAGCAAGTCTTATTGGAAATAATAGACTTGCTTTGTCCGTGATATCTTGGTAATCGAACTCGCCTACAACTCTGTGAATTTAGACAAAATCTCCTAGATGCAAGCACCTTCGTTGATTTTGCTAAAATTCTTTGAGTCGCTTAACGGCTCCATATCTTAACTAAGGAGAGGAGGGGATTCGAACCCCCGAGCCCCGTTAAGGACTACACGCTTTCCAAGCGTGCGCACTCGGCCACTATGCGACCTCTCCAAGAAATGTCAACGAATGACATTATAACATGAATTATCAATTTTTCAAAATGATTTTTTCAAGACAGCTTTACTATGGCTTGATGGAGGCTTGCGTTAGTCCTAGGTCAATCCTTCTAAAAGGGGTATTAACCCCGTCGAACAGATTAGACTAGCAACTTGACCATAGAGCTAAAAGTGAGCTTCCACCCGATAGATGACCTGACCCTTGTCGGAGAATTTCTTCTCATATTCGGTCATGACATTACCCTCAAAATCGCTAGCATGGAGGTCCAGCCAGACTTGCTTGAGAATCATGCCGTACTGAGAAAAACTAGCTAGACTGTATTCGAAAAGGCCTCGGTTATCGGTTTTAAAATGAATCTCACCATGCTCAGGCAAAATCTGTTTATAGGTATCCAAGAAGGTCTTGTAGGTCAGCCGACGCTTGGAGTGTTTTTTCTTGGGCCAGGGATCTGAGAAATTGAGATAGAGGAGATCAATTTCGCCATCCGCAAAATAGTTGGTCAAGCTGGAACCATCAACCTGGAGGAGACGAATATTTTCTGCCCCACTAGCTAGAACCTTGTCCAAGGCATAGCTAAGGACTGAGACCTGGATATCAATGCCGATATAGTTGATGTCTGGATTCTGCAGGGCCATCCCTGTAATAAAGGCTCCCTTGCCAGAGCCAACCTCAATATGAATAGGTCTATCGTTACCAAAAATCTCCCGCCAATGCCCCTTGGCATCTTCGGGGTTCAAAATCACAAAATGTGGGTTGTTGGCGAGGTGATCTTCGGCACCCTTACGTCTTCTAACTCGCATCTAATTCTTTCCAATAATTTCACGGAACTTGCGCAGGTCGTAAATTTCCTGATTGACATGCTCCATATCATTTTCATCGTAGCACTTGAGAATCTGGGTCAAGTAGGATAATTGTCCGAACCAGGCAACTTTGTTCATGACCAAATCATTGGTCTTGTAGCCATAATAGCTGAGCCATTCATTCCAATGGGTGTAAGGAATATAGTGGCTAAGCATGTAGGCCACGTCATACATGCGGTCAGTCAGACGGACTGAGTCCCAGTCCACCAAATAGATGAGACCGCTGGTCGTGATGACCCAGTTGCTGTGCCGCAAATCTCCATGCACAATAGTTGCCTTATCGCGGTCAAATTCTGGCAGGTTATCCTTCAATTCCTTAGCAATAGACTGCAAGAAGGAGTTGGCCCGCAGTTGTTCAGGAACATTATTTTCCCAATCCACAACCAAGTCATAAGGCTTTTCAATCCGATAATTAAGCTGCATGAGTTGGTTGACCAAGGTCCTGGAGCGATGCATCCGCAAAAGAATCTGGATAATTTGTTTGCTAGTCATATCCTGCTTGTTGAGAATGCGACCGTTGAGCCATTCTTGAGCGCTCATCACATCGCCATTGGACATACGTTTGGCCCAGAGGAGTTGAGGGGCAATCTGCTCCTTAGCTAGGGCAGCCAAAATTGGGGTAGTATTCATCTTGACAAAGACCCGATCTCCATTAGGGTAGGTCCCAACATAGGCCTTACCACTCTTGCCCCGAAGGGGTTTTAGGGTTAAATCTGAATCGGTTGTAACCAAATCATTTTCCTCCATGATATTTCTTTAAGGACTGAAACGTTAAAGATGGCTGACTGGACCACAGCACTTCTTATCCCAAGCCCATTCATCCAGAATAAACCAATCCTCCACAAGTCCAGCGGAGGCCAGCTTTTTATCGCTCTCTTATTTTACTGGTTTTATCAGGCTGCGTCAACATGAAGATCTAGCCTTTTTATTAGACTGCTTCAAGCAAGTAAATGCTTAAGCTTATAGGGCAGATAAAGCTCCACTAGCAGGAGACTGATGCCAAGTAAGAGAACCAAATTTTGCCAGGAAAAGGCAAAAATTAGCAAGAAAATTCCTTGAAGCAAAACCAGACCGTAGAGAATGCCACGTAGGACCTGCCTGAGATTGGCCTTTTTCAGGCTCATCCCAAGAGGAAAGAGCTGGGTTAAATATTGATAATCGTAATGCTTGGCTAAAGCCAGAAGTTGAAAGAGCAAGAGGTAATCAAAGAGCAGGGTCAGGGCTAGGGCAACCAGGCCAGTCTTGATAAAGATCAGGCTGATTAGGCTGAGAAAGAGAAGACGCAGGGTCAAGGCCAAATAATCCCCACTACGTAAATAAGCTCGCAAATAGAGATTAGACCAGAGCTTGGAGTGTTTTTTGGCCAAACCAGCCAGGAGAAAATCTAAATAGGCTCGGCGCTTGGTTTGGCTGGAAATTCCCTTAACATTGGTAAAGAGGGAATAAAATTTCAGGATAGCCTGTTTTCGTCCCTGTTCCTGAGCTAGGGCTTCTTCCCAATTCAAATATCCACCGGTCAGGAGTCCACGACTTTTGAAAAGAACTAGACCTCCCTTGATGGCCAGCAGAGCCAGAAGCAAGACCCCAAAGCCGATTTTTGACAAGCCTAGGGCGAGAAAAAGAGGGGCCAAGACCAATAAGAAGAAGGTCTGTAAGCCTCCCCAAACTAGAAAACTCCGCAACCTTGCGCGCTTGACCAGGCCAAGCAAGGCATCTTCCTGGGGCAAAAGAAAGACCTGATCGGCAGGCTCCAGATAGGTTGCTACCCGTCCTAGCCAGAGCAGGACCAGACTGACAAGAACCAGTCCGACAATCATGGGCCAATGATTTTTAGGAAAATGCTTGAGCAGATCGCTGTATTGATAAAGGATAAAACCCAGGAGGAAGACCAAAACTAAAACAAAATGGTCATTGAAAACATAACGAAGATACTTGAGGCACTGCTGATTGAAATCCAAGCGACGTTTAGCAAATACTTCTTTCATAGTCAGCCCTCTTTTGTCAGAGCCATGTAGATGCCGTTAAGGTCGGCATCTGCCTGACCAAAACTAGCCCGCAGGTCTGCCAAGGTTCCCTGAGCTCTGATTTGTCCCTTATGGAGAATAACGAAGCTATCACACATCTTTTGAGCTGAATCCAAGACATGGGTGGACATAAGGATAGAGGTCCCCTTAGCCTTTTCTTCCTCTAAAAGAGCGGTCAAATCATTGATGGCAAGTGGATCCAGACCCAAGAAGGGTTCATCCACAATCAAGAGACGGGGCTCCACAATGAAGGCACAAATAATCATGACCTTCTGCTTCATCCCCTTAGAAAAATTGACAGGGAACCAGTCCAATTTATCCTCCAGACGAAAAAGCTTAAGCAATTTTTGAGAACGCTCCAAGGCCACATCCAAGGCAATATCATAGGCCATGGCTACTGTTTCTAGGTGCTCTTTCAGAGTCAATTCCTCGTAGAGGCTAGGCGTCTCTGGGATAAAACCAATTTTTTTCCGATAGGCTTCCTTATCCTGGGCTAAGCTGAGACCATCAATACTAATGCTCCCTTGATAGGGAGTCAGAAGTCCAATAATCTCCTTAATGGTTGTTGATTTTCCTGCCCCATTGAGGCCAATCAGACCCACCAATTGACCATCAGGAACCGCAAAGGAAATCTCTTTTAAGACAGGGATATTACGGTATCCCCCTGTCATCTTGTCAATTTTCAACATAACTTTCTCTTCTAAAATTTGATATAATCATTATATCAAAAACTTGATAAGCTTTGGGGTTTGCCCCCTTTGAAAGCCAACAGGAAAAGTGAGGAAAGCTATGTCTGATTGTATTTTTTGTAAAATTATTGCTGGAGAAATCCCTTCATCTAAAATCTACGAAGACGATAAGGTTTTAGCCTTCTTAGATATTTCGCAAACCACCAAGGGACACACCCTGGTCATTCCCAAGGAGCACGTTCGCAATATGCTGGAGATGTCTGACCAGACTGCAGCTGATGTCTTCGCCCGCCTACCTAAGTTAGCACGAGCAATCCAGACCGCAACTGGAGCCAAGGGCCTTAATATTCTCAATAATAATGAGGAAGTTGCTGGCCAGACGGTCTTCCATGCCCACATTCACATCATTCCTCGCTACAGCGATCAGGATGAAGTTGGCATTACCTTTACCGAACATGAACCCGACTTTGAAGCTCTGGGACAATTGGCCCAAGCCATCGCTAGTGAGGTGAAAGCATGAAAATCCGCAACTTAGCCTTGCTTGGCTTACTAGCCTATGGCGCCTATAAGGCTTACGACAATCGCGAAAAAATAAGGGCAGGACTGGCAGAAAGCTTGGAGGCCTTTGACAGGGCTCAGATGGACTGGGAAATCATTCAGGACCAGTTACAAATTATCAGCCAAGAGGCCGACATCATCAGGGACTACAAAGAAGACCTGACCTATAAGTTCAAAGTCTTCAACCAAGAAGCCCAATCCCGCCTCAACCAAATCAACCAAAGACTAGAAAAATGGCAGGGAGACTAGGGAAATCTGCCTAGCCAAAAAGGCTCTCAATTCTGGGAGCCTTTTAATTGAACACGGGCCTCTTTCTTAGGAAAAAAGATAACCCCCCTTGTGCGATTCTCGCACATCGTCAGTTTCCTATTTTTCTACAGAAAGATTGCTAAAGCGATACGGCCCTTTGTATCTTGTTATATTAGGGACTATTTTGCTAGCTGGGATTGAATATGGGCTCCCGTGTATTTGGGATTTTCCCTAGACTTTGACCTAGGCATACGTCCGCCAACATAGAAAAAGGCAACTCAAGCTCTTCTTGAGTTGCCTTTTTTCTTTATGTCCGAGGTATCAGTAGCCAGTCGCTCCGCCACCGCTTTCAGCGCCACTATTATAGCCACCGCCACTACCAGCATCGCTGGATGGGGCTGGGGCATAGCCTCCGGTATTTCCACCACTACTATAGCCATTGGTTGCTCCGCCTGTGTCACCACCTGCTGGGCCTGAGTTGTAGCTATCGTAACCATTGCCATATGAAGATGAACCAGAACTATCAGAGCTGTCCGAAGACTCCAAACTACCTTCGCCGTAAAAGTCTTCATATAAGATAGCGTTGGTCTTAAGATCCTTCTTGCCATTCTCTTTGAGTCCCAATTGTTTCTTGATACGATTTTGAATTTTCAAGAGACCGTCTGCATCAGCCAGCTGGTAGGAACCGCCATTGATATTGGCATCTGTTCCTTTAAGTTGGTAGGTTTTAACATTGCTGATGGCATCCTGATAACCTAGCAGGTTAGGCAGATTATTGGTTGAGAGATCAATATCGGTCTGCATGTTCTTGCTGACCGCCTTGAGGATTTTCTGGTAGTTGCTGACACTGCTTCCCATATCCAAGAGCTTAGCCACAACCTTTTGAATAACTTCCCGTTGCCGTTTCTGACGGCCATAGTCCCCTTCAGGGTCATCATAGCGCATCCGAGCATAGACCAGAGCCTGATTCCCATTGATATGATGGGTCCCTGGTTCCACCTTAGCTGTGTATTCAGGCTCATTTTCTTCAATAGAAATTGGGAAATCAAAATTATTGGTGACCTTGATACCACCGACAGCATCAACCAAGTCAACCAGCCCCTGCATATTGACCTGCATATAGTAGTCAATGTCAATATCCAAGAGCTTTCCGATGACCGACAGGGATTCCTTAGTACCACCATTGGCATAGGCGGCATTTAATTTAGCCTGGTCTTCATCACCTGACTTGTCCGCTAAATTAACCAAAACGTCACGCTCTAAACTGGTCATGGTCGTTTCCTTGGTCTTAGGGTTGACGGTGACCAAAATCATGGTATCACTATTCCCCTGCCAGGTCTCCTTGCGCTGGGAATCCCCTGTATCAACCCCCATGAGGAGGATGGAGAAGGGCTTGGTCTGTTCAATAGCTGTACTATTTTTTCCGTACTGCTTGAAGGTCTTTCCTAACTGGCTGTTAGAAAAATTAAGGACATTTCTAGTATAAACCAGAAAGGCCAGAAGGGTCGTTGCGACAATTGTCACCAGCATTAAAAATATTTTTTTACCGATTTTCATATAAGTCCTTACTTTATTGCTCTAGTCATCAGGTAGACATCTAGGTCTTGGCCCTGCTTACTTTTGACGCTGGCCTTTTCCAGACCAGAAAAGCTAAAGCCAAATTTCTGATAGATGTGGATGGCTCTTTGATTACGGACCTGAACACTCAGGCTTAGGCCAGCTAGGCACTTGCTTTCTTGCGCCCAGTCAATGACCAGCTCCAATAGGGTTTGCCCCAGGCCTGCTCCTTGATAGGCCCGACCAACAACGAGAAAAATATCGCCAAAGTAGCTCCCAGCCTTGGGATAGGCGACGAGATTCAAACAAGCGATAATGCCTTCCCCTAGCTTTGCCAGAAGACAAATATCTCTGGGGCTGACCTCCTGCCTGCTTAAAAATGTTGCCATTTGGGTCTCACTCAAGGATGGACTGGTCTGGGTGATAAAGTCACTTTCAGTCATGGCCTGAGCCAGAAAGACCACTAAAGCTCCGGCATCACTGGCCTGAGCCTCTGCGAAAAGTACTTCTGCTTCAGCCATTGATGGCCTCCAAAAGCTCCTGGGACCTAGCCCCCTTGGCTTCTAAGGAAACCTGGCGACCATCGTCAATTCTGGCAATCTTTATGGTCAAATAGTCATCGGGCAGGTTCTCGCCTAAGAGCTCCCCCCATTCAATAACGGTAACACCGTCCCCAAAGAGAAAATCATCCAAATCAATGGAGTCAGGATCATCACCAATCCGATAAACATCCAGATGGTAGAGAGGGAGGTCACCTTGGTATTCACGCACAATGGTGTAGGTTGGACTCTTAATCATCTGACCAATGCCAAGTGCCTTAGCAATTCCCTTGGTTAGGGTTGTCTTGCCAGCCCCCAAATCGCCCGTCAAAATAAGGACATCCTGCGCCTGCAGAGCCTGTCCTATCTTGGCCCCAATGGCCATCAGTTCATCCTCGTTGTGACTATAAAACATGTGTTTATTATATCAAAAAAGAAAATCTCTTCCAATCATTTTCCAAAATTACTAGGAGAGGTGGCCGAAAAATAGGACTGGCACAGAGACGCCAGCCCTATTTAATACTCAATGAAAATCGAAATTAGCCGAGGCAACGAACCGAAGACAGTACTGGGGTACGGCAAGGTGAGTTAACGATGGAAAATTTTGATTTTCGAAGAGTATAAGGTCTTATTTTCTTATAAAATCGCTAAACTAATGAAATCAAGAATGAAGAGAAGGTCTAAAATCCAAAGGATAAGGTGGACATCCTTGGCTTGACCCTTGATGACTTTCACCAAAGTATAGGTGATGAAGCCGGCAGCGATACCGTAGGTAATGCTGTAGGCGAAGCCCATGAAGACTGAAGTGAAAAAGGCAGGGACAGCTTCTGAGAGGTCTTCCCAGTTGATGTTTTTAAGGTTAGACAGCATCATAATCCCTACAATAATCAGAACTGAAGCCGTTGCCTGGGTCGGTACAATCGAAACCAGGGGACTAAAGACACTGGAGATGGCAAAGAGCACGGCGACGACCAAGGCTGTCATCCCGGTCCGACCACCAGCTCCGATACCAGCAGCCGATTCAACATAGGTGGTTACGTTTGAAGTACCGGCGATGGCACCAACAGAAGTTCCGACCAGGTCAGAATAGAGGGCCTTGTCCAGACCAGCGGATTCGTGAGTTTCACCAGTTGTGGCAATGATCCCCACCTTCTCACCCGTACCAATCAGGGTTCCGATAGTATCGAAGATATCGGTCAAGGAGAAGGCCAAAATGGTCATCAGAACACCAGGAATCTTGGCAGGATCAGAAAAGAGAGAGCCCAAACCTTGGCCACCAAGTGCCGCTCCAAAGAGGGTCTTGAAATCATGGAAGGAGGCTCCGAGATTCGTGGCTTTCCAGTCGATGTTATCAAGATTAACCACGCCCATGAAAATCCCAACAAGGGTGGTCAGAGCGATAGAGATGATAACGCCCCCCTTGATTCCCTTAACGATGAAGATAACGGTAATGGCTAGACCAATTAAGGCCAAAATCACGGCAAGATTGTCAAAGTGAACTAGGCTAGGAGTCGCAGCTGAATTGGCCGTAATTGAGGCCTTGGCGCCCTTGAGGCTACCTGTTGCTGTGTACTTGCCTGGGTCAATGGCAAACTGGATAAAACCGGCATTCTTAATGCCGACATAGGCCAAGAAGACACCGATACCAGCTGAAATAGCTGACTTGAGAGAGGCTGGAATAGACTCAATAATCATCCTACGAACCTTGGTCAAGGTGATGATTAAAGAGATGACCCCACACAGAAAGACCATGGCTAGATCCTGTTGCCAGCTATAACCTAGCGAAAAGACAACCGTATAGGTAAAGAAGGCATTGAGCCCCATCCCTGGCGCTTGAGCGTATGGCAGGTTGGCATAGAGAGCCATCATGAGGGTCCCAGCAATAGCTCCAATAATGGTCGCCAAGAAGACACCCTGAGCAGGCATGCCCGTCTGGCTGAGAATAGCCGGATTGACAAAGAGAATATAAGACATGGCAAAGAAGGTAGTCAAACCAGCCATGATTTCGGTACGGACATCAGTTCCGTGTTCCTTTAATTTGAAAAGCTTTTCCATTGAGAATCAGTTTCCTCCAAAAGATAGTGATTTTTGCAATAGCAGTTGAGACTTTTGCTTAATTATTCGATTTTATTGAACAATAATCTTATTATACCTTATAAACGTTCGGCTAACAATGTTTTTGTTCCGATAAAGTTTTATACTAAATAATTTTCAAATGCCAAGTCCCCCATTCAACCACCACTTCCCTACCCTAGCTTTATTTCTGTTATAATAGGAGGCATGACCAAAAAGATTATTGCCTTAGATTTAGATGGAACACTTCTACGTAGTGATAATTCCATTTCAGACTATACCGTAAAAACCCTCAGGAAAGTCGCTGAACAGGGACACCAAATTGTCATCGTAACTGGACGGCCCTATCGTATGTCCCTAGCAGCTTACAAGCGCCTAGGCTTAGGTGGACCGATGATTAATTTCAATGGGGCTCTGACCCATATTCCTGAAAGCAAGTGGGCTGGTGAGCTTAGCATGAAGATTGACAAAGACTTTCTCTTTGATGTTTTGGACCACTACCATGCCTTTGAAACAGACTTTCTGGCTAGCGAATATCGCAAAAACTTCTATATTACCATGGACAATCGCCAGCTGATTCCGCCAGAAATTTTTGGGGTCCCAAAAATCATTGATAAAATGGAACTGAAACCAGAAAAAATCACGCGCGACCCCAATGCCCTACTCATGCAGACCCATGCGGCTGACAAGTACCTCCTAGCCGATGAAATCCGCCAACACTTCGACAACCAACTGGAAGTGGACTCCTGGGGTGGCCCCCTCAATATCTTGGAGTTCTCTCCTAAGGGGGTCAATAAAGCCTTTGCTCTCAAACACCTGCTGGAGCGCCTGCGCAAGTCCCCTCAGGACCTGATTGCCTTTGGCGATGAACATAATGATACTGAGATGCTGGCCTATGCGGGACAAGGCGTCGCCATGAAAAATGCCAGCGATACCCTTCTTCCCTATGCCGATGCTATGACGAAATTCACTAATGAAGAAGATGGCGTTGCCAAGCAGTTGGCCCAACTGCTTCTTTAAGGCAGGCTCAACAAACAAAATTAGGCTTACATGAATAAGGTTGGGACAAAATGTCTCAGCCTCATTTATTTATGCAGTATCAAACGCTTGGTGTAGTAGATGATTTGTGAAGATTGGCTTTATGCTTCAGCATTTAGCCAATCACATGCCAACGAAGCGGCGGTAAGTTCCTTATCCCTTGCTAGTCAGGGATAGGTCCAAGGGTCTGGGAGACCCTTGGAGAAAACCAAAATCAACTGTGCGGAGGTGGGACAACGAAATCATCTTGACGAAATACTGATTTCTGTCCCACTCTCTTTTTATCCAATCCTTCCAGTTTTCTAGGATGGGGAGGTGACAAATTTTTCGCTAGCCAAGAAAAGATGTGGCCATCACCTGAGGGCTAGGCCAGACCGGAGCGGACTTCTCCTAGTCCATTTTCAATTACAATTTCTCTCTTATCTTAGAGTTCTGAAAAAGTTCTATCATCCCATAAAAAGCTAGGCCTAGGGCAGGACATCGGAAAAAGCTTGCCTGTTCTTATTAGGGGAGAAGATTAGTTCTAACCCGATAAATTTCTGAACCTTGAAAATTTTTGAAAATGTATAGATTTTTCCGAAAATTAAGTTTATAATAGAGGTGTCCTTGAACCCCCGATTTTAATGGCTTGTAAGGCCTTTCGGGGGAAAACTAATATCAAAAGGAGGAAAATCAAGAATGGGTATCGGTATTATTATTGCCAGCCACGGAAAGTTTGCTGAAGGTATCCACCAATCTGGCTCAATGATTTTCGGAGAGCAAGAAAAGGTCCAAGTCGTCACTTTCATGCCAGATGAAGGTCCCGATGACCTTTATGGACATTTTCAAGATGCCGTCGCAAATTTCGATGCTGACGATGAAATCCTTGTCCTTGCTGACCTCTGGTCAGGATCTCCCTTCAACCAAGCAAGTCGCTTGATGGAAGAAAATCCTAATCGCAAGATGGTTATCATGACAGGTCTCAACTTGCCAATGCTAATTCAGGCCTACACTGAACGCATGATGGCGGCGGATGCTGGTATTGAGGCTGTTGTTGCCAACATCTACAAGGAGACCAAAGAAGGGGTTAAGATTCTTCCTCAAGAGCTGACCCCTGAGCAGGAAACGGCTAGCCCAGCACCTGCAGAAACACCAGTTCCGAAAGGTAGCATTCCAGAAGGAACGGTCTTGGGAGATGGCAAGATTGACTATGTTTTAGCCCGCGTAGACACTCGTCTGCTTCACGGCCAGGTTGCGACAGGTTGGACCCACTCAACCAATCCTAATCGAATCATTGTTGTCTCTGACACCGTCTGCCACGATAAGTTGCGGACCAATATGATTAAACAGGCTGCACCAAATGGGGTTATGGTCAATGTTATTCCTATCAAGAATATGGTCAAAGCTAACAATGACCCTCGCTTTGGGGATACACGGGCCATGTTGCTCTTTGAATCTGTTGAAGATGCCCTAGCTGCTATCAAGGCTGGCGTTGAGGTCAAAGAAATCAACCTTGGTTCTTCAGCCTACAAAGAAGGCAAGGTCAACGTTACTAAGGCTCTATCATTTGACCAAACTGATGTTGATGCCATCAAGGAATTGCAAAAATTGGGTGTCAAATTCGACGTTCGTGGTGTTCCAAGTGATAGCCCTGCCAATATTGATAACCTCATTCAGTCGGCTGAAAAGAAATTGGCCGAAAAAAATTAATCTCGGAGGATATATAAATGAGTATCATACAAATCATTTTAGTCGTGCTGGTTGCCTTTATCATCGGATGTAGCTCTGTTAACGACCAAATCGAAACCTACCAACCCGTCGTGGCTTGTTCCCTGATTGGATTGGTCATGGGAAATCTGGAGCTCGGTGTTATGCTAGGTGGTAGCCTGCAGTTGATTACCATGGGTTGGGCCAATGTTGGTGCAGCCATGGCACCGGATGCTTCTCTAGCTGCCGTTGCTTCTACCATCATCTTGCTTCTTGGTGGACAAGGTGAAAAGGGAATCGGGACTGCCATCGGCTTGGCTGTTCCCCTGGCTGTAGCTGGTCTAGCTTTGACCATGTTCGTCCGGACAATTGCTTCCTTCATCGCCCACATCATGGACAGCTTGGCAGAATCTGCTAATATTGCTGGTATCCAAAGATGGCACTTCATTGGTATGGCCTTGCAAGGTCTGCGGGTGGCTATCCCAGCCCTCTTGCTTTTGCTCCTGCCAGTCCACATGGTTCGTGGTGGACTCGAATCCATTCCTAGCTGGTTGTCAGACGGAATGACCCTCGGTGGTGGTATGGTTGTAGCCGTTGGTTATGCCATGGTTATCAACATGATGTCTAGCCGTGAAGTTTGGCCTTTCTTCTTCCTCGGTTTTGCCTTGGCTGCTATTGATAAACTGACCTTAATCAGTTTGGGTATCATCGGTGCCTGCCTGGCCCTTCTCTTCCTAGCTCTTGAAGCTAGCGGTTCAAATGGAAGAGGCTCAAACGATGGTGGGGGCTCTGGTGATCCACTAGGCGAAATTTTGGAAGACTTTTAATGAGGAGGAACCATAATGGCTGATAAGAAAATTACTCTAACAAAAGCAGATCGCTTTAAAACATTCATCCGCTCCTACTTCCTTTTGAGTTCTTTCAACTACGAACGGATGCAAAATGGTGGGGTGGCCTACACCTTTATCCCTGCCATCAAAAAACTTTACAGCTCTAAGGAAGACCGAGCTGCTGCTCTCAAACGTCACTTAGAATTCTTCAATACCCATCCCTTCATGGCTAACCCAATTTTCGGGGTTACCCTGGCCCTGGAAGAAGACCGGGCTAACGGGGCCAAGGTAGACGATGCCGCTATTAGCGGGGTTAAGGTTGGTATGATGGGACCTCTGGCTGGTGCTGGTGACCCGCTCTTTTGGTTTACCCTTCGTCCAATCCTCCTCTCCTTGGGGGCTAGTTTGGCTGTTTCTGGTAACATCCTTGGACCAATTCTTTTCTATGTACTTTGGAATGTCATGGCCTTTGTTGTTAAATGGTATAGTCAAGAATTTGGTTACCGAGCAGGGACTGCCATTACCGATGACGTCTCAGGTAATCTGCTCCAACAAGTAACCCGTGGAGCTTCTATGATGGGGATGTTTGTTATCGGATCCCTTATCGAACGCTGGGTAACCATCACCTTTACCCCAGTAGTTTCGACGGTTAAGCAACAATCCGATGCCTACATCCACTGGAATAAAATTCCATCTGGTGTTAAAGGAATTAAGGAAGTCCTGACCCAATACAATCTTGGTAAGGGTAAGTCTCTAGATGTTAATAAGGTAACAACCCTGCAAGACAACCTGGATCAATTGATTCCTGGTCTGGCAGCCCTTGGTTTGACCTTCTTATGTATGTACCTGCTTAAGAAGAGGGTTTCTCCAATCATCATTATCTTGGGAATCTTTGTTGTAGCAATCGTTGCCCATGTCGTTGGCTTGATCTAATTGGAGATAAGTCATGGTTCAATCGCTCAATTCAAAGATGGATATGACCTCTAAGGGAACCTGGTTTCGTGAGGGTCCCATCTATGGCAATATCATGGTCGGCGATAAGGCCTTCGAATTCTACAATGATACCAAGTTGCAGGATTATATCCAGATTCCTTGGACTGAAATCAACTACGTCATTGTTGATATTTACTTTGGTGGCCGCTACATTCCTCGCTTTGAAATCCGCACCAAGCATAATGGTAACCTGCGTTTTTCTAGTCGGAAGAGTCGCGAAACCATCAAGGCTATCCAAAAGCGAATGCCACGCGAAAGTCTGAGGAAGGCCAGAAGTGTCGGAGCTATCTTAAAACAACGCTCCAAAGATCTGCTCCGCCTGATTGCTAGAAAAAAATAAATTACCAAAGAGTGTCGATAAGTTTAGACTTGTCCCACTCTTTTTTTGTTGCCCACTAGTTATCAGTCTTTAAGTCCAGTAATATTGATTTCAAATCAGTATAGGTATCATCCGAGCAAGGGCGAAATCAAGGCCGAATTTGAAAGAAGGTTCGACAGAATTTGATGTTTTTTGAAAATGTTTGCAGTTTTTCGGAAAATAGAGCTTGACTTTTCTCTGAAAGCGTTTTACAATAAAGGTGTTCTTGACTGCCCCTAATTCTGTGAAGAAAAGTCTGAGGGAGAGATTTATGTAGAATTAGAGGCAACTAATAATAAAGGAGGAAAATCAAGAATGGGTATCGGTATTATTATTGCCAGCCACGGTAAATTTGCTGAAGGTATCCACCAATCTGGCTCCATGATTTTTGGTGAGCAAGAAAAGGTTCAAGTTGTAACCTTTATGCCAAATGAAGGACCTGATGATTTGTATGGACACTTCAACGATGCTATCGCACAATTTGAGGCTGACGATGAAATCCTAGTCCTAGCTGACCTTTGGTCAGGTTCACCATTTAACCAAGCTAGCCGAGTTATGGGTGAATTGAGTGATCGCAAGATGGCTATCATCACAGGACTAAACTTGCCAATGCTGATCCAAGCCTACACAGAACGCATGATGGCGGCTGATGCAGGTGTGGATCAAGTAGCGGCAAACATCATCAAGGAAGCAAAAGGTGGAATCAAACCGCTTCCTGAAGAGCTTGACCCCGTTGAGGAAGCCCCAGCAGCTACTGCTGCTCCTGCTGCCCCTCAAGGTGCTATTCCAGAAGGAACTGTCATCGGAGATGGTAAGCTCAAAATCAATTTGGCTCGGGTGGACACGCGTCTCCTGCACGGTCAGGTTGCGACAGGTTGGACACCTGCTTCTAAGGCCAATCGGATTATTGTTGCATCCGATGCGGTTGCTAAAGATGACTTGCGTAAGAGCTTGATTAAGCAGGCAGCACCAAATGGTGTCAAGGCCAATGTTGTTCCAATCAAGAAATTGATTGAAGCCGCTAAGGACCCTCGCTTCGGTAATACGCACGCACTGATCTTGTTTGAAACCCCACAAGAAGCTCTTGAAGCTATCGAAGGGGGCGTGCCAATCAAAGAACTTAACGTTGGCTCTATGGCTCACTCAACTGGTAAGACGGTTGTTAACAATGTTTTGTCTATGGACAAAGACGATGTCGCAACCTTTGAAAAATTGCGTGATCTAGGTGTTAAATTCGACGTGCGTAAGGTACCAAACGATTCTAAGAAAGATTTGTTTGACCTGATTGAAAAAGCTCATATTCAATAATCAGTTTAACTATAGAAACGAAAGGAACTAGAATAATGTCAGTTATTTCTATTATTTTGGTCCTCATCATTGCCTTTTTAGCAGGTCTTGATGGTATCTTGGACCAATTCCAATTCCACCAACCCTTGGTAGCTTGTACCTTGATTGGGTTAGCCACTGGCCACCCAACAGAAGCTATCATTCTTGGTGGTACACTACAAATGTTGGCTCTTGGTTGGGCTAACATCGGGGCTGCGGTAGCTCCCGACGTAGCGCTTGCATCTACAGCGGCTGCGGTACTTTTGGTTAAGAGTGAAAACTTCACCCAAAAAGGTATCACTATTGCCTATAGTACAGCTATCCCACTTGCTGTTGCTGGACTTGCTCTGACTATGATTGTTCGGACCCTCTCAGTTGGTATCGTCCACGGTGCCGATGCCGCTGCCAGAAAGGGTAATATCCGGGCCGTTGAACGTTCTCACTTTACAGCCCTTCTTCTGCAAGGTCTGCGTATTGCTGTGCCAATTGGACTTCTTCTCTTCTTGCCAACTGACGCTGTTAAGGGTGCCCTCAATGCCATTCCTAACTGGTTGTCAGATGGTATGCAAATCGGTGGTGGTATGGTCGTAGCCGTTGGTTACGCCATGGTTATCAACATGATGGCAAGCCGTGAAACCTGGCCATTCTTTGTCCTTGGTTTCGTCTTTGCTGCTCTTTCTAAACTTACTCTTATTGCCCTCGGTGCAATCGGTGTCGCTATTGCACTCATCTACCTCAACCTTTCAAAACAAGGTGGCAGTGGTAGTTCATCAGGCGGTAATTCCGGTGGTGGTTCAGGTGACCCTATCGGTGACATTTTGGAAAATTATTAGAAAGGAGCATCATCATGGCAGAAAGAATTCAATTATCACAATCTGACCGTCGTAAAGTTTGGTGGCGTTCCACTTTCTTGCAAGGGTCATGGAACTATGAACGGATGCAAAACTTGGGTTGGGCCTACGCCTTAATCCCAGCCATTAAGAAACTTTATAAATCTGAAGAAGAGCGTTCCGCTGCTTTGGAACGGCACTTGGAATTCTTCAATACTCACCCTTACGTAGCTGCTCCAATCCTTGGGGTTACCCTCGCTTTGGAAGAAGAAAAAGCAAATGGGGCTGAAATCGATGATACTGCAATCCAAGGGGTTAAAATCGGTATGATGGGACCTTTGGCCGGTATCGGTGACCCAGTCTTCTGGTTTACAGTTCGTCCTATCTTGGGTGCCCTCGGTGCTTCGATTGCAACTTCAGGTAATATCTTGGGCCCACTCATTTTCTTCTTTGGATGGAACATCATTCGGATGGCCTTCCTTTGGTACACTCAAGAGCTGGGTTACAAGGCTGGTTCTGAAATCACTAAAGACCTCTCTGGTGGTATCCTTCAAGACATCACCAAAGGAGCATCAATCTTGGGTATGTTTATCTTGGCTGCCCTGGTTGAACGTTGGGTAAGTGTCAAGATGACGATCGACCTACAGGCTCAAAAATTGACGAACGATAATGGTCAAACATTTGTTGCTTTGCCAAAAGGATCCATTACTGGTGCAAAATTGAAGGAAGCCATTGAAGGCTTTAGCAATAACCTCAATCTTGGACAAATGAAGGCTAACTCTATTCAAATGCAGTTAGACGCATTGATTCCAGGACTTCTAGGTCTACTACTTACTCTTCTTTGTATGTGGTTGCTTAAGAAGAAGGTTTCTCCAATCGTAATGATTATCGGTCTCTTTGTTATCGGTGTTGTCTTCCACGTTATCGGAATCATGTAATTCATCTTTAACAGGACAAAAGGAGGGCTTCGGTCCTCTTTTTCTTATGGTATAATAGAAAAAAACATAAAGGTAGGAACTATGGCACAATCACTCAACAGCAAGGTTGACGTAACCGCAACTGGAGTATTTTATATGGGCATGGGCAATAAGGTCGGCAAGTATATGCTGGGTGACAAGGCCCTGGAATTTTACAATGACAACAACCCTGAAGACAATATCCAAATCCCTTGGACTTCTGTGGAAAAAATCGGGGCCAATGTCTCAGGACGTAAGGTTAGCCGACATTTCCAGGTCTTTACCAATCAAGGAAAATTCCTCTTTGCCTCCAAGGACTCGGGTAAGATTCTCAAAGCTGCCCGCGAAAAGGTTGGCAACGATAAAATCGTTCGTCTTCCTACTCTCTGGCAGAAGGTTTGGGGGAGTATCACAGGCCTCTTTAAAAAGAAGGGTTAAATCTGAGAAACTCAGCAAGATAAAAAAATTAGGCAGGATGTCTCGCCAGATTTCTGGTCTTCGTTGACTTGCCTTCTGGCTTATCAGAAGCTTTTCTTATGAGGGAGCCAAGCTATCAGAAATAGGCTGAAAATCAGACGAGCAGAAGACAAGGCTCGGTTAGAGACAGATTAGCCAACACCCCGTTTCAGGCTAGGTCAACCGACAGCCAGTCTTTACAATTAGAGGCTTTTCTTATATAATGGTGACAACGGATAAGTAGGTGGGCTCGCCTTTTCCAGAAAGTCTGCGGGTGCTGCGAGCAGATAAAGAGGCTGACTGAAATTCTACCGTTTATCACTCAATTACATAGCAATCAAGTGCACAGCAAGTGAAGCTGGATAAAACCAGCAGTTAACATACTGTGCTTTTTTCATAGCTAGGGATTGTGATGATTAAGATTATCGTTCACGCATTTGTAGAAACTGAAGAAACTGTTGTAGAGATGCTCTTTACCTCAGCCAATGAGCAATCTGTGCTTGCAAAGATGACCGACTTTCAAAAGATTTATCCTGCGGACTTCCTAGCTATCTATGATCTACCGTTTGAATGCGGCTTGGCTGATTTGCCTCATCATCCTGTTTGTAGCCATCAGCAAGGACGATTTAAAGTAAGCTATCTCAGTTACTTTATTTATCTATTTGGAGGAACTGAGGTTAGATATTAAACACATTTGTAATGACTTTGATGCTGTGGCCAGTTTCCTTGCCAACCGCGGTGTCGCCGAGAGGATTTCAGGGTTATTAACCAAGGCACGCTGATGACGCTCAACCTTTGATACACCTGATAAGGTCAGCAGCATTTCAACATTGCTGACAGCTGTCTGACGAACAATCAGGTTATAGGACTGAAAGATCGTGATTACGATAAGCATCCCAATCACGGTCCTTAAATTCTTTAGTTGACTTCCCATTAATAACCAAGTCCCCGCTGGGGTATTGTCAAGGTCGCCAATAATATTGAGCATGGTGGTCTTTCTGGAACCTGATTGCCCTAGGATAGATACGAATTCATTGCTTCTAAAATTGATGGAAATATCATCCAAGGCTTTCTTTTTTTTACTGCCTGTTTGATAGATCTTGCTGATGCGTTTTAAAT
>SKER01000322.1_pt1 | contig 61030 bp, 51 predicted proteins | sample 4826961 | NCBI WGS metagenome assembly SKER01 (sample SAMN11008804, study PRJNA524170) | human gut metagenome | biome: Human fecal sample; material: Feces; isolation source: fecal sample from pouch patient p47 | host: Homo sapiens | place: Israel: Tel-Aviv | collected 2016-11-16 | reverse complement strand
TGAGGATAAGACCTCAGCTAGCGTTATGAAGGCATTTGATAAGCTTCGAGAGTACTACGGATCCAAATGGAATCAAATCTTTAAGTCTATCACAACTGACAACGGATCTGAGTTCGCAGATCTATCCAATCTTGAGCAAGTTTCCAAGACTCTTGTGTACTACGCTCATCTTTATACATCCTGTGATAAAGGCAGCGTAGAACGGCACAACGGGCTTATCAGACGCTATATTCCCAAGGGAGGCCGTATGGATAAGTACAGTGTGGAAGATATTGCCAAGATCGAAGTATGGTGCAACTCTCTTCCTCGGAAGATCTTAAACTACAAGACTCCAGAAGAGTACTTTGACACCGAACTTGACCGCATTTACCGACGTAGATAGTCAAAATCTAGCAGATGTTATGGTAAGTGTTCAATTTATTCTTGCAATTGGCGAAAATTTTAAAAACAAGTATGAATGCGACGTATCTTTCAAAACTATTTTCGCGGTTAGCCTCTGATGTTATAAATCGTTTAATTATTTCTATATTTACAAAGACAGTACGAAAATCTGGCAAGCATTCCTTCTTATGAACCAGTAGACTTGTTTCACTCAAAATTTTTTTAATTTCATCAAGCTCACTCATCAATATCACTCTACCCCAAGAGACTTAAACACAGCATCCTCTGCGCTTTGGTAGAAGATCAAGCTAAAACTGCTCATCAAATCAGCTGGTACTGTTGCAAGATCAACAGCTGAAGTTTGTGGCAGCAAAACCTTCTTGGCCCCGCTATCTTGACAAACTTGAAGAGTACTTGCCAGATCATCTACCTTCATGATGGTCCCGCTGATGCTAATATCGCCTAAAACTGCCAGTGAGCTCTGGACAGGCTTCTGCAAGGCGATCGAACATAGTGCAATCAGCGTTGGTAACGCCAAGGTATGTGTCATTCCTAAACCTTGTAGATCTTGATAATTGACAATATAATCCTTTACATTAGTACTGATAGATGAACTGATATGTTTCCCGTTGGCCTTTAGGTAGTTAAATGCCGTATCAACGGCTTCCTTACTCTCACGATCGCTGCCAAGCCCGGTACGATTAAATTTACCGTTTCCTGGTAACATCTGTGACTCTAATCTGAAGACCCCAATCATACCACTCTTCCCGCGAGAAACAGTGTAGACCTGCCCAGGATTAGCCAATCCTTCAGGGATCAGCTTACTACCGCCCTGCTCAGGGACTGATACATAGTGCTCTTCAAAGGTTTCCTCATCAATATAAGAAAAGTTGACGTCATAGAACTCCATGCCACCAAGCTTTTTAAGTTGCTCTTTAACCCGGCGCCGCATTTCTAGAGAAATCGTTAGAATTTCTCTCAAATCTTCTTTAGTGAAACCACCATCTGGGTAAAGCAACTTAATGTAACCATCCACCATCTTTCGAACCGCGATAGTATCACGTTGGTTTAAATTGCGTCCCAGACGGAAATATTTCTCAATCGAGTCACCAAACTGCTCTTTTCGTTGTTCACGCCAAACCTCTGACAAATAGTCCGAAATAAAACCGTAGTCGTTGGTAAAGTGCTCCGGTCTAAATTTTGGTACTTCCCAGCCAGGGTTGTAGCAGTGAATTCGATCCAAGAAAGCAGTATCTGTCCCCATTTCTGGTGGAAAGGGATCAAACAGACTGGACGTTTTCAATAAAACATCAACACTTTGATTAATGTTGCCAACAAAAACCATGGAGGCTGAAGCTGACTTCTCCTCCTTGCCACGTGCAAAGGAACCTGAAGCCATGTAGTCCTTCATAATTTGAACGCCATCACGATCTTTAAATTTTATCCCGGCCACTTCATCGAAAGCCACTACATCCCAAAGCCCGACTAAGCCCATTGTCTTACGGCCCATATTGTAGAACAGGTTGGCAACGGTAGTTTGGCCACCAGAGACCAGAATGCTATTAGGAGAAATTTCCTTGTAAATATGAGATTTCCCAGTACTTCTTGGACCCAATTCAACTAAATTGAAGTTGTTTACGACGAATGGCAGCATCCGTGTCAATAAGAGCCACTTTTCTCGATATTTAAGAGTGTCCGGTTCCATCCCTGTTGAGCGAAGCAACACGTCCATCCATTCTTCTTTGGTAAATTTCTTACGACCGCTGCGATACTCATCAAGATCCACATGAGGCATCTGAATTGGCTGAAGCTTGCGAATGCTGATAATTGCCTCATCCTTCTTACTTGGCTTCTTGGATCTATTGGCAGAAGCAGTATAGCCTACCCTAGGTTCTTCTTCATCCTCTTCTTCGGAGTTATATTCCAATTGCACCATGCACCAGATGCCGCCGGCCAGAAGTCGATCAAATCTCTCCGGATACTCATCACTAATTGGAATTTTACTTAAACCAAGATTTGAAAACGAGGCTTCATAGTAATCGTATTTCAAATTAAGTTGAACAGTCACCTGATCAATGATGGTCATCATCCCATGTTGCCGCAAGCGAGATAGAACCTTTTCCGCTTCATCCGGTCTAACATAGTTATCAGCCAAAATCCGTTTGACTTTCTCTACGCCCTTTTCGATAATCTTGGGGTCATCACTACTACAATATTGACCAAGGAGGAATTCCAAAACATACGTTGGGACATTAGCCCCTTCTTTGATCTTTTTGGTCAAATCTTTTCTAACGATCTTTCCGTCAAAATTATCTCGTAATTTTTGCTTAATTACATCCCGATTAGGGTGCCCTTCTTCGCTACTCATCCTCTACCCTCTTCCTAATCAAAGAAGTTAAATCCATCCATGGACATTGGAATGTTGATCCGGAATTCAATTCTGATTGGCGCTTGCAAGCCACTTTCATCTTTAATTACCAGATAGTATGGCTTTAAGTTGTCATACGCTTGGTCTTTCAACGAAAAGGCCAACTTGAATTGCCGATCCGTAATATCCTCACTAGATTTATCGGCAATGATTTGTTGAATGTCACTTACCAGTTCCTTATTAGAATCCTCAAAGTAAATTGAATAAGTCACTGCAGTTCGGTTAGCTGAAACGGCGTCCTTCTGGTAAAAGTTCATATTGAAGATCTTGTTGTGCAGCTCACGGTTAGTATCCAAAAGGCCTAATTCAACTGGCTTAGTATCATATTTTTCTTGGTTACGGAGATATTCTTTGGTATCGCTTCTGACATGATGGAACTCAACGACTGGGACAACCAGTTCTTGCAAAGAAGTTCCCCCATGAACAAAGTTCATACCACTGCCACTCTTTTTGATACGAATCGTTTCTGGTGCTGTATAGCCTTGAAGATCACGGCAGGTATAAGCCATTGATACTGGTTTCAGGAAACTTGAATCAATACCGCCATTATTTTTGGACTGAATTGTGTATCGATTTCCGATTTCCAAAGTATAGTCACTGTCCAGATCATGAGAAATCTTGGTATTTTCTTCAGGATCACTATATGTGTAAAGGAATCCATGATCACTAGTGAAGTAAATGGTTGTACCCGAGAATTCATTAATGATCATCTTGGTGATATTTTTTAAATCAGTCAGCGTATCATCAACAGCTGCAGGCATTGCGGCTTTATCATGGTGGCTGCGTTTATCGATCTGATCATGATAAATGTAAACCACCTTCATCCCTTTGACCAAGCTTGACCGCTTATCGCGAGTTAAGTCTCTGATCTCATCATACTTGAGCACGCAACTAGCGGGATTGGCTGCTTCCAAAATTGCTTCACGGTGTTGAGCATCTGAAGGTTGGCCATCAACCATAACCCTAACATTGCCACCTGTCTCTTCGGGATAAATCACCTCATTAGGAAGCAAAGCCGCCATACCAAATTTGGTTACTGTTGGGAAAATCCCTTCTACGCCGTGAATTGAGATCTGACTTCGAGTTTCTTGTGCTAATTGCTCAGTAAGTTCTTTAGCCACCTCATACCGCATGGCATCAGAAATAACAACAAATACACGATTGTTAGCCGGCTCAACATAGTTTTGATAGAAGGAACGTTGCTGTTCAACCTTCAATAACCGCCCTTTCTTGTCAAGCTCTTCGCTGCTCATCTTTGTCCAATTTTCACTAAGCTCTCTGAGGAACCAATTAGTATACAGGCCTTCTACCTTTGCCGTCATCTTCTTAACAGCATCATCCAAATCCATATTTGGATTTTTTAAGCAATGCTGGTAATTATTATGATAATGACGATAATAGGTGTCCATACGGTAGTAATCTTCTGTATATTCCTTCCAGATTACTTCAGGTTCAGTTACATGGAAACCGCCGTTATGTTGTGATTTAAAGCGAAGCATCTTGGCAACTTGACTAATGCAACCGTAATAACTTGATACTTTTTCGTACCAAGCACTAGTTTGACGGGCTTCTACCACTTCTTCAAGTCTGTCTGGATCTGCCAAATCAGCATCAATTTCAGACATCAACTTTTCCAAAATGACTTCATTTACACATGGAAAAACAGTCGTATCCAGCAAATCTGCCAGTGGTACTGCACGGAAGCGATTTGCTAGTTGATATTGTGCTTCAACGCCTTGGGCTACTTTATAAAGACTTTCACTATCGTGTCTAAACCATTCAAAAGTAAAGTCATAGCAAAAAGAACTATTTAATGCTGAATATTTTAATCCTTCTAAATACTTGTCTGACATAAACTTTGAAGTAGCCGACAAAAGAATGTGAGCGACCAATCTTTCCAGTGAAAAATCAGCTTCTTCATAACCAGTTGTAAGTTTGACTAAGGTGGCAAATTTCGCATCAAGCTGATAGCTTACCAAAGCTTGATAAGCAGTATTCTTTTGCAAGTCAAGACCTTTATTGATTACGGCCTGAATGATCTCAGAAGGTTGAGCCTCTTTTGCCCCTGTTAAGGCTGCCATTATCGTTAAAATCAAAGATCTTCGCGTGGTAGGCGTTGCAAAACGCTTAAATTTAGTTCGGCGGTCTTTTGATTTAAAGAATTTGTTGTTCTCCTTGATCGTTTTTCTTAGAGAATTAAAGTTTGTTAACCCTAATTCTCTCATCAAAATTGAAGTTAGATCCGCTCTAAACTCTTCACTGTAAAGTTTGATATCCAGTAACCAGTCATCATCTGGAGCTGGAGTTGCCATAGGACAATACACCAAGAAATTCGTATCAGGCTTGTCCCTGGTCAATATCTTTTTAGCTTCAAAGTTATTAGAACCTGTTAAAACTAGCAACTCAACATTATCAAGGTGGATTTGGTCTAACTTATCTTCGAAATCCTTATCTTCGTCGTACCAAAAAACGATTCTACGGCTGTAAAATTCCGGCAGCGGCATAGAAAATTTTTGGTTTAATTCTGTTATTACCTGTTCTATGTCCACTGTTAATCTCTCCTTTACTTGATCTTCGCTAGAACATCCTTGAATAACGCATAATTGTGCTTAACACCATCGTCAAGGTCGATATCAATCATCTGGTCTGCTAGGTGGTGGAGCTTTTCTTCAAAAACTCTGGTTTCTTCGGCTTGTCCCTTCAATTTTTTAAGTTGCTTGTTGAGCCGAACCTTTTCAGAACCCGTTGCCGATACCAACTGACGTTCAATATCATCAATAGCAGTTTGATAACGCGCCTGTTGCGGGTGAACATAGTCTGTACGAATTCGAGCAAGAGTATCCGGGGTATAGCGGTGCATGTAGATCAAGCACTTAAACCCATTCTTCTTGCCTGAATCAAAGAGCCAATAGATTGGTCGTTTGCCTACATTTCCTGAATACATCGCACAATGGTCTTGATAGAAAGAATTCAAGAAATAATTACGTAACTTTTCTCGTGCTGTACCTTTTCCGTCCAATGCATTAGCTATAAAGGCAAGATTCTCTTCCAGTTTTTGAGAACCATAAACAGCCTTCGTAAAATCAACGAATTTCCCAACAATATCATCAGTAAAGTAATCATCATCAGTAATCGGAATTATATTATCTTTATCATATTCAAAGCACGAATCATCTATTAGGTGTTGTTCCTTACTTGCATAAACAACACCATTCTTCTTCAAAGAAAACCTGCCAAACATGCACCCAACAGCATATGAGATAAATTCTTTTATATTTTTTGTATATTCTGCTAGTGACACAGTGATCTTATCATTATCTACTTCACAAATGACTTGACCTGATAGATTGTAGATCTCAGCAAAAATGCGATTAAGTTTTTCCTCATGTTTCTTTAGACTGTCAAACCTATTTTGACAAACTTTTTTCCAAGACAAAAATGCTTCTTCAATAGAATCAGTTTGTTGAACCAAAGGATTCATTTTAAAATCCCATGAAATTTCTTGACTATCCCAATCTTGTTTACTAATCTCTATATTTTCTTTCACCAAATTAGTAACTAATTCTTTCTTCGATGAGTCAATGATAATTGGGAAGTTAGCAATTTGCCCCACTTCATAGTTTAATGTGGGAGATAGAATCGAGGCAATTTGTAAGGCAGTTGAGCTATTGCAAAAACCAAGTAGGTAGTATCTGATATCTTCGTTAGCAAATATACTAGTTCCCGCAACATCAAAAATATAGCCTGCTGGTTTGTATCTAAATGCAATGCTGCCACTGGATACTTTTGACCATGATATAGCAGGGTTAAAATATTTATCAACGTTTTGTGGTCTTGACCTTAGTTTCCCATTTTTATCTCTAAAGTTTCTTATTTCAAGCCCATCATTTTCCCAGTTAACGATGTAATCATTGTTTCCATACCATTTACGGTATTTTCCACCTTTATTATATGGAAACCATTTTCTCTGACTTTCTTTTGCATCTTCTAATGAAGTAGCATGAAAATTAATTTTAGAGAGATCCGGCTCAAACCAAAGACGAAGAAATCTATTATTTTCGCCAGTTGCAAGCCCTTGTCGTGGACTAGCAATATCACTTAAAACAGGATTGTTAAAGTCGTTAATAATTTGCTTTGATGCCCAGTATGCTATCGGAGAACCTGGAATATTTAAGAATTCTCGTTGGTTAGCAAAAAACATTCCCTTTCTTGATAAAAATTGCCTTTCTCTAGTATCAATAGATTGAACTTCTCCTTGCTTATCAAATAGCTTAAAATAGGTTCCCTTTAACCCATCAATGTTGTCTTGTGATAATACAAAAGCAACAGTTCCAAAATCGGAACCGAAAATTCCTCGTCCTGGATGTACCAAGTTAATTATCGTTGATTTTTTCAATAATTCTATCCGTAAGTCATAAAAACCTTTTAAGAACATCCAAACAGGTATATTGATCATGGCCATTAAGCCATTAGATTCCAACATATTCATAGTTTTTTCCATGAATACTGTACTTAAATCCCTCTTACTTATTCTATAATTTTGTTTCAAATATGAGGAAAGCTTGGATGACATATTATTTGCGCTCATATATGGCGGATTAGTAACTACAATTTGATACTTTTGTTGTAAAGCAATAGCAATATTTGCAAGGTCTTCCAATTGATCTAAAACGTCTAAAAAGAGATTGCCACTAGTAGCATCTGCCTCAATCATTTTATCAAGATATTTTTTTATTTCTAATCCATTAAAACTATTAAAAGTTAAAATTGATCCATATTCTTTCGCATCATAAAATGCGTCAATCATATTGTGAATTTTATGCTTTAGATCTATGCTTTTTTGATTAAAAAGGGAAAGATATATTTTCTCTTTTATTAATCCATTGCTTTCAATAATTTCAAAAATATTGGGCTGTACACCACGGCTTAAAAATCTACGATCATATTTCCTTGCCTTCATCATTACTGAAAAATACGCTAATTGTGTCGCACGGCCATCAATATCAAGTCCCCATAGATTATTCTTTATAATTTTCGATACAGCTTCCTTCACAGAATAACCGTAATTTTGGTAAATCTGCATTAATACATCAAACATATAAACAAGGATATGTCCACTTCCGCAGCATGGATCGATACACTTGATTTCTTCTGGTTTCAACTGGCCATATTTCTGCTTAATTGCATCAACTTGAGCTTGTACACTGGCCTCTTGTTCGGCATCATCAATATAATATTCTAACTTTTCTTTGAATACCTCACTTGGATGCCCCTCATACCATAATCTCCCCAGACTGTTATCTACCATGTATCTAACAATCCAATCAGGAGTGAATAGTTGCGTCGCTGCCGGAATACTGTCTTTAGAAATTTTGACTTTCTTCTTCAAGTTAGCAAAAACTTCATCCTTAAGCCCACTATTGTAATATTGGTACAGCCAGCCAATGATCTGCACTTGATCCTTCCAATCCTCTTCCGGAATCAGTGCGATCATCTGTTCCAACACGCTACCGTTTCTAAGCAGATTATCCGGCAAAAGAAGCTCGGTATAGTCATTCAAATGCTGAAACATTTTTGGCAAAACCGAATTAAGATCATTACACTGCACAATCAATAAATAACGATACAGTTCATCAATTTTATTTTCGTCTTGCAGTTGATAAACCTTCTGCATATCCAATCCAGGGAAATCGAGATTGATTGCTTCGGACAACAGTTCAGGCTTAAACTCATTGTTTTCATTAGTAAAGACGCGAATATGTGATGGTAAATAGCCATTAACTTCCATAAAGCGAAGTGCGATAAAGCGGTTAAACCAAGTATAGGCTACTTCCTCAATTACTTGATCATAGCCCTTTTCCTCAATTTGGCGAATTAAAGCACGACGCTGAGCTTTTTCAGTTTCAGACAGCAAAATACCATTAATTGAGTCAGCATCCCTGTCAACAACGTTATCTTTCTCAATTCCATATCTAGCTGCCCTTTGTGCTACCCGAGTCAGCATCTCTGTTCTAGCCCAAACCGCAAACTTCTTTATCGCATTCTTTTCCATCTTGTGCTCCGTTATTTAATATCTACTTCGTCTGAATCTTCCAGTAATTGCTCAAGCTTTTCCTTGACTTGCTGTAAGTAACTACTAATATCTTCTTTATTCTTAATCACCGTTTGATTGAAGACCAATCGTCGATCTATCGACTTAACCGTTCTTGGCTTTGGTGTAACCGCACTTGGCTTAGGACTTGGATCAACGACTGGCTTAGGCTTATTAAGCTGATCCAATTGTTTCACAGCGAAATCTTTATTTTCTATGATCTGATTTTCAAATAAGGCAAAGTAAGCTAATACTCTTGTGTTACGAATATCTTCCTTTATTTTTTCATATTTTCGGTCAGCTTGATCACTAATTTCCTTAGCCACATCGTGCTCTCGACTGTCTTCCATCTTGCTGTGGATTTCCCCTCGGCAGTCTTGAATTGTAGCATTAAGCTCATTCCGCTTTTCCGCAAGCAACTTATCGTGAATTTCTTCCAAGTCTGACATTAAGTCATTCAGCTTCGGAATTTGGCGATAATCATAGCGAGGCACATCAACATCCAGAATTCTCTGAATTTGTTTCAAATCCTCATGTGCGTCTGAAATGCCCTCTAAAGCATTCTTATCAGGTTCTAAGCTCTTCACTAAATGATCTGCCGAATTGAAGAGTGAAACTTGGTTAGTGAAGAAATCCTCAACCTTAGACAATAATTCTCTACTATCGTATAGCTCGTCTTCTTTATCAATTATTTTGGTGAAAAGTGCGGTATTATCTTTCTGCTGAGAAAGGATTTCACTGAGTAAATGAACTGCACCTAGAACCGCATTTTTATCCGGATAATGATGTCCATTATACTTATTCAACAAATCCTTGTAATGGTCTTGTTGCTTGCCAAATGCTTTCACGATATAATCTGCCAGACCATCTTCATCATTTGGAATATCCATCTCGTCGAAGTAATCTCTTAAGAAATCAAGAACTTCTTTGATTGTAGAAGGATTTACGCTGATTCGCTTACAAATTTCAGTTTTACCGACTTCACTTCTTAAGCTCAGAAAGTCCAAAATTTTTGGATCATTTGACCGGATGGTATTACCACTGTTTTTAATCGTAATCTTTTGATAACCAGTCAATAAGCCCAGAACCGCCAAAATATCATTTAAACTCCATCCATATGGGATTGTAGTGAACCGTTTTTGCAGATCGTTCATAGTAACCCGAAGATTCTGCCGGCGCTGTCTTTCAAGATAATCATCTACCTCTTTGGCAGCATCATAGTTTTCTTCATATTCAAACGCCGCAGCTCTTTCCCCCTTACCCTGGAAGAGATCTTTCAAGTTGGCCTCAGCGAACTTATCGTCATAGTGCTTATGTACAAGTTCTAATTTGTTATATACGGTCGATACCAAGTAATCTAAAACATGATCTAGTTTAGAATTTGCGTCACTACCCTGGACCTGAATTCGTTCACCAGCAGCATAAAAGACACCATTGACAATAGCTTCTTGTAAAGCATCCGTAGCCTCTCTTTCATAACGACTAGCCTGTTCCTGCTGTCCACGAATAATGGTCTGCTGTGTTTGTGGTAACTGACTGACATTGCGCTGCTTAACATACTTATGGATTTTCAACGCCTGTAGCAATAGATCATAGTACTTAGTATCAGCTAAAACTACATATGAGTCCTTATCGGCAGACTTAGCCGTTAATTGAAGTTCCGACTTATCAGTCTCGTCTGTTGCAACCGTCAGAATTCTAAGACTCATTCCATTTTGAACTTGTCCAACACTAAGGTCATCAACCCAGCGATCGAACGGATAGTCATTTTTGCCGTAACGATATTTGGAACTTGGATAGATATCGCCAAATATTCTTTGACTAATCTCTCTGACAATTTCGGTATTGTCAACGTTGATATTGTTAATTTCTCTTTGAATATCTTGCTCTTCGTCCGTCAAGAAATTATACGTATCACCAGTTCTTCCAATTTTATTTTGACGTAGTAATCGATCGAGGGATTCAACGATTTTCTTTTTGGCATCAACTTTATCCAAATTTATATTATCAGCCATTAAAATTACGATATTATCAACGTTAGACGGTACATCTTCAATATAGCGAATGAGATAGAGCAATTTCAAAACATCTACATCGCACTGCTCTAATCCCTCATGGTTATCCGCAGCTTTCTGCGCACGATTTATCACTTGCCGGATTGAGCTGTCCAAGAAGGTCTGTACTGTATCATAAAACATTTGGAACGGCGCTAACGTGCGCTCATCACGATCTTCCAGCTTTTGCGCTACTTCTTGGAACCCGCTCAGCATTGAACGTTCCCCACCAGACAAGTGCTTACCAGCGTTACCATGCTTGCGGATTTGTGCAAACACATTTTGCATCAAGGTAAACTGATATGGAACAAACGGAAAGTCTTGAATGAATTCTCGTTTGCCTCTAAAGCCTTTAATATCAAGCGTCGAGCCGGTAAATGTAAACAGATTTCGCATAACAGACTCACTATTAGCGAAAACATCAGACAAAGTTTTCTTTGCAGCCTCATTTTTACGCAAGATACGCTTTTGAATAACTTCATCAACCGATGATGATGACAAACTCAAGCGAATTGAAAAGCGCGCTTGAATTTTAGAAAATTCATCGTTCCTCACTTTTATAATTTGATCAATGGCTTCCTGACCGGTGCAGACTACCCAAACCTTACCCTGGCAGCGACTGCCAAGCTCTTCAACAATCGACTGCAAATTTAACAGTTTATGATTATCCGTACCAACATATTGGCCCACTTCATCTGCCATAAACAGCAAACGAAAATCATCTGGCTTAGTATCAACATATTCTCTAATGTCTTCAACCAAGCGATCAATACTAATCTGATCAGTTTCCTCGCCATTAAACCAGTTTTCGGCTGCTTTCTCACTCATTCCAAGTACTTCTTGCAGCGTCTCTTCTACTTCGTCTTCGTAGAAGTCAAATGAATCACGACTTTCAAGCCATGATTCACCATTCTTTTCTTCAAAAACTCTCCGAAATTCCTCCGTTTTTCCTTTTTTGTCAATAAAACGTTCAAGCCGAGCAACCTTTAAGTTTTCACCATAAAAGCCTAAATGGTTGTAAAACATCTTAGCGAAGACCCTGATGACCGCATCTTCTTTAGATGTAACAGACTCAACGTCAATATTAAAAAGAATAGTTTCTGCTTTTGTTTCGGTCAACTTTTCAATCAAATCAAAAGTTAATTCATCATCTTCAAACTTATCTTTGAAGTAATCAACCGTTGGTCTACCATCAATTTCCTTGTTCTGTAAAATATACGAAAGCATCTTCAAGAAGTGAGACTTACCACTCCCAAAGAAGCCTGAAATCCAGACACCAATATCCGTTGTTGGATGGTCAAAAGATTCACTGTAGGCATTAAAGAAAGTAACAAAATGCTTTTTTAATTCTTTGGTAATAACGTATTCTTTAACTTCCTGGCTAATAGTAGCATCTGTTTTCTCATCAACTTTAACGACACCGTTAATATTACGGTTGATGTCGTCTTCAAACATTTCTTTAATCCGCATTTTCTTCCTCACACATTAAATCAAATTAAACGCCCGATAATAGTCATTTGGCTGTAATTTATCAAACAGGGTCAATTGATGGCCATCAAAACTACCTGGGTACATCACAACTATCGGAATTTCAGAAACAGCTGGTTGAAGTGCCTCAAGCAAGGTATGCAACCGGATGAATGGATATACTTCACCGACCCCTGTTAACAACAATACGTCTCCAGTTTTTTGTGGTTCATAGTTAATTAGTTCAACAAAATTCTGTACTTTACGTGCACCTTTTAAGCTCATCAACAGCTTTTCTGAACCTTTTTGCGCCTCTCTTGCTGGAATCTTATCCAAGATGTGCTTGTTTTTACAAATATCAAGGAAAATATCGTAGAGGTTTCTAACAACTAAATTGCACTTTAGGTTGTCAGCTTTTTGCAATTGTTTAATGAAGTAGCGCACTTCCATTTCTTTTTCGGGATCATAACAGAAAATGCGAATATTAACTTCATTGCTTAGGCCTTTGCCTTCTAAAAAATCATCTGTTTGAATTATTTTTCTAAAACTATCCAGCCGGCTATTAAGATCATCAGCCATTGTGCCCACCTCCCCTAGTCAAAGCAATTAAAGGCGATTAGTGCCGTCCTGTCGCCATGCGTCTTGATATATCTTTCGAGAATAGGTGCAATCATGACTGGATTGAGCTTTGTCGACTTTATATTGTCCAAATAATCATTCTCGATTAATACATGATTCAATTCACTTTTGATACGAGTGATAGTTGAATCAGACCATTGAGCAACATTTTCATTTTGTTCTTGTAGAGCTGTGAAGAACATATTGATGTCAACACGTCCATACGACAAATTGTTTGTTCGATATTTTTCACCAATAACGGTGGTCATGAAGTCCCACACAAGATGGTACTGGCACATCATGCCATAAAGGTCTATCTGCTTTGCCACTTCAACTGGTGCTGTAGCAAGCGCACTAACCAAGTTAGGATCACCTAAAGATGCTAGACGTCTTAAGCATGCTCTTGCTATGCTTCTAAGCATTCGATTAGTTGGGTACTGGTAGAGGTTATCATTAACGACTTTATCGATAATTTCATCATCAGATAGGCCTTTAAACTGGAGCTGGGCCGTAATTCTCATCTCATTGAAGAGAAACTTTTCCCTTGTAATCACCCCTGTATATGGCCAATTTCCTTTAATTACTGCCATGATAACCTCCCTACACGAGTTCTTTACCATGCCAACGGCACAGTAAACCAACTTTTATTATACTATATAGACATGAAAAGGCCCAAGAACTGCTTGCGATTGCAGACCCTGGGTCTCTTTGGTTTGTTAAACTAGAACTTCTTTCCTAAACCAGATATTCTCCTTTTAGTTACTATGCATTAGCGACTACTTCTAGCTTTGATCGAACTCCCATCCGGGTAGAACCATATTTCTTTACCATTTACGAAACTCCCCATAATGCATCCCGCAACCGATGATGGACTGTTGAATTTCCCATTCACTACTTGTTTGCGCTTGAGAAGCTCAGTTCTGTGATTTCTTAAATAGCTATGACAGGATTTGGCCTCATTTATGCAGAAAGATAATCCTCTAATAATACAACAAATTTACCATAGGTGAGCAATGTATTCTTTAGCTTCAGCCTTTTTACCAGCAAAATGAAGAACCGTGGTTTTATCGTGCTTCCTGCTGCTTCCAGAAAAGCTAAGCTTACTTCCTGGCGCCCGTCCCGACTTCAAACTGCAACTCGCTCTGATCAATGCCGTAGAAGTCAAACAGATCTCTCAGCCTATGAATTTTATGCCAGTTATCGGTTAAAGTGTATAGATACACTCCTTCAACAAATTGGCTAAAGCCTTTTTCCTGATGATCCAATAAAATCTTCTCAAGCGGCGTTCTATCTCCCGCAATCAGCTGGCAAATCGGCGCCGCATCGAGCTCATAAAGCGCCCGCACGACTCCAATATACATTTCCTTCCAAGTACGTTTAGTCAGCTTATATGGAGTATTCATGAAGCTATAGGAGACGATTTTCACGTTGGCATAATCATTTTCTTCATCGAGTCCAAAGACTTCATTCTCAGAAATCTTCAGCTGGAAGTTAGTAGTCGGCATTGGCCACAATTTCAGAGCCGACTGCTTAATTAATTCATTGCGTTCATTCAGCTCTTTTTCAGTCCACTGGTCACAATTTTTCAAAAAATCATTCAGTCTAAATCAACTGTGATCAAAACCATATTCCGCCGTCTTTTTCTCATGGAAGCTCTTATTGCTGTAACTGGAATTGTATGCCGTCAACGTCAAGTTGGCCAAATGATTGTCCCACCGGTCATAAATCTCTTGGTAGCCGTTGCCAAGTTCTTTCTTCCAAGTTGCGGAAAGCGTCTGCGGCATAATGTGCTCAATTGTAAACCGACCTTCCTGCATCCCCTTAATAACGTTGACTCTCTCCAAGGAATCCTGATTTTCTAAGCGGTCAAATAAATAGTACTTGGTCTGTTGCCGCAAATTGTAGGCATCCCTGGTTTCAATATTCTCAACAAACTCTCCGTCCGTTGGAAAACGTGAAGATTCTGATTTGGATAAGAGCAGGTAGTTGATGATCTCTACATAATCTTTTTCCAAACCGACATGCCGCTTTGAGTCGCTAAAGAGTGTTGCAAAAAGCTTGTTCAAGCCATTGCTCTGCATCCCACGGATCAATCTTCTGAAGATATATGATTCAATACTGGTTAAAACTGCCGCTACCTGATCAGCGCTAATGTTTCCTTCATGCCAATAATCAAACAATGGCAAAATGAAGGGCCTCGTGACATTCACGTCCAAAACCGCCAGCCGTTTTAATATATCATTTACCTTTTGACTAGGGATTTCTGCATCCCTAATCTGCTTCTCATAGCCAGCATATTTTGTTAAGTCCTGCAAAATGACCTCAATGTCCAGCTTTTCCCGTTCAACATAAGCCTTAAAGAACGAGTAGACCTTGCCCATAGTCGGGACTTTCTTAAGCTTAAAGGTCAAATAATTGCGGATGAATTCTGAAACGTGATACTCGTTGTCTTCATACCTAGGATCTTCTTCGATCCGATGCCAGTAGTTGTTGTAATACTCTTCCTGTCGATCCGCCGGTTGATCCATCAAGACAAAGTTTCTGATCTTATCTGCTTCAGTCAAATCGACACCGGTTGAGTTCAAGCTTTCAAAAATCAGTTGGGCATTGTCTTCGTCCCGCTTTAGAGAAATGTCAATCACAATCAATCGCTGAATTGCATCCCATAGGTCGTCGGTACTGATTCTTTGCTTGAGAATTTCTTCTTGGAAAAATCTAAAGTTGGTCGTTTGGTGCGATTTTTGGATATAGTCAGTTTCAGGTCCGAATAAGCACATCATCGCCTTTGCATCATGCTTGACTGGCTGTAGGCGATAGCGGCTAATGTTCTCAACGTCACTCACATATTGGTCAACCAAGTAGATGTCCCTGATCTTCTGGGGATTCATTTTTGAACTGCTAATTTTGCCTTCTTCCAGCAGCTTAACCAAAGCCAGGATCAGCAGATAAACCGTCGTCAGTCTCTGTTGGCCATCAATAATCTGTTTTTCACCACCATAATCGTCACCAATTTCAATAATGCTGCCAAAAAAGTGATTTTTGCGGCCTTCCTGAGCCATGTCAACCAGATCATTGAAAAGCTGCTGGCAGTTGGCAACCTTCCAGTCATAATTTCGCTGGTAAACTGGGATCTGCAATTTAGTGTCCGATCTATCAAACATCTTATAGATTGGTCTAGCTTCACCCTTCATTTTTTATTCCTCACAATCGCTATTGATACTTATATGATAACATTCCACCGTTTTCTATCAAAAAATAGACCAGTTGATAAGGCTAACTGGTCTATGTGTTTCTAAATCGATAAATCTAGCCATCAAAAAACTCCCTCTAAACATGAAGTGCCCTACAATTGTTAGACATAAACATCTAACGATTATGGGGTATTTTTGTGGCCAAGTATTCACCTGAACTAAAAGTACAAATTGCTTCTGATTATCTTTACGGCAGAGAATCATACAATGGATTAACCAATAACTATAATATCGCTGCGTCAATAATTCGTACGTGGGTGAAAGCCGCTGAACTCAATGGATTGGAAAACTTAAAAGTTAAGCGAACCAAAAGAAAATACTCTGTTGACTTTAGGATGGATGTGGTAAGCTACTATCTAAAATCTGATGAAGGACGTAATCTGGTAGCTGCTAAATTCAATATTAGTCCGTCACAAGTGTATTCATGGACTAAGAAGTTCCAGCAAGACGGGCCAGAGGCGCTCCTTCCTGTCAGACCCGCTAAGGTGCCTAAGAAGACCGAGAAGGCCGTGAAAGCCAAGCATAATAAGCAAAAGGAAATTTTAACTGATAAGCAGAAATATGAGGCCAAACTTCTAGAAAAAGATGCCAGAATCAAAAAATTAGAATTGGAGCTCATCATCGCAAAAAATTAGCCGCCCGGTATCCACGCTATCCAATCGACAAAAGACACAGATAGCTTGTGATATCCGGGCAGACCACCCAGAATTTCAGTTAAAACAGCTGTTTAAAGCTCTTAATCTCAATCGTAAGACTTATTACGACAACCTTAAGAGAATTGCTAAGAAGGACAAGTACGCAGAGATAAAAGAGCTTATCAAAGACATATACTACAACGAAGGTCAAGGCACGTATGGCTACCGCCCAATGTGGGCTGCTCTGCGTGACAGGGGCGTTAAATTAGCGATGGAAGCAGTGCGTAAACTGATGCGCAGTATCGGGCTGAAGACCGAGCTATATCACACTGCCAGCTACTCACCCGACATGGAGTTAGTATTGGGTATGCTAGATGAATTGGAAACCAAACTAACGGCTTACTCCCACCCAGTTATCCATTCTGATCAAGGTTCTCAGTATCAAAGTCCAACCTACCAAGCCCGCTTAGAAAAGATGAAACTAGTTCAAAGCATGTCCAGAAAGGGAAACTGTCATGGGTTTAACAACATCAGACGGTCCAATAAACTAAATTACACGACCCCTGTAAAATACAGAGATCGTGTAATGGCAACTATTTAAGATTTTCTAAAATGTCTAACTTTTCTATGGCACTTCACTTTATTACCTAGAGAGTTTTTTAGATTATTTTTACCTCTATTCCTTCTTCCCAGATACAACCTCAATCTGCAGCTCGCTCTGATCGATTCCATAGAAATCAAACAAGTCTCTCAACTTGTGGATCTTGTTCCAGTTGTCAGTGCTCGTGTACAAGTAAACACCATCGGCAACTTGGCTAAAGCCGTTTTCTGGGTGGTCAATCAGTACTTTTTCCAGTTTTGTTCGATCACCTGCAATTAGTTGCCGCATAGGAGCAGGATCAAGCTCATAGAGTGCCCGCACAACTCCGATATACATCTCTTTCCAAGTACGCTTAGGCAGCTTGTACGGCGTGTTCATCAGACTGTAGGAAGCGATCTTCACGTTAGCGTAATTATTGTCGTCATCAAGTCCATAAACTTCATTTTCAACAACCTTTGGCTGAAAATTACTGCTTGGCATTGACCAGAGCTTCAAAGCCGTCTGCTTCAACAGTTCACTACGTTCTATCAATTCCTTTTCAGTCCACTGATCGCATCCCTTAACAAAATCGTTCAGTCTAAACCCACAAGAACTTCTGCAGGACCTGGTCCACTTGGCTGTTTTCATGGAGCCGGCTGTGCTGGCCGCCCTTGCCAGTGATCTTCACTTCCTTGTAGCTCTTGGCCTTGATTAAAAGATACTTGAGGGATCTTGATGAATTGTTGTAGACGCTGCCGTCTGACTTTTTACCAGTATCGCCGTATATGTTAAGGACGCCAATCCCCTTTGGGTAGACCTGCCGGAGTTTCGTCAGTTCTTGATAAGTCGAATTCATTTTCTTCGGCTTGCCGGCTGAATCGATTGGAGAATCCTTCTCCATACCAACAATCCCGTTGAAGTGGCCGGCAATATCAACCTGTTTCTTGATCGTTGGAAAATTCTTTTTGGCAGAATAATCCATGATCATGTAGCTGATCGCCATATTGCCCATGGAGTGGCCGACCAGGTTCATCTTGGAAAAGCCCAGCTTCTTCTGGGCTGCCTTAACTGCCTTGTAGGCATACCAGCCATCCTTGTGGTAATCAGGATTCCGGTTGTCGGAGAAGCCGACCAGAACGATTGGGTTCTTCGGATTATCCGCGAGCTTGCCCTTGATTTTGACTAACCCGTTTTCTTCAACCCTGGCTTCTAAAACTTCATTGCTCTTGCCTGCTTGTCTAGCTGCATTTGCCATGTGTTTTTCCGCGTTGATGCTGGACCCGTAGCCATGGAAGAAAAAGGTTACCGTTTCTTTGGCCTGCTCCTCTTTTTCCGCCTTAGTCAAAGGCTTTTGACAAGCCGTCAGGAAAAGCAAGGCGGTCAGCAGAACCGGGATAGTTTTGGCCAAAAATTTGCTTCTTGTTTTCGTCTTCATACTTTCCATCTTTCCAATTTGTTTATTTACTCACGTCTATTCTACCTAGATAATTCTTCACTGACAAATAGTAAGCAAAAAAATCCTTCCAAATATCTTGGAAGGATTTTTGTCATTTTTCCGTATTTTTTACTCGCCCAAATGCCCGTCAAACCAGGTCTGGATTTCCTGCAACCGGCTTAAGCGGTTCTTTGGCCGGCCGCTTCTGGACAGTTCGTGGTTTTCCCCATGGAAGACCACCATCCGGCTTTCCACGCCGTGAGACATGAGAGCATGGAACATCTGCATACCTTCTTCAACCGGGCAGCGGTAATCCTCATCTGAATTCAAAAACAGGGTCGGTGTCTTCACATTTTTCACGTACTTGAGCGGTGAGTGCAGCCAAACCTTTTCCGGATTATCATCTTCACTGGCCCCCACCTGGTCAACGCAAAATTCTGGGGCGATGTCAGACATATGTTCAAAGCTGAGCCAGTTGGAGATGGACCGCTGGGAAGCTGCCGCCTTGAAGCGATCGGTATGGCCGATCACCCAGTTGGTCATAAAGCCGCCGTATGAACCCCCGGTGATTCCTAAACGGGTCTGGTCGATGTCTGGATAAGCCGCCAAAACCGCGTCAGTAAACTTCATTAAGTCCTCGTAGTCTACTGTCCCGTAGCGGCCCCGCAGGTCCCCGTACTGGTTCCCCTGCCCGTTTGAACCGTGGATGTTGCAGAAGAAGACGAAGTAGCCGGCTCCGGCCCAAACCTGCATCTCATGGAAGAAGGCCTTGCTGTAAGTGGCGCGGGGGCCGCCGTGAACGTCCAGGATCGCCGGGTATTTTTTGCCTGCCTGGTAATCCTTTGGCAAAAGCACCCAGCCGTGCTGGATCCCGTCTTCAATTGATTCATATTCGACTTCATTGACTTTAGCTACGTATTTGCCCGCTAAAGCCTGGCTGTTATAGCTGGATAATTTTTCCACCTGGTCATGTTTAACCAGGTAGAATTCCAAAAGTTCATTGGCAAAGGCTGCTTCCAGGAAAAATTCCCCTTCCCCAGTCAAACGGAAGCCCCTGATAATGCCGTCCGTGGCAAAAAACGGCTTGACCTCCTGCCCGTCAAAAACGTAGATTTCATCGTGGTCAACGATGGTGGTCACGAAGTAGAACTTGTCGCCATAGACGTCAAAAGCATTGCCGCCAATCACCCCGCAGTCCCCGGCAATCGCGCTCTGGCCGGAATTGTCGAAGTTAGCTGCTAATTCCAGGCCATCTTCCGTCAGCCGGTAGAATTCCGGATTTTCGTTTAAGCCGGTCTTTTTATGAGTGTTAGCGAAGCAGTAGACTTGATTGTTAAGAGCAAAAATCGCTGAAACTTCGGCCTTGCCTGCTGGTAAAAGGAGCTTAGCATCACCTGTACTTGGATCAACTTCATAGACCGCCCCGTCAAATGGCCGCCGGGTCTGGTAGCTGACCCCGACTACGTAGACTTTTTCCTTGGCAACAAAGGTCTCCATGACCGTGAAGTTCGGATCGTCTTTAAAAAGTTCAGTCAGCTTTTCTTCTGCCAAGTCCCAGACATAAAGGCGGTCGCGGAGCTTGTTGATGTAGCCCTGGCCGTTGAAGTAGTATGGCAGTTCATCCAGGACCTGGTAATTGGTGGACTTTTTCTCAGCTAAATCTACCCGTCTGCTTAAAAGGAGATAGTGGCCGGCAACGGAATTGATTACCTGGTAGCCTGCTTCTTTGAAATCAGCAACTTTTGCCGGACTGGCTTGGTCAAGTTCCTGCTTGTAGAGCAAGCAATTGCCTTTGCCCTCTTGAGCGGTGTAGTAGACACTATTATCTACCAAGGCATAGCTCTTTTCCTGCCCCAAAGTCGTTAAGCGCTTGAGCTCACCATTTTCAAAGACGTCCAGCCAGTTCCAGTAGCCTTCTCCATCGGCTTTGGCCTGGTTTCTGGCCAGTACTGCCCTTTGGCCGTTTGCTTGCAAGTTGCCCAGGCTGACGACTTGATACAAATCTTCTGCTTTAACTGCTTCCATTGTTCTTTTTCCTCCTGCATCTTGTATTTAGGTAACTTCATTATAGCAAAGTTAAAGTATTAAATTCGCGCTTAATCTGGATTTTTTGTAATAAAACTGATTTTTCTGCCAAAATTGACCATATCGACTATAATTTGGTTAACGCTTACATGCGAAAGGAGAAAAACATGACACTTGATAGAAAAATTTTACAAGCTGTTGAAGAGATGCGGACTGGATCCAAGATGCACGACGACAAGCGCGATGAAGGCTTGCCAACCGAAATCCCAGAAGTTGAAAGAATCAATGACCTAAGCTACGGGCCAGACCCAAAGTGGAACTTGCTGGACATTTACTTGCCTAAGAAGCGGACCGGCAAGGTCCCGGTCATCATCAGCATTCACGGCGGCGGCTGGGTTTACGGGACTAAGGAAACCTACCAGTTCTACGGGCTGGGCCTGGCTAAAGAAGGCTTCGCCTTTGTCAACTTCAACTACCGCCTGGCTCCAGACGTTCAGTTCCCAGGCGAAATGGATGATGTCAACCGCTTGATGCACTGGGTGGCTGAACACGGAGCTGAATATGACTTGGACACGGCCAATGTCTTCTTAGTTGGCGACTCAGCCGGCGGGCAGATGGAAGAGCAGTATCTGGCTATCTTAACCAATAACAAGTTCCGCCAGCTTTTTGGCTACGAACTGCCAAAACTAACAGTCAGAGCAGCCGCGCTTAACTGCGGGGCCTACTTCATGCTCACCCCGGGCTTTACTGATGGCGCGCCAGGCGCCTACTTTACCCCAGAAGCAGTCAGCGGCAAGGAAGAGATGCTGAACACAGAAAAGTACTTGACGCAAAACTTGCCACCGCTCTTTATCATGACGGCTAACCAAGACTTCCTGCACGATTCTGCTGTCCGCTTGGACGGCTACCTTTTGGCCAAGGAGATCCCGCATGAACTCCGCATCTACGGGGATATGGAGAACCCGCGTGGCCACGTCTTCCACTGCAATCAAAGAGACGACATCGCCAAGCAGTGCAACCTGGACGAGCTGAACTTCTTCAGAAAGCACTTAAAGCAGTAGCTACAATAAATAAACGCGCCCTTGTATAAGGACGCGTTTTCGTTTCGTTTGTTATTTTTGCTCTGGCTTGGGGCTGAGAATAACATAATAGATCTCACCAAAGTACGGATTTTTGACCATATGGGCCACGGCATGCACGTAGATCCGCTTGTGAGTCTCTTTGGTGATGACATGGTAGTCCATATGAGCCACTGCATCATCGCTGTCCCCCACCTGCTGGTCACAGCTCTCTACAGCTTCAGCATAGTCTTCTGGAGCGATCAAACCCTTGACTTCCCGGCCGATAAATTCGATAAACACTTCCACACTAGAGCATTCCGTAATCCTCAGCAGTTCCCTGTTAGCAAAAAGGATCTTCCCGTCATCAGCCCGGTAGATGAAGAAGGCACCAGGCAGGTTGACTGCCAAGTCGCGCAGATTAAAGCCCAGTTGCGCCCGTCCTTCCTTGACCATATCCGGGTGGTAAGCCGCCATCGTTCCCTTCCCGGTCATTTTCACGGCATAGAGGGCCGCACCAGCCTTGTTCAAGAGTTCTTCCCGGCTTGCCCCCTGGTCCGGGTAAACGGCAAAACCCAGGGAGATCGTATAAGGATAGTCTTTGCCTTGGTAGCTAAAAGTCAACTTTTGCCGGAAGAGCTTTTTAAAAATCGCCCGTCCCTCAGTCATTGTCGTCCGCTTCAAAAAGACGGCAAATTCATCTCCGCCGTTGCGGCAAACCTTGCCCAGCTGGCCAAAATTATCTTCCAGGACCTTGGCAAAAGTCTTCAGCGCCACGTCACCTGCATCATGGCCATAGAGGTCATTGATGTACTTGAAGTCATCGCTGTCGATCAAGGCAAGGCACCAACTGAAGGCTCTCCTTTATGTTTATCCGGATATTTGCTTACATCCCGGTCAAAGTCAATGCCTTAACTTAATGACATTGTTCCCGAAGGAAACTGCTTTTAGCCAATCTATTCTTTTTGCTAGTCGACGAACTTAACGGCGGTCCCATAAGCTACGACTGACTGCATGTCGCCGGCAATTGAGCCGGAGTCAAAGCGCATCATGACTACGGCGTCCGCGTCAAGTTTGCCTGCTTCTTCACGCAAACGGTCCAGGGCGACTTCTCTTGAAGTCGTCAGCATCTTGGTGAAGGCCTTGATTTCCCCGCCAATCATGCTCTTAAGACCAGCCCCAAAGACTGACGCGAAGTTCTTTGACTGGGTGGTTACCCCAAAGACTTCACCGATTACTTCATACTTGCGGCCTGAGATATTTTCCGTCGTTACTACCAACATTTTGTTTTCCATTTCAATTACCTCGTTTTCTTCAAACGTTTCCTAGATTGTAGCACAAGGAAAAATTTTGGAAAGAGGTTTTTCTATACTTGTTGTAATATTATAAAGCACTAAAAAAAGCCGCCAGCTGGCGGCTTTTTTGCTAATGTATTACTAATTAAGCGTTAGCGTTTTGCTTTGCTTCTTCTTGTTCCTTCTTGTAAGTCTTGAGGTCGAAGCGCTTCATGAATGGGTACCAGATTAAGAAAGCAACGATCGCGCAGACGATCGCTATGACAGTACCTCTCCATGACAAGGTAGCCAGGTAGCCGCCAAGGCCGATTGGAGTTGGCCATGGTTGTTGAACTTTAATATCTGGCATAAAACCGATCGCGTGGAAAATGTAAGCTACGATGGCAGAAGCCATTGGCGCGCCGATGAATGGTACAAAGAGGTTAACATTGTAAACTACTGGCAGACCAAACAAGAATGGTTCATTGATGTTGAACAAGGCTGGAACTGCTTCAACCTTACCGATTTCACGAAGCTGGGTTGACTTTGCCCGGCCAGCCATCCACCAGGCGATCAGGAGGGTTGAACCTGAACCACCAAGGATGATGAAGGCGTTCATTGGGTCACCAGCAAAGAAGTTGTGAGCACCCTTAACGTTGGCTGCAAGGTTAGCCAAAGCGATTGGAGTGTAGAATGAGCTCATGATGTTGGCACCGTGGATCCCGAACCACCAAAGGAAGTGGATGAAGAAGACGATGAGCAACACGCCCCACCAAGTACCGGCAATGTTGCCGACGAATGAGAATGGCACATACATAACCTTGAAGATGTCAGTGCCCATCAAGACAAGGATTAAGTTGATAGTTGCTACTACAAAGGCAACGCAGAAGCCTGGAATCAATGAACTGAATGAGTTGGAAACACCAGCTGGAACGACGTCTGGCATCTTGATCTGCCAGTTGTGCTTAATAGTAAAGCGGTAGATCTGTACCGTTGCCCAGCCGATCACGATCGCCGTGAACAAACCGGTCGTCCCGATTCTGGTCACACCAGAAGCTGAAACTTGAATACCGCCACCGATGATGTTATCTGCCTTCAATGATTGTACGAACTGGATTGACCCGTTCTTGTAAACCATTTCTGGAACAGTGATGAACATTGCCATCAGCATCATGAACAAGGCATTAAGTGGCACGATGTTGATCTTCTCTTCTTGCTGGTAGATCTTGGCGTATGAGTAGGTAAACTGCCCGCCGAAGATCAATGACAAGATACCCATGGTGGCGTTGTAAACGACCGTGAACATGTTTGAGAACCTGCCAAGCGTGTGCGCGTACAGACCGGCGAAGCCCGGGATCGGAAAGGCTTGCGGCAGAACCGTCAGGATCAAGAAGATCGCCCCGACGATCGTAAAAGGAATTACCGCATAACCGGAATCAATGATCGATCTAACAAAACGTGAACCAGCAAACTTCCCAATGCCAGTCGCGAGTTTATCTCTTAATGAACTTTGTGATTCAGACATTATATTTTCCCCTATTTTTTCTCTTCAATAACTTTCGATAACTCTTTTTGCTTCATAAAAAGTAGCTACTCCTGGTCCAAAGCCCGGCTCTTTTCCGCATTGCGGATCAGCGGCAAATATTTGTCTCTTCCCAGGAAAATATTGTGGATCCTTACTAAAGCAGCAAAAGCGGCTGCCATCCCGAGCAGTAGTATGCAAAGCAAGGCCAGAACGTCACTCTTATTAATTGCAAAAGGATAGATCATACTCTTTAAAGGCGTGAACAAGCATACGCTCAGCAGCAAGTTGAGAACAAGCTGGAAAATAAGGTATTGCCGGGTTCTCGGCACATCAGCCTGCTTATTATGCAGCTTGCTCAGCTGTTCAATCACACTGACCGTGCACCACGCGACAGCTACTGCCGCCAAGATCATTCCCAGCTGGCTGTTAACAGAATAGCTCACCAGCAGCCAGAAGAAGTTGGCGAAAAAGAAAGCGATGACGAAGTAGCGAACCATCATATAGCGGGCAAAGTAGGCGTAACGAACCCGGTCATCATGCCGTCTGTCCACGTAAGTCCGGCTTTGCTGCTTAGTTTTTGCAGACATGCTTGCTCACCTCCCTCGCGCTTACACTTCGGTCTTCAAACTGCCGCTGGCGTAAAGCTTTTCGTACAAGTCGACCATTTCCCCCGCCAAGTCGCGGAAGGTGATGGCGTTCATCAAGTGGTCCTGTGAGTGGACAACCAAAAGAGTCACGTGGGTATGCTGGCCTTGTGCTTCCTTAGTTAACATGTCCGTTTGTGAGTTGTGGGCGTCAAGCAGGGACTTGTCTGCTTCTTCCAGCTTCTCTCTTGCTTCTTTGATCTTGCCAACCTTGGCCAGGCGGATTGCTTCAAAAGCCAGGCTCTTGGCGTTGCCGCCGTTGGCAATGAGGCCCATCGCCGCCATCAAGGTTGCTTCTTCCCGGCTTTGCTGATTTTCAGCTGCCTGCTTCAAGGTTTCTGCTGTATCTTTTAATTCAGCCATTTTTACCTTACCTTATTTCTACTTTTAATCATCATCACATGCCCTAAGCAGCTCTCCTTTTCTGCTAAGGACTTTAAATCTTGCTATTCAGCCATCAAGTTGTCAGCAAATTCCAGAACTTTCTTCCCGTTCATCATCCCATAGTCCTGCATCGGGATTACCCCCATCGGAATGCCAGTACCTTCCAGCTTCTTTTCAAAGTCAGCCTTCATGTAGCCAACTTGCGGCCCGAGCAATACGCAGTTGATTTCTTGGTTGGCCAGCTTGTTGTCGGCTTCTGATGCCGGGCAGGCAAAGATTTCGTAGTCCTTGCCTTGGGCCTTGGCAGCTTCTTGCATCTTCTTAACGAGCAAGCTGGTGCTCATCCCAGCCGCGCAGTTCAACATAATGGTTTTGGTAGCCATAATTATTTCCTCCTAGACTTTTCTTGTGCTGCTTGTTTACGCTTACAGTGTATACCACTTTCATTACATTTTTTCTTACAGCCTTGAAGAAAACACCAATGAGTGGCGGTATACCGGACTTTTTACGGAGTTGAACTTTTTAAAATTATTCTAAAATACATATCTTTTAATTTCAGAAAACAGGACTTTCTTCCTAATAAAAACCAGTTTTGCTGAAACACTTGCGCTATTATTACTGTGCTAAGCTTATTTTCTTATTTCCACAAGTTTCAGTTCTATGCTTTTTTCTAAAAAATACCAATTATCTGCCCTTTCACTCTTGCAATGCCTATAAATTCCAACTATAATTATTCTTGAAAACGGTTACTTACAAGTGACGGAAATGTGAAAATGAATCGTCGAGTGATGAAAGCTGTTGAAAACATACACAAATGAAAATGGAGGTTTTGCTCAATGTATTCTGCAAAAATGCCAGAAGAATTTTTATGGGGCGGCGCGGTTGCTGCCCACCAACTTGAAGGTGCCTGGGACGTAGGCGGCAAGGGCGTGTCCGTTGCCGACGTCATGACCGTCGGTTCAGCCACTAAGCCGCGGGAAATCACCGACGGCGTATTGCCGGGGAAGAACTACCCGAACCACTCAGCCATCGATTTCTACCACCACTATAAAGAAGACATCAAACTCCTGGCCGGGATGGGCTTCAAGGCTTTCAGAACCTCCATTGCCTGGACCAGAATCTTCCCTAATGGTGACGACGCTGAACCTAGTGAAGCAGGCTTGAAGTTCTACGATGACCTTTTTGACGAAATGCACAAGTACGGCATTGAACCTGTCATCACCTTGAGCCACTTTGAAATGCCATTCAACCTGGCCAAGAACTACGGCGGCTTCACCAACCGCAAGACCATCGACTTCTTCGTCCGCTTCGCTGAAGTCTGCTTCAAACGCTACAAGGACAAGGTCAAGTACTGGATGACCTTCAACGAAATCGACAACCAAAGTGCCTTCAACAACGACTTCTTGATGGCTACCAACTCTGGTATCCTCTTTAAAGAAGGCATGACTGATGAAGAAAAAGAAGCCGCCATGTACCAGGCTGCCCACTATGAATTCGTGGCCAGCGCCCTGGCAGTCAAGATCGGCCACAAGATCAACCCTGACTTCAAGATCGGCCTGATGATCAACTACTCACCAGTCCGCCCGCTGACGCCAAGCTCAGAGGACACCCTCTTGGCTGACAAGTTCGAACAGCACCGGGACTTCTTCTCAGACGTCCAAGTCTTCGGCGAATACCCGAAGGCAATTGAAGCCTATATTGAAAAGCACGGCTACCGGCCAGACATCACTGACGAAGACAAAGTCGTCCTTAAAGAAGGGACCGTTGACTACGTGGCCTTCTCTTACTACCAGTCAACTACTGTCTCCAGCGAAAAGGTCTCAGCTGATGAACTGAGCGACCTGGAAAAGGCGGTTGCGGTTAACCCGACTTTGGAAAGAAGCGACTGGGGCTGGGAAATTGACCCGGTTGGCCTCCGCCTGGCTTTGAACCACTTGACTGACCGCTACCACCTGCCCCTCTTCATCGTTGAAAACGGCTTGGGGGCCTACGACAAGGTCGAAGACGGCAAGATTCATGACCCATACCGGGTTGACTACCTGAAGAAACACATTAGCGAAATGGAAAAGGCAGTTGCGATCGACGGCGTTGACCTGATGGGCTACCTGCCATGGGGGCCAATCGACCTGGTTTCTGCCGGGACTGGCCAAATGGACAAGCGCTACGGTTTCATCTACGTCAACAAGAATGACCAAGGAGTCGGCGACCTCAGCAGAACCCCAAAGGACTCCTACTACTGGTACAAGAAGGTCATTGCATCCAACGGGACTGACCTCGACTAATCTTCTCTAATTCTTATTGCTACTTAATCTCTTAACGAAAACGCGAAAAGCGACCAAGATCTGCTATGATCTTGATCGCTTTTTTGTGCTTAGCTAATTTTCTTTTTCTACTTAAAATGGCTGCTGTAAACCGGATCTTTGAAGTCCTTTTGGCCTTTGAGCCAGGCTGAGCATTGCCTTGCCAAGTGCTATAAGAAATGTGGAAGAATGTGCGCTTGATACCGGCTGGTTCACATTATGGTCAAGATATTCAACTTTGCGACTATCGCATCATCGATATCTTTACTTCCGACACCAACATGCCTGGCTGGAACATACCCAGCACATAATATAGGACTCTGCCGGCTTCCATTTCTCTCACGAGCGTTCACTGCCAAGCTTTCGCATTGACAGCGTGGGCGATCTCTGCACTCGGTATGCCCACATCACCTGTACGGCCGAAGCCGCAGACAATGCCTTTATCCGAAGATGAGCAACCGAACTGGCTCACGAGTTCTGAACTCGCTTCTCGCATGTTCTTCCATTTGAGGAATTGCATGCGCGGTCGCAGAAGCCAATTCGCCGCCAAAGCGGCTGATTGGCCTCTCGTCCGGTGAGCCGGCTGCACCGAAACAGCCACTTACGCAACTGTCCAAGCAACAGATGGCATTCCGGCCATTAGCCTGCCCGCATGGATCCTTGCGGATCCTTCAATTTTTTACAATGCTTTATTGTATCTTGGATGATCAATCAAAAAAGTAAGATTCATCATCGCGTTCATGTCCCGATCTACAACCTTGTTGTAGTTCGGGCATTTTTTGTTGTAGCACACGTATTCATTGTGCTTGGTGCCGTGCTTCTTATTGCCAGAAAGGGTGATCTTTTCGTCATTTTTCTTGATGTTGCCACAGACTGCACAGCGCTGGGTGCTTGGATAAAAGCGGTTGGCAATCACCAGCTTAACTCCGGCTGACTTGCACTTGTATTCGAGATAGCTGCGAAAGCGTCCAAATAGCGCACGGTGTACGCCTTTAGAAGCAACGTGGCTCATAAGCATGCCCTTGACGTCCAGATCCTCAATGCAGATTGCATCATATTCTCTGACAAGGTGAGTCGTATACTTGTGCATCGCGTCATCCTGCATGCGGTGAGCACGCTCGTAAAGCTTCTGAAGCTTGGTTCTCGCTTTTTGATAGCTTTTTGAGCGCTTCCCGGCAATCTGGCCATTTTCTTCCAGCTTTCTTGCCAGAATCCGCTGCTGGTGTTTGATGTTCTCATAGACTCTTCCAAGATTGGCGGCGCCATTGTTTCCCTTGTGCAGAAAATAGTGTTCCCCTTCTGCATCATTGAAATGGCTGACATTGACATCGATCCCCGTCTTCTTACCCGTATGCTTGTGAATGTATGGTGGCATTTCATACTTGTAAGGAACTGCCATGTAGTAATGGCCGTGTTCACGGTAAAAGCTTACCGTCCCAAATTTGGCATTTTTGGGAACTTCAGAAAATCTTATGCTATGCCACTCACCCTTATAAGGTGCTGGGACGGGCAAGGTTAGCTTTCCGTGATTGCCTTCCTTTGCGAGAGCCACGCCTTGATTCAACTTAAAGCCTTGGCGTTTGGCTTTCTTGGATTGAAAAACGGGGTGTCCAGCACCGTTTTTAACTTTAAGTGCCTTATCTTTGGCAAACTTCTTGAATGATTTGCCCAAATCAGCGCATGCTTGCTGCAGGATACGGGAAGAGATCTGCCTTTCCCATGACTGTTTGCTTGCTGTAAGCTTTTTCTGAATCAGTGCTGCGGTTGGGTAGTATCTAGATATGAATAACTTCTGCTCTTCAGTAAATTGCTGTTCTTCTTTTGGCTTCTTGAATTCCGCCAGAATCTCTGGACTGACTAACATACGATATTCCGAATAGGTTGTATTCCACAGTTCTAGGGCCTTATTGTAGCAATAACGGCGATAGTCACACCACTGATCCAAGACGTGAGCCATAGTAGCATCTGGATATAAACGATATACGTGAGTTCTTTTGATTGCCATTTGTCTTCACCTCTTTTCGACAAGCATATTTTAACACGTATTCCAGTTTATTTCCAAACGTATGTTTGAAGAGGAATCAAAAAATGCGTTGCATTTTTTGACTAAAATCATAGGTGCAACACACTTAAATTCTATTGAAATAGATTCGTTTTCTTTCGCAAGAACATTATGCTATATTTTTCGATATAGTTCTATATTACTTGTTACTAATTAGTAGCTCTCTGCCAAGTCCAGTCGCTTTAAACCAGCTAGCTGGCTATCAGAAACAGATTTTTTCATCAAAAGAGCAATGCCCAGCTGCTGGCGGACCATTTCTAAAATTGCCTCGATCCGTTCACCCTGGTAGACGAAATTGGGTTCATAACCAGCTTTTTGGCAGGCAGCAACAATTTTCTTCTCGAAATAAGTCCGTTCACCCAAGGTCAAAAAACGGGCTCCAGCCAGGTCGGCCAATTTCACCTGCTGCTTTTTAGCCAGGGGAGACTTGCTTGCAACAAAGAGGGCCAGTTCATCATCTTCGAAAAAGAGATAATCAAAGTCCGGATGCAGTTTTTTATCCTACTTGCGCAGGAAGAGCAGGTCCTGGGGCCGGCGGAGCTTTTGGGCCAGGTCCTGGGACTCGCCTTCATGAAAAAGCAGGTCGATCTCCGGATGTCGGCCCATAAAGGCGGTTTACGGCCTTGAAAAAATCGTAATTGGTCATGGTGGGGATCGCGTACAGGTCCAGGATCTTGGTCTGCTCTTGCCGGCAGGCCGCGGCTGCCTGGTCAAACTGCCGGCTGTCTGCTAAGAGACGCTGGGCATAAGAGAGCAGGTACTCCCCCTCCCGGGTCAGGCGAACTCGGCGGCTGCTTCTTTCAAACAGCTTCATGCCGACCTATTTTTCTAAGGCAGCGATATGCTTGGAAACCGTACTTTGGCTGGTATACAGCTCATCGGCTGTCCGGGAAAAATTCAGGTTGCCGGCCAGGGATACGAAGGCTTGGATTTTGTCTAACACGGTCTTCTCCATTCTCTTTACTTTTTGCTTTAGGAAAAATTATCTGACTTTTCCCCTTTTCTGTCAAAAGCAAAAAAACATACTTCCAAAAAATGGAAACATGTTTCTTCTGTCTATTCTGCTGAGAAGTAGTCCTGGAGCAGGTCTGAGTGGTGCTTCAACTTCTTGACAGCCTTAGCTTCAATCTGCCGGACCCGTTCCCGGGTAACGCCCAGACTGCGGCCAACTTCTTCCAGAGTGTGCGGCTCATCGTTTTCCAGGCCGAAGCGCAGCTTCAAGACCTTAGCTTCTCTGTCAGTCAGGAACTCACCCATCATGCTGGACAGTTGGTCCTTCAGCATTTCAGAAGCAGTGTATTCTTCCGGGTTGATTGCCTTGTTGTCTTCCAAAAGGTCCCCCAATTGCGAGTCCCCTTCTTCGCCAACCGGCTTGTCCAAAGAGTCAGTTTCCTGGTTCTTGGCTACCGTGATAATTTCCTGCACCTTCTGCAAAGGTTCATTCATTTCCGCGGCCAGCTCTTCCGGCTTGGCATCCCGGTCCAGGTCCTGCTGCAGAGTCCGCTGGATCCGGTTCATCTTGTTTATGCTTTCCACTACGTGAACCGGGATTCTGATCATCCGGTCCTGGTCAGCCAGGGCCCGGGTAATGGCCTGCCGGATCCACCAGGTAGCATAAGTTGAAAACTTAAAGCCCTTGGAGTAGTCGAACTTGTCAACTGCCTTCATCAGGCCGATATTGCCTTCCTGGATCAAGTCCAGGATCCCCATCTTCCCATTGTGCTTGGCATAGCGCTTGGCAATGGAGACAACCAAACGGAGGTTGGCGGCGGCCAGTTCATCCTTGGCTGACTCATCGCCGTTTTCAATCCGCTTGGCTACTTCTACTTCTTCGTCCCGGCTCAAAAGCGGGACCTTGCCGATTTCCTTTAAATACATCCGAACCGAGTCGTAAACCCGGTCATTGTCGCTGGAAGCGACCAGTTCTTTTTGTTCTTTCTTTTCAGCTTCTTCTTCAGCCTTGAGGGCCAGAGCAGACGGTTCACCCTGGTCGTCAACGATACTAATCCCATTGTCCGCAAACTCTTCTACCAGCTTGGCAGTTTCGGCATCATTCAGACCATACGGCAGCAAGAGCCGGGCCTTCAAGTCCTTTTCGCGGATCTGCTTGGTCTTCTTTAAACCGGTAATCACCATTTTAACTGCTTTTTCCAGTGGAAAATCATTTACGTTAGAAGCATTTTCTTTTGCCATTCAATCCGCCCTGTTCTTATTCTGCTAAAAATTTACTACTCTAAAAAGTCACGCAACTGGTTGCTCCGGCTTGGGTGCCGCAGCTTGCGCAAGGCCTTGGCCTCGATCTGCCGGATCCGCTCCCGGGTCACGCCAAAGACCCGGCCGACTTCTTCCAAAGTCCGGGGATTTCCGTCATCCAGACCAAAACGCAGACGCAATACATTTTCCTCCCTGTCAGTCAAAGTGTCAAGCACTTCCGCCAGCTGGTCTTTCAGCATTTCACTGGCCGCGTGCTGTTCCGGGCTGGTCGCGTCCTTGTCTTCGATAAAGTCGCCTAAGTGGGAGTCATCCTCTTCCCCAATCGGTGTCTCCAAGGAAACTGGCTCTTGGGCCACCTTGAGGACCTCCCGGACCTTCTTGACCGGCAAGTCCATTTCCGCGGCAATTTCTTCTGGCTCCGGGTCTCTGCCCAGATCCTGGAGAAGCTGCCGCTGAATCCGGATCAGCTTGTTAATGGTTTCCACCATATGAACCGGAATTCTGATCGTCCGGGCCTGGTCGGCAATCGCGCGGGTGATTGCTTGTCGGATCCACCAGGTCGCGTAAGTAGAAAACTTGAAGCCCAGCTGGTAGTCAAACTTGTCGACCGCCTTCATCAGGCCCATGTTCCCTTCCTGGATCAGGTCCAAAAAGCTCATCCCCCGGCCAACATAGCGCTTGGCAATGGAAACCACCAGACGCAGGTTGGCACTGGTCAGTTCATCCTTGGCCTCCTGGTCGCCGGCTTCAATCCGCTTGGCCAGCTGGACTTCTTCATCCCCGCTGAGCAGGCTGACCCGGCCGATCCGCTTCAAATACTGGCGGACCGGGTCATTCATCCGGCTGCCTGGGGCTGACAAGTGTTCCAGCTCTGCCTTTTCCACGTTTTTCTGCTTGGCCAGGGCCAATTTGGACGGTTCGCCCTTGTCATCGACAATGCTGATCCCGTTGTCTTCAAATTCCTGCACCAGCTGATCGACCGCCCGGCCTTCGATTTGGTAAGGCTTCAGCAAGCGGTCGGTAAATTCCTTTTCAGAAATTTGCTTGCTCTTCTTGACATCCTTAACAACTAACTTAACGGCTTTAGCCAGGGATACCTGGTCTGCCTTTCCTGTCTGCTTAGCTTTGTCTGTCATTTGATTGCCTTCACTCTATCACAGCAGCATCACGCTACACATTAATCTAAGAAATCCCGCAACTGGCTGCTCCGGCTCGGGTGGCGGAGCTTTCTGAGGGCCTTGGCCTCAATTTGCCGGATCCGTTCCCGGGTCACTTCAAAATGCTGGCCGACTTCTTCCAAAGTCCTGGCCTTGCCATCATCTAAGCCAAAACGCAAACGGAGGACTTCTTCTTCCCGGTCACTCAAGGTATCCAAAACCTCGGCCAGCTGCTCTTTCAGCATCTCATTGGCCGCGTGCTGTTCGGGACTCATCGCGTCCTTGTCTTCGATGAAGTCGCCCAAATTGGAGTCGTCTTCTTCCCCAATTGGGGTCTCCAAAGAAACCGGCTCTTGGCAAATCTTCAAGATCTCCCTAACCTTCTTGACCGGCAAGTCCATTTCCGCCCCGATTTCTTCCGGTTCCGGGTCTCTGCCTAAATCCTGGAGGAGCTGGCGCTGGATCCGGATCAGCTTGTTAATGGTTTCCACCATGTGAACCGGGATTCTGATCGTCCGGGCCTGGTCGGCAATTGCCCGGGTGATGGCCTGCCGGATCCACCAGGTCGCGTAAGTGGAGAACTTGTAGCCCAGCCGGTAGTCAAACTTGTCGACCGCCTTCATGAGGCCCATGTTCCCTTCCTGGATCAAGTCCAGGAAGTTCATCCCCCGGCCGACATAGCGCTTGGCAATCGAGACAACCAAACGCAGGTTGGCTTCAGCCAGTTCCTGCTTGGCCTCTTCATCGCCGGCCTCAATCCGCTTGGCCAGGGCGACTTCTTCCTCACTGGTCAAAAGGTTGACACGGCCGATTTCCTTTAAGTACATTCTGACCGGGTCGTTCATCTTCATCCCGGTCGGGGCGTCCATATTGTTCAGTTCCGCCTTTTCAACATTTTTCTGCTTGGTCAGAGCCAGCTTGGAAGGCTTGCCGTCCTCATCAACAATGCTGATCCCGTTGTCTTCAAATTCCTGAACCAGCTGGTCGACGGCCTTGCCCTCTAATTTGTAGGGCTTGATCAAGCGGTCTTCGAAAGCAGCTTCAGTGATTTGGTGGCTGGCCTTTACTCCTTCAACAACCAGCTTCACCGCCTTTTCCAGGGACATCTCATTAGCCTTGGTTTGCTTTTCTTCTGTCACTAACTGCCTCCTCTTCCTGCAGCTTCAGTTGCCTTAGCTGCAAAATTGCCTGTGTTTCCAGCAAAATTGCCGTTTGGTCGTTTCGCCGACGCGCGTCTGCAATCGCCTGCATGTGGCGGTCGATCTCATCATCTATCTTGCACAGGTTGAGTACCCGAACCTGCGCCTCGAGCTCTTCCAAGGTGATTTCCCCTGGCAACCCAGTCATATCAGTACTAACAATTATACTCTGAAGTTCTTCAGGAATAAAATCCAAAAAGCCGCTCAATGAAACATTTTCATGAGTTTCAATGTAATTGAGCCAAAGTTTGGCCAGGCGCTCGTATTCCGGGTTTGGAAAAACAAAACCGTTGACGGTCAAGTAGTCCCGGGCCTCATCAGAATAGATGTAGGCATAAAGCAGGCGCTGCTGGGCCTTTAGAGCCCTGGTGACCGGCTGCGGATCCGCGGCTGGAGCCAAGGGAGCCAGCTCGGGCAGGACTTCGCTGCTGGTATGCTGGTCCACCCGGCGCTGCTTGCGGCGGGCCCTGGACAAGTTGACCTTTAAAGCGTCGAGGGAGACTCCGGTTTCCTTGGCCAGGCGGCCTACATAAAGGTCTTGTTCAACCGGGTTGGGCAAGGCGGCGATTTCCGCTACTGCCTCGCTTAAATAGGCCACCTGCTCGCGCTCATTGTTTAAGTTGTACTTCTTCTTCAAGCGCTGCAGGAAAAAGTCAGTGGTCGAAATAGCCCCTCTAATCGCGGCCTGGTAGCTGTCCGGTCCGTACTGCTTGACATATTCGTCCGGGTCGAGCTTGTCAGGCAGGATCACGATGCCCAGGTCAAAGTTGCCGGCCTGCTTGAAGAGGCCCACCGCCCGTTCAGTTGCGTGCTGGCCTGGATCGTCGCCGTCATAGTTGATGACGACTTGCTTGGTGATCCGGCGGATCATATAGACCTGCTGCTGGGTCAAACTGGTCCCCATGGAGGCAATCCCGGTCTTGACCCCGGACTTATAGGCCGAAATCACGTCCATATGTCCTTCAAACAAGACCAGGTGTCCCTCTTTTCTGGCATGTTTCTTGGCTTCTGAAAAGTGGAAGAGCAGGTCGGACTTGTTGAAGATGCTGGTTTCCGGACTGTTCAAGTACTTAGGTTCTTCCGGGTCATCGCTGATTCTCCGGCCGGAAAAGGCTACCGGGTGGCCGCTTTCATCACTCATCGGGAACATCAAGCGGTCTCTGAAGCGGTCAAAGAGGCGGCCGTCCTGGCTCTTGACAAACAAGCCGCTTTCCGCCAGCTGGTCATCCGTATAGCCTTCGCCTCGCAAATAGGTCAAGAGCAGGTCGGACTTGCCTGGGGCATAGCCGATCTTAAAGTGCCTGAGCAGGTCATCGTCCAGACCTCTTTTTCTTGCATATTCCAGGCCCCTTTCCCCGATCTTGGTAGTCATGAGAACCTGCTGGTAAAAGTCCGCCGCTTCCTTGTGCATCTGCATCAAAGGATTCAGCTTGACCGGCTGCTCCTGGTATTCCTGGGGCATGGGGATATTGGCGAATTCCGCTACTCTTTCAACGCTTTCTGGAAAAGTAACTTCTTCCTTTTCCATGATGAACTTGTAGACATTGCCGCCTTTATGGCAGCCAAAGCAGTAGAAGAACTGCTTGTCCGGGTTGACGCTGAAAGAGGGGGTCTTTTCTTGATGAAAAGGGCAAAGACCAACATAGTCTTTGCCTCTCTTCTCTAGTGATACATACTGGCTGATCACGTCAACGATATTTACGCTGCCCCGAACTTCATTGATAAAATCTTCCGAAATTCTTCCAGCCAATTTGCCTCATCCTTTATTAAAAATTTGCTTCTTACTTGATAACCAACTTGCTCAAGTCGCCCAAGCGCTTGGCCAGGTCATTGACAGCTGCCAGCTGGCTCAAGCGGTTGTTCTTGACTGCTTCGTCCTTGGCCATGATCATGTTGACGTCGAAGTAGCGGTCGATTACCCCTTGCAAAGCAACGAAGGCTTCGTAAAGTTCAGCATGGTCCTTGACATTTGCCAAAGCTTCAACTCCATTATAAAGGTCTTGTTCGCTTCTGTCTTCAAATAAGCTTGGGTCAACCGGACTAGCCTGGCTGAACTTAGCCTTCTTCAAGATGTTGGCGATTCTAGTCAGACTTTCAACGACTGGCTTGAAGGCCTCGTCGTCATGGTGCTGCTGCAGAACCTTGGCAGCGGCCAGGATCTGGCTTGGGTCTTGTTCGCTTGAAGCCAGAACGGCGTCGATAACGTCGTATAGGTAGTTGTTCTTTTGCAAGAACTGCTTGATCCGGTCACGGATGAAGTCAGCAAGTTGCTTGTCTTCTTCCGCCCCTTGCGGCAGCTTGGCCGGAGTCTTGCCAGACAAAAGTTCCACGATTTCCGGAACAACCTGGTCAAATGGAAGGGACCAGTCTTCATTCAAAAGGATCCGGACAATCCCGTAAGCGTAACGGCGCAAAGCGTATGGGTCGTTTGATGATGAAGGAATCATCCCGGCACCAAAGAAGGCGATAATGGTGTCCAGCTTGTCAGCAACTGACAAGAGGGCGCCGACCTTGGTCTTCGGCAAGTCGCCTTCAGCCGTGGTTGGCATGTAGTGTTCCTTGATGGCGACAGAAACGTTTTCGTTTTCGCCAGCCAGGCGGGCATAGTGCATCCCCATAACCCCTTGCAGTTCAGCGAATTCGCCGACCATTTGGGTTACCAGGTCGAACTTGTACAGGCCGCTTACCCGGTCAAAGTCAGCCACTTCTTCAGCTGACAGGCCGAATCTCTTGGCCAGGTAGTCGCCGATGATCCGGACCCGGGTCATCTTTTCTGCCATAGAACCGATCTTGTCGTGGAAGGAAACGCTGTCCATCCGGTCAACAAAGTGGCTGAGCGGGTACTTGCGGTCTTCGTCGTAGAAGAATACCGCGTCATCTAGGCGGGCAACCAGGACCTTTTCATTACCGGAAATCACGTTTTCCAAGTGGTCCTTGTTCCCGTTTCTCACGGAGATGAAGTAGTTGATTAGCTTGCCTTCCTGGTCGTAGACTTCAAAATAGCGCTGGTTGTCCTTCATGGAAGTGATCAGGACTTCGTCCGGGATTTCCAGGTACTTTTGGTCAAATGAGCCGGCAAAAACAGTCGGGTATTCAACCAGGTTGTTGACTTCTTCCAAGAGGCTGGCATCCAGCTTGATTTGCCAGTTGTGGCTGTTTACCAGGTCGTTGATCTGGGAAACGATCATGGCCTTGCGTTCGTCAGCATCAACGATGACGTATTGGTCCCGCAGAGCTTCCACGTAGTCGTCAGCGTTGGCCAAAACCACGCTGTCGCCCAGGAAGCGGTGACCGGCAGTCTTGCGGCCGGCAGTGATGTCCAGGAACTCAACTGGGACGACTTCGCTGCCGTAAAGGGCAACGAGCCAGTGGATCGGGCGGACAAATTCAAAGTCTTGGGAGTCCCAGCGCATCTTGGTCGGGAAGGTCATGGACTTGATTACTTCATCCAGGCCCAAGAGGATTTCCTTAGCTTCCTTGCCGGCCTTTTGCACGTGCACGTAGGCATATTCCACGCCCTTGAGTTCTTCAAAGTAGATGTCGTCGGCGCTCATCCCCTGGCCGCGGGCAAAACCGACAGCGGCCTTGGTCCAGTTGCCGTCAGCGTCCTGGGCGATCTTCTTGGCTGGCCCCTTCTTGACTTCGTCCACGTCAGCCTGCTTTTCATCCAGTTCCTTGACCAGGACAGTCAGGCGGCGGGGAGTTGAGTAGGTCTTGATTTCCTTAAAGCCCAGGCCATTTTCCTTCAAGAACTTGCCAGTTCTGTCAGCCAGCTGCTTGACTGATTTGCTGACCACGTGGGCTGGCATTTCTTCAACGCCGATTTCAAATAAAAAGTCTTTAGTCATTGCTTGCCTCCGCCTTTGCTTGTGCGCTCTTCAACAATGGGAAGCCGCGCTTTTCACGTTCTTCCACAAACTTAACCGCTACTTCGTGAGCCATGTTGCGGATTCGGTGCAGGTAGCCGGCCCGTTCAGTTACTGAGACTGCCCCCCGGGCGTCCAGCAGGTTGAAGGTGTGGGAACACTTCAAGATGTAGTCGTAAGCCGGGTGAACCAGGTTCTGGCCCAAAAGGCGCTTGGCAATTCTTTCGTAAGTGTCAAAGAATTCCAGCAATTGCTTCTGGTCACTTTCTTCAAAGGCGTACTTGGAGTGTTCGTATTCAGGTTCCTTGAAAATGTCCCGGTAAAGGACGCCGTCGCCCCATTCCAGGTCAAAGACTGAGTTAACGTCCTGGATGTAGGAAGCCAGCCGTTCAACCCCGTAAGTGATTTCGCCCATGGTTGGCTTGACGTCCAGTTCGCCGACAGTTTGGAAGTAGGTAAATTGGGAAACTTCCATCCCGTCCAGCCAGACTTCCCAGCCAACACCGGCACAGCCCATGGATGGGTTTTCCCAGTTGTCTTCAACGAAGCGGATGTCGTGTTCCAAAGGTTCAATGCCAAGAACCTTCAAGGAGTCCAGGTAGTATTGCTGGATTTCCAGCGGAGCCGGCTTTAAAACGACTTGGAACTGGTGGTGCTGGAAGAGCCGGTTCGGGTTGTCCCCGTAGCGCCCGTCAGCTGGCCGGCGGGAAGGCTCAACGTAGCAGGCCTTCCAAGGTTCAGGCCCGACTGCCCGCAAGAAGGTGTATGGGCTCATCGTCCCCGCACCCTTGTTTTCATCATATGACGGCATGATCATGCAGCCTTTTGAAGCCCAGAACTGTTCAAGCTTGAAGATCATGGTCTGAATATCTAATTTTTGTGTCATAGTTACCTCCTATGCAAGGCCATAGAAAAAGCCTATGCAATTTTACTTTTGCATAGGGACGAAAAAGTATTCGCGGTTCCACCCTAATTCAGGAAGCCTATTTGCCTCCTGCTCTTAATTAGCTTGGCTAGAGGGGCCTTTTCCCGCTGTATCCTTCCACCAACCGATACTCGCTGCCGCGGTACTTTTTTATTTCCTCATCATTACCAATATACAGGCTAATTTTACCACAAATCCCTTTTCTTTTCATGTTTTTTTAGGAAAATCAGCTGCCCCGGACCTCATTTAAAAAGCGGAGGCTGGGCAGGTGCAAATCCACTGTTGCCTGGTAGATCTGGGCGATGGCCCGCCGGCTTTCCTTTTTCAAATCTTCGCCGATCTGGATCTCTCCTAAACGGCTGATTGGTAAAAGGGCCAGGGTTCTGATTAAGGCAGTAGCCTTTGGCGACAGGTGCAGGCGGCTGACAGAGCGGAAATGGTCGCTGCAGACCACCCCGCCGGCGGCGATTGAATAGTCAAAAATTCCTTTTTCCTTGCCGCAGATCACGCAGGCCCCCAGCTGAGGAGCTACCCCGAAGGCATCCAGGAGCTGCAGCTGGACAATTTGGGCAATAATTTCCGGGTCCTGGCCAGCCACGATCCGGTTAAAGGCCACTAGCAAAAGGTCATAGTAGCCCCCCAGTTTCTGGTACTCGCTGAAGGCATGGTCAGCTAAGTCAAAAAGATAAGAAAGATAGGCATTTTTGTCCAGGTCGGTAAAAAGCTCATCGTGCTGGCTGAGCTTCTTATAGGTCCGCAGCTGGCTGATCCCCTTGTAGCGGGTCAAGATGCCAAAAGTCCCTTCCGTAAAGGGCAAAACCGCGGCGGCCAGCTGGGACTTGGGCCGCATCCCACCTTTGGCAATTACGGTGACGATTCCCAGTTCCTTGGTCCAGAGCTTGGCCAAGAGGTCAGCCTCTTTATACTGCTGCCTTTTAAAAAGCAGGCCGTGGACATCGAGCAGGTCAGCGGCCATTAAAGTTCCTTCTTGTCATAGCCGATGGACTTGAGGAAGGCCGGGTCCTGCCGCCAGTCGCGCCGTACCTTGACCCAGAGCTTCAAGTTAACCTTCTCGCCCAGAAGATTTTCGATTTCTTTTCTGGACCGCATCCCGATCTGCTTAATCATGGACCCTCTTTGCCCGATAATGATCCGCTTTTGCCCGTCTTTTTCCACAAAAATCGTGGCATCAATCTGCAATTTGCCATTGATCCGCTGGTTCATCTGGTCAACCCAGACAGCAGTTGAGTGGGGAACTTCCTGGTCGGTCAAGCGAAGGATCTGTTCTCTGATCATCTCAGCCACCACGAAGTATTCCGGCCGGTCGGTTACTTCATCTGAAGCGTAGTATTGCGGTCCTTCTGGCAGGTAGTCCTTCAAGGTCTTGAGCAAGTCGTCGACCCCGTTGCCCTGCCGGGCGGAAATTGGCAAAAATTCCGCGAACTTGCCGACGGCCTGGTAGGAGTCGATGATTGGCAAAAGATCATTTGGGTGAACCTGGTCGATCTTGTTGATAACCAAAAATACCGGAATATCCAAATCCTTCAAAAGACCGGCCACGTATTCCTCGCCCTTGCCGGCTTCTTTAGCGTCAACCATGAACATGACTAAGTCAACGTCCTTTAAAGAAGACAGGCTGGCCTTGTCCATGTATTCGTCCAGGTCGGAATGGCTCTTGAAAATCCCCGGCGTGTCGACAAAGACAACTTGCATGTCATCTTCAGTGTAGATGCCGGAAATCTTGTTTCTGGTAGTTTGCGGCTTGGCGGAGGTGATCGCCACCTTCTGCCCGATTAAACGGTTCATCAAGGTTGACTTGCCGACATTTGGCCGGCCAACCAATGCTACGAAACCTGACTTGTGTTTACTTGTTTGCCCCATCTTGAATGTCCTTTTCTGTGAAATGGTATGGTATCAATTGCTCAACTGTAAAGCGCTCATAGTCCCCCTGGCTGTCGGTCAGAATTACTTCCGTTTCCGGAGCCATAAATTCGCTCATTACCTGCCGGCAGGCCCCGCAAGGGGAGATTGGCCGGTCAGTGTTGCCGATGATCAAAAGGCTCTTGATCTTGCCCGGTCGGCCAGCGTTCACCCAGGAGAAGATCGCCGTCCGTTCGGCGCAGTTGGTCAAGCCAAAAGCAGAGTTTTCAATATTGACCCCGGTAAAAATTTCTCCCGCGTCCGTCACTAAAGCGCTGGCCACGTGAAAGTGGGAATAAGGGCTATAGGCATCCGCCAAATGGTCCTTGGCCAGCAAAAAGAGTTTTTCTTCCAACTCGTTCATGCTATTTTCCTCTTCCTTCGTCTAATTGGTCCGGATAAAGGGGCAGGCCATATTCTTCCAAAATCTTGCCCTGGATGCCAAACATTTCCTTGGCTTCGTCTGGCTCGATGTGGTCATAGCCATTTAAGTGCAAATAGCCGTGCACGATCGTGTAGCCAAATTCCCGGTCAAAGCCGGTGCCATATTCCTTGCTGTGGCGCTCGATGACACTTGGGCACATGAACAAGTCGCCAATGTCTTCGGTAAAGTCCGGGTCCTGGGTGAACATAGCCAGGTCCAGGCCGTCGTCGCCGTCTTCAATGGCGAAAGAAATCACATCGGTTGGCCGGTCTTTATCCCGGTAGTCCCGGTTGATAGCCTGCGACCGGTCTTCGTCAACGAAATTGATGCTCATTTCCTGGGCATTGTCCTTGCCGATTTCCTTTTTCGCCATGAGGAGCAGCTGCATGATCCAGTCTTCCCAGTCCCGGTCTCCCTTAGTCAAAAAGCCGACTTCATCGCTGTAGCTTACGTCAATTCCCTGCATTATTTTCCTTCCTCTTCATATGCCTTGATAATCTTTGCTACGACTGGGTGCCGGACAACGTCAGCCGCACTGAATTCCACGAACTCGATCTGGTCGATCCCCTGCAGGATATTGCGGGCCGTGATCAAACCGCTGTGGGCCTTGCCAGGCAGGTCGATCTGGGTCATGTCCCCGTTGACCACCATCTTGGAGTTAAAGCCCAGCCGGGTTAAAAACATCTTCATTTGGGCGTCAGTCGTGTTCTGCGCTTCGTCTAAAATGACGAAAGCTTCTTCCAAGGTCCGTCCTCTCATGTAAGCAAGAGGAGCGATTTCGATAACGCCCCGCTCCATCAAACGGTCAGTTGGTCCCTGCCCTAAGATGGCATAAAGGGAGTCATAGATTGGCCGCAGGTAAGGGTCAACCTTTTCCTTAAGGTCCCCTGGCAAAAAGCCCAGGGATTCCCCGGCTTCAACTGCCGGCCGGGTCAAGATGATCTTGGAGACCTCTCCCCGCTTAAAGGCAGCAACCGCGCAGACGACAGCCAGGAAGGTCTTCCCTGTCCCGGCGGGTCCGATCCCAAAGACCACGTCGCTCTTGTTGATGGCTTCAACATAGCTCTTCTGGGTCATATTCTTGACCCGGACTGGCCGGCCCTTAGCATCTCTGATCAAGATCTGCTTATAGAGGTCGCCAAAGTATTCAGTTGTCCCCCGGTCAGCCATTTTCATGGCGCTGACCACATCGGCCGGAGTTAAATTGATCCCGTTGCTGGCTACCCCGTCTAAGGCCTTTAAAACCCGCAAGACGGTCTCCACCTGCTCTTCAGGTCCAGCAACCTTGATCTGACCACCCAGGTCAGTAACGATAACCTCATAGCCTTCTTCGATCAGCTTCAAATTGCTGTCATTTACGCCCACCAGCTTCTGGACATTTTCGCTGCTGTGGGGCAAAAACTTCTTTTCCAATAAAAGAACTCCTTCATTTTCAAACCAGCGGGCAAGCACATCTCTGTCCGCCAGACTATACTCTTCTAAACCAATGATACACGATTTAGGCCAAAAGAGAACACGGAAAATAAGCAAGAAAAAAGCTCCCGTTTTCACGAGAGCTTCAGTCGATTAATAATGTCTACGCTTGCGAGCGGCCTCAGATTTTAACTTTCTGCGAACGCTTGGCTTTTCGTAGAATTCACGCTTGCGGTATTCTTGCAAAGTACCACTTCTAGAAACGGAACGCTTGAAACGACGAAGAGCATCATCAATAGACTCGTTTTCGTGAACGATAGTCTTAGCCATGTGTGATCCCTCCTTCCATTTCTTGGCATTGCTGCCATAAGCATTTATCTAAATTATAGCAAAAATCGACTAATCGTCAATAGACTGGACAGATTTTTTGAAAAGTTTTTTGGGCTAAGATCCAGAAAGCGCATTATCCGGTATAATAGAGTTGATGAGGTGATCTATATGACTGAAAATAAAGCAGAAAACAAGCAAACAGAAAAAACTGAAAAGATGGAAGTCAACATTATTATTATTTCCGACTCAGCTGGAGAAACGGCCTTTAACAACGCCCAGGCGGCTGCCGTCCAGTTCCCTGACGCCGAAGTCAACTACCGCCGCTATCCTTTCATGGTTAACGAAAAGAAGCTGGCCGCTACCCTGGAAGAAATCGAGCAGTACCCTAACCTGGTCATCGTCTACAGCATGCTGGATGAGAAGCTGCAATTGCCGATCATCAAGTTTGCCCGGGAACACAAGGCTAGGTACATCGACATTTTGTCTCCGATCATTGAGGCTATCAGCCAGACGACCCATATGAAGCCGACCGGCCTGGTTGGGGCTAACCACCAATTGACCAACAAGTACTTCAACCGGATTTCCGCCATGGAATTCGCGGTTATGTACGACGACGGCAAGGATCCGCGGGGCTTTTTGGAAGCAGACGTTGTCTTGTTAGGTGTCTCCCGGACTTCCAAGACTCCCCTTTCCTTGCTTTTGGCTAACAAGGGGCTTAAGGTGGCCAACTTGCCGCTAGTACCGCAGACCCACATACCAAAGGAAATCTACCAAATTGACCCGAAGAAGATCATTGGTTTGACCACCGATCCGCAAGTGCTCAACCGCATCCGCCGGCAAAGAATGATCAGCTACGGGATGGACCCCGACACTGCCTACTCCAACATGGACTCCATCAATGCCGAACTGGACAGTGCCATGGCCTTATACAAGAAGCTGGGCTGCTTCGTGATCAACGTGGCTGAACGGTCAATCGAAGAAACCGCGGCTTTGATTATGAACCACCTGGGTTACGAAGAAGATTAATCAAATAATTGCGTAAAAAAACGCGCTGCTTACAACAAACGTAAGCGCGCGTTTTTCTTTTACTTCAGCGGACTTTCATCCACTCTGAAGACTTCTCCAGAAACTGGATCAACTAAAATAAAATATTCCTTCTTGCCGTTCTCGCGCAAGCTGTCAGTTACGCTGAAGACGTAAAAATACTCTGACCGCTTGTCTGGACTGGTCTTAGTCATCAGCAGCTTGACATTGTGGTGTCCATGCTGTTTAGCGTAAGTAGTGGCGATCTCAGTCGCCAAATCCAAGCCTATATATTTTGGTTGATAGCGGCTATTGTCCCTTTCATCTGGCATCTATTTCACCACCTCACTTAACTTTCATAACACAAGTATAATTTGTCTTTAATATTTCTCAATAGCTAAACGACTTCTTGTTCTCTAAATCTGCCATAAACTTTCTGGACTTCCGTGACACTCATGAAGACAAAGGGGTCACATTTTTCTACTGTGGTCCGGATGTCGTAGAGGTCGTAAGTGTCGATAATGGTTAAAAGGACGGTCTTTTCAGTATGCCCGTAGGCCCCTTCCACGTCGTGGAAGATAGTGATCCCGCGGTGCATCTTTTCTTGAATTCCTTCGATGATAGCATTGGGATGTTCAGTAACAATCATTACCTGCAGCTTGTTGTGCTGAGTGTAGACTGAGTCGATGAAGCGGCCGTTGATGAAAATGTTCAAGGCCGTGTAGAGGGCTCTGGACCAGTCAAAGAGAAAACCGGCGATCAAAACGATGATCAAGTTGATCAAGATATTGAACTTGCCGTAGTTCATACCAGTTTTCTTCCTGACCACGATACCTAAGATGTCCAAACCACCCGTAGAGATCCCACTCTTCAAAGCCATACCAGTGCCGATCCCGTTGACTGCTGCCCCGAAAATGGCGCAGAGGATAGGGTCCAGGCTAACTTGGGTCGGTTGGATGAAACGCATCATGATCGCGGACATAGCAACCGCGAAGATGGTGTAGCCGGTAAACTCACGGCCGATCTTGAACCAAGCTAGGATAAAGAGGGGTACGTTCAAGGCAAAGTACATCACTTCTGTTGGGATGGTAAATGGCATGTAGCGGCTGGTCACAGTGTTGACGATCTGCGCGAAGCCGGTGATCCCGGAAGAATAGATGTGGCCGGGATGCCAGAAGAAGTTCAGGGCTACGGCAACCATAACTGAGTATAGAATTGCCGTCCCGATTTTTACCAAAAAGCCGTAATTGCGTGAAAATCGATTTAAATCAAACAGCTTCATTTTTCTGCTTTCCTTTCCGTTGTAACAGGATCAGCAGCTATTGGCTACTGGCCTTGCCCCGCCTATATAAGAAGACAAAGCGATGAATATCCTTATTTATGATACAGCTTTTTCATAAATCATTGGGGCTTTCCCAACAATTTTTGTAAGTACCCAATAGCAGAGTATATTAAAATCCCATCCTAGCAATGCTAAGATGGGATTAATCAGTTTATGGGACTTTTACTTACAGTGGAGCTGAACATTCTCAGCCCATGGTAAATAGGCTTCCAGACGCTGAATGACAGCTCATTGGGCAGCTTGTCTAGAAGATAGTTGATGTATTTGAATTGATCCAAGCCATTTTGCTTGGCGGTTTCGAGTATGCTCATAATGATTGCCATGGATTTGGCGCCTGTACTACCCTGTGAAAAGAGCCAGTTCTTGCGTCCCATGACGATCTCTTTGACTGCTCGTTCTGCTCTGTTGTTGGACAGTTCAAGGCGACTATCTTTTAGAACGTTTATGAACTTGTCCATGTGCTTCATGCAATACTTGAAGGCTGTCCCCAGCTTACCGGAAGGCAACACGGAGATTGATTTCTTGGAGCACCAGTCGGAAAACTTCCCTAGCAGAGGCTTTAATTCGGACTGGCGCTTTTCGTATCTCTCTTCAGCGGAAAGGTCTTCCCAGGCGCTCCAGGCTAAACATTTGACTACAGTAGTTGATCCCTTGATTAGCCACCAAAGTCGCGTCGGACTCTATAGCCTTGTCTTTAGGCAAGATATTGATCACAATGAAGGTATCCGCTGAAGCCTGCCAGGAAATCCCATGCTTCGGCGCCTTTTCGTGATCCATAGTGATACAGAACAATCGGCTTCTCGGCATGCTTGCCTGACAAGAAGGTCCAGACGTAGTCTTTAGCTCTTTCACTGTCTAAGACTCGATATGGCGTCTCATCTGCGTGAATTACATCCTGCTTTAGCAGCTCTTTTCTGGCACAGAAGCTGCCGATCTCTTCCAGCTCGTGCTGGCAGTCTGGACAAGTAAGATCATCCAAACGATGATGAACCTCCTCGCCCGGCAGAGAATCTAAGATGTCTTGCTTTTTACCGACTTGCTTGCGTCTCTTATAGGTAACTTAAACTTCCCACTTACAAAAGTGGGAAGTTTAAGTTGATAAAAATTATTATTCTGCTTCCACAAACTTGGTAATCCGCTTGAGAGCCTCTTTTAAGACTTCATCGCTGGAAGCGTAGGACATGCGGACATAGCCGGCCCCGCCAGCCCCAAAGTAACTGCCCGGGATCACGCCGACTCTGGCATCCTTGGCCAGGGCCTTGGCAAAGCCGACGTCGTCACCCTGGTACTTTTCAGGAATCTTGGCAAAGATGTAGAAGGCCCCGCGCGGCAAAGCCATGTCAAAACCCAGCTTCTTCAAGCCCTTTTCCATGAAGTTGACCCGGCACTGGTAGATATCTCTGAATTCCTTCGGGTCATCCAGGCCGTTGGTCAAGGCTTCAATGGCCGCAGCTTGCACGTTGTTGGTCACGACCGTGATCATGAAGTCATTCATCTTGCGGACGCTGGCCATGATTTCATCTGGCCCGCAGATATAGCCCAGCCGCCAGCCAGTCATGGCGTGGGACTTGGACAGACCGGAAATAAAGATGGTTCTGTCTGGAATGTAAGTCGCCAAAGAGTAGTGCTTAGCATCCCCGTAGATCAGTTCGGAGTAAATTTCATCACTGATCGCGTACATGTGGTGCTTCTTGATAACTTCAGCCAGGCCTTCGATAACTTCCTTAGGGTAGGTTACCCCGGTCGGGTTGGTCGGGTCGTTCAGCATAACAGCCTTAACCCCCTTGCCTTCCCGTTCAATGACTTCTTCCAGCTTTTCCGGAGTCAAAATAAAGCCGGTGTCTGAAGTGTCGACTTCAACTGGAGTAGCCCCAGTCAAGCAGACCAGCTGCATGTACATGGACCAGACTGGAGTAGGCACGATCACTTTGTCGCCATCGTTCAAAAGGGCGGACAAGCTGCAGTTCAAGGCTTCGGTTGCCCCGACCGTGACGGTGATTTCACTCGCCGGGTCATAGTCAACCCCGGTCACGCCCTTAACGTACTTGCTGATGGCCTGGAGCAGTTCCGGCTTGCCTGACTGCGGGCCGTAGTGGCTGTCATTGTTTTCAATGTCCCGGATGGCTGCCTGCTTGATGTGTTCCGGGGTATTTAAGTCCGGTTCACCCAGGGTCAGCTTGACAACATCATCGAACTGGGAAACATACTTGTCAAAACGGCGGATATCTGAAGGAACCACGGCATCGAGCTTGTGGTTGATAATCGGCAGTAAATCTTGCGCTAATTTTGGCATTGGAAAAACCTCTTAATTCAAATCAAAAAGAACAATAACTTAACATTTAAGCCTATTTTAGCATAGCTTGTTAAGGAAAGCGGCAGATATAGCTAACTTTGTCCATTTTTTCTCAAGTAAAAATGATTTTCTTAATTATATACTAGGCAAAAGTTTATTTTGTTAAAAATGGCCCGAGATTATTTTTGATATTTTAAGTCGTTGGCAATCAAATCGTCATAGCTTTCCCGCTTGATCACCAGCTGGTCAACTCCGTCCTCAGCAAAAACCACGGCCGGACGCGGATTGCGGTTGTAGTTTGAGGCCATGGAATAGCCATAGGCGCCGGTACTTAAGAGGGCAACTACGTCACCTGGTTCGGTTTTTGGTAAAGGACAAGACTTGATCAAGATGTCCCCGCTTTCGCAGTACTTGCCGACCAGGTTGACCCTTTCTTCATCTTCTGCCTGAGGGCGGTCAGCAACAACGGCTGAATATTCTGCCTGGTAAAGAGCTGGGCGGATATTGTCCCCCATCCCCCCGTCAAGGGCGACATAGCTCGGGTAGCCAGGCAGGTCCTTTCTTGAGCCGACAGTATAAAGGCTAAAGCCCGCAGGGCCGACGATCGACCGGCCTGGTTCAATCCAGATGGCCGGCAATTTCAAATTGTTTTCCTGGCACTTGCTTTTGACTTCTTTAACAATGGCCCGGACGAATTCTTCAGCCGGAAGCGGCTGGTCCTGGTCAGTATAGTGAATGCCAAAGCCGCCCCCCACATTCAAGATGTCCGCTTCATAGCCGTATTTCTCTTTCCAGGCACTAGCCAGCTGGCAGAGCTTGTCTGCGCAGCCCACGAAACCCCGGACGTCAAAAATTTGCGAGCCAATGTGGGCGTGAATGCCGGCCATCTTCATCCGCGGATTGGCCAGGACCAGTTCCAGGGCCCGGTCAGCCTGGCCGCTTTCCATATCAAAGCCAAACTTGGAGTCCACCTGGCCAGTCTGGATATATTCGTTGGTGTGGGCGCTGATGCCGGGGGTAACCCGGAGCATGACCTTGCTGCTTGCGTCTTTTTCTTCCAAAATCTGGCTGAGCAAGTCAATTTCATGGAAGTTGTCCAAAATAATGACCCCGACTCCCTGGTCAACAGCCATTTCCAGTTCTGCCCGGCTCTTGTTGTTGCCGTGGAAACTCACCTTGTCCATAGGAAAGCCCGCCTTCATGGCCGTCCAGAGTTCCCCGCCAGAGACGACGTCGGTGTGGCCGCCTTCTTCATTGATGACCTGGTAGATGGCCAGGCAGGAAAAGGCCTTTGAAGCATAGCTGACTTCATAGTCTACCCCTTCTTCTTCAAAGACCCGCTTAAAGGCCCGGATTGCCTGGCGGATTTTCCCCACGTCAAAAACCTGCAGGGGGGTCTGGTACTTGGCCGCCAGTTCCAGGGCATCTACCCCGGCAATCTGCAGGTGGCCGGCTTGATTGACATCGCTTGCTTTAATTAATCCGTTCACGCTTTTACCTCAGCTTTTTTTCTAAAAAATTTAATCAACTTAACTAATAAGTTTAGCCTTCTCCACCTGCCTGGTCAAGGCAGACAGGCTGAGAAAAGAAAAGGGCAAGAAAGATAGAAAAAACAAAAAAGACACCCGACTGGGTGTCTTCCTCACAATTGCGTTAGCTGGATTCGAACCAGCGCATGACGGTACCAAAAACCGTTGCCTTACCACTTGGCTATAACGCAATCTTCAATTCAACCAAGGGACGGCTCCTCGCATCCCCCGACCAAGTAATATCATACTTAGCTTTTTAACTCTTGGCAAGCCTTTTTTTACAAAAAATTTGCCTTAGCCAAGATTCACTTTAAAAAGTTGACCATTAACCAGCTTTTTGGCCTTTTTCTCAGCCTTCAAGGCTTCAAAATAAGCCCGTTCTTCTTTCACGTTGCCCAAGGCAATCGTTCCCCGCTTCTGGTTGATGCTCAAGTCATCGATAATCGCATCGACCAGCTCCCAGAAATAGGGACTGACAGCAGCTAAGTCATCGCTCTCCCCTACGCAGAGGTGGGCTGCCTGGCTCATCAAGAGCCAGGCCCGGCCGGCTTCTTTCTGCATCTTCTGGTGGGCCTTCTCCAGGGTCTGCCGGGAACTGAGTTCCAGGCGCTGAGCCTGCTTTTGAAAGTCTTCTTCACATTCTTCTTCCACTGCCAGGGCAAAAACGATCACTTCGCCCAGGGCCCGGCTGGCAAAAGCAAAGTAGCCTTCCCCGCCCTTTTCCCGGCTGGCCGCTAAAGCTGCCCGCAGCTGATTCAAAAGGGGGGCAAAGTCCGCCGCCGGGTCGAGCTGGCTGCTGGAAAGGCTGGCGTAAAAGGCCGCCTGCTGGTCCCCTTCTTCCGCTAAGGCCAGATACAGCTGCCTGGCCTGCTTGAAGCGCTTGGCCCGGTAGGCCTGCTTGGCTTCAGCATAAATCTCCGCCTGGTCGGCAAGGTCAAATTGCCGGCGCAACTGGTCAGCTGAATAGGCTGCCCCACAGGTCTGGCAGACAAAACGGCTGCCTTCTTTTAACAAATCTCTTTGCCCGCAAAGCTCACACTTGATTTTTCTCATTGGCTATTTCCCCATGTTGACTTAATTTATCGGTAACTTGTAACCGCTTACTAGTCGATATTATAGCAAAAGTTTGTGAAAAATACAGATTAAAAAACAAAAAATCAAGACCAATTTTGGCCTTGATTTAAAGAATGATGTTAATAAACTTAGTTGCTCTGCGTGCTTTCTGCTTCCGGGGCAACCTCAATCATGAATTCTGAACTGGTCCAGGTCGACTTGTCCGGGTATGTGACCTTAATCTGGGTCTTGTAGCTGCCGGCCCACTTGAAGTTTGGCACTCGGGCAAAGCGGAAACTGGTCTTCTTAGGCAGTTTTGCCCGGTTGGTGATCAGGCGCTTGGACTTCTTGCTCTTCTTATTAGCTTTTTATGCTTTTTGACCGTCTTCTTCGCCTTCCAGGTATGGTCATAAACGCTGACGGTTACTTCCTGGCTGGTCTCCATTGAATTGTCCGGATAAAGCAGGCGGATCCAGGTCTTATAATGTCCCCGCCTTGGCGAAATTGGGCTCGGGCACGAATTCATAAACCGTATTAGCCGGCAGGCTTTTAGCATTCTTGACCAGCTCCTGGGCAATCCGGTATTCGCCTTCCCGTACCTAAAAGTTTCTAACTTCTGGATTATATTCATCTGCCTTTTGGCTTGGCTTTCCTAGCCGGCCAAAAGGCAAAGGGACATAAGGGCAGCGGCCGTTAGGACGCTATATAGCTTCGTCATTTTTTATTCCTCCAAAACACAATTCAAACACTTTTTTGCAAGCACATACTTTATAAGTTGATTATAGTCCAAATCGTTTTATTTTTGTTTCCGCTTTCAGAATGTTTGGCCAGCTTTTTCCCATAAAAAAAGCTGCCAGAATCTGGCAGCTCATGCAAAAAATTATCTTTACTTTCTAACTCTTATTCGCTCTGGACCTTGCTGTGGAAGGACATGCGGAAGCTGGCTTCGAAGTCTTCCCCGCTTGCCAGCCGGTTCATCCCCTTCTTATCTTCCAGGTCCCCGTCAGTATCGGTAAGGTCAGCGATCCCCCACCATGGTTCGATGCAGACGTAATCAGCCGTCTTGGGGTACTGGGACCAGATGCCCACGTAAGGAGCTGAATCAGTTCTGACATTGATGTGGAAGCGGCTGGTTTCCGTCTTGATGGAGAACTTGTTGTCCGGGTGCCGCATCACCAACACCATGGCATCATCCTTAAAGAGATCGTCAGTGATCGTGATCAAGGATTCAGTTGGGGCCAGGAACCTCTTTTCCCAGTTGAGCAGGCCGCCTTCCAGCGGCACCTGCACCCGGGGCTTAGCCGGGTTGACCTGCAGGTAGAAGTCATCCTTCTTGACCCCGTCTTCAACCGGCAAGGCAAAGCCCGGGTGGCCGCCGACGCCGAAGATCATGTCCCCTTCACCCTTGTTAGTGACGTGGAAGCTTTCCTTGATCATGTTGTTCAAAAGCTCATAGCTGACCCGGAATTCAAACTTGAAGGGGTAGACAGCTCTGGTTTCTTCTGTGTCGGTCAAAAGGAAGGTCAGCTTTTCCTTAGTCTGCTCTTCCAGGGCAAATTCCATGTTGCGGGCAAAGCCGTGCTGTCCCATGTGGTAGGTCTGGCCCTGGTAGCTGTATTCATCATTCTTCAGCTTGCCCACGATCGGGAACAAGACTGGAGCATGCCGGCCCCAGACTTCCGGGTCAGCCTGCCAGATGTATTCATTGCCGATGTGCTTACCAATGACGCTCTGCAGCTCTGCCCCGCGGCTTGATACCGTAACCTTCAGAATCTCGTTTTCGATAGTATAATCCATTATTTGTCCCTTAATACTCTTATTTTTTCTAAACTCAATCGCATTTTTACACTAATTCAGGAACAATTTGCCAAAAATCCCTCCTTTACAGGATGAACTTGGTCAGGTCCTTGTTCTTGACGATATCGCTCAATTTCTGTTCGACATAGGCCTGGGTGATGGTGATTTGCCCCATTTCCATGTCCGGCCCTTCATAGAGAACTTCTTCCAGCAGCTTCTCCAAGATCGTAGCCAGGCGGCGGGCACCGATATTGTCCGTCCCCTGGTTGACTTCAAAGGCAATTTCAGCAATCTTGTCGACTGCTTCAGCCGTGAAGACCAGGTCAACCCCGTCAGCCTTCAGCAAGGCAATGTACTGCTTCAAGAGGGAGTTTTGCGGGTCCTTCAAGATTCTGACGAAGTCATCCTTGGTCAAGGCGGCCAGCTCAACTCTGATCGGGAACCGGCCCTGCAGTTCCGGAATGAGGTCGCTCGGCTTGCTTTCAGCAAAGGCCCCGGCCGCGATAAAGAGGATATGGTCGGTTGAAAGCGGACCGTACTTAGTGCTTACGGTTGAGCCTTCAACGATCGGCAGGATGTCTCTTTGAACCCCTTCTCTTGAGACGCCGGCGGAGTTGCGCTTATCAGCCGCGGTAATCTTGTCGATTTCGTCGATGAAGATGATCCCGCTCTGCCCGGCCCGGTCCATGGCCTTTTGGTAGATATCGTCATAGTTGACCAGCTTCTTTTCTTCTTCTTGGACCAAAAGCTTTCTGGCCTGGCCGACCGGCAGGGTCCGCTTGACTTTCTTCTTAGGAAGCATGTCACCCAGCATGCTGGACATGTCCATCCCCATCTGCCCCATCATGTCGCCCATTGGGTTGGCCTTTGGAGCTTGTTCAACTTCGATGGTGACTTCTTCGTTTTCCAAAAGCCCCCGGTCCAGCTTTTCAGCCACGCTGAGTCTTTGGTTTCTGATCTCGTCAGTAACTTCTTCTGTTTCTTCCGGCATCCCGCCGCCAGCCAGCAGGCTCTGCATCATTTCCTGCATCTGCTGCATCTGGTTTTGCCGGTTGTTGCGCTTAACGCCCGGCACCAGCAGGCGGACCAGGGTCTTGTTGGCCTGGCGGATGGCCTGGCCTTCAACCTTGACAAATTCTTCTTTTTCCACGATCCGGACAGCTTCATTGGCCAGGTCCCGGACCATGGATTCAACATCCCGGCCCACGTAGCCGACTTCGGTAAACTTGGTAGCCTCAACCTTGACGAAAGGCGCGTCAACGATGTCAGCCAGGCGGCGGGCGATTTCCGTCTTCCCGACCCCGGTTGGCCCGGCCATCAAAATGTTCTTTGGCGTAATGTCCTTTTGCACGTCTTCTGGCAGCTGGGCCCGGCGGTAGCGGTTGTACAGGGCGATAGCCACGGACTTCTTGGCCTCATTCTGCCCGACGATGTACTTGTCCAGCAGGTCAACGATCTGCTTTGGCGTTTTCTCTCTCATCCCTATTTTTCCTCGATTTCATCCGTAACAATCTCGTGGTCGGTAAAAACATCGATGTCCGCAGCTATATTGACTGCTTCCTTGGCGATTTCACTGGCCGTCATCCCGCTGGCATGCCGGAGCATCCCCACGGCCGCTGCCTGGGCATAGTAGCCGCCTGAGCCGATGGCCACCACGCTTTCGTCTGGTTCGAGCACTTCCCCGTTGCCGGAAATCAAGAGCAGGTCCTGGTCGTTAAAAGCAATAACCATGGCTTCCAATTTCTGCAAGGTCGGGTCTTTCCGCCAGGACTGGGCCATTTCCACGGCTGCCCGGCGTAAGTCGCCGCTGTAGCTTTCCAGCTTTCCTTCCAGCATTTCCTGCAGGCTGACGGCATCCGCCACCCCGCCGGCAAAGCCGATCACCACTTGGTCATGGTAAATGCGGCGGATCTTCTTGGCCGTGGTCTTGGCGATGATGCTCTTGCCCAGGGTCACCTGGCCGTCGCCGGCAATCGCCGTCTGGCCATTGTATTTTACTGAACAAATCGTTGTCATTTTCTTCCTCCGTTTGTTTGCTTTTCTATTGATCGCGTTATTTAAAAATCTTGCTAAAAAGCGGAAATGATTGCCGCTTTCCAAACATTTTCATAATAACACTTTTCCTCATTTTCGGGGAAAATGCTGGCGATATTCCGCCGTAAGATGCTGCATGCTGACATGAGTATAGATCTGGGTCGTAGACAAGTCCTCATGGCCCAAGAGCTCCTGCACGCTCCTGAGGTCTGCCCCGTTGTTGAGCATGGCGGTGGCGAAGCTATGGCGGAGTTCATGGGGGTGGGCACCAGCCGTCAAGCCTGCTTTTTGAAAAATTTGCTGGACGGCTTTGGCAATCCCCCGGCTGGAAATTGGCCTACCGAGCTTGTTTAAAAAGACTGCCCCGGTATCTGGCTCATTTTTCAATAAACTTGGCCGGGCTGCCTGCAGATATTCCTCCAAGTACTTTTTGCTCTCTTGGTCAAAAAAGACATAACGGTCCTTATTGCCCTTGCCGTGCACCAAAATCATGCCGTTTTCCAGGTCAAGCTGCTTAATTTTCAAGTCAGTCAGTTCGCTCAGCCGCATCCCGGTCGCGTAAAAAAGCGCCACGATTGCCCGGTTGCGGACTGTTAACGGTTTGCCATCGTTTAGCGAGCGGATGACCTGGCCGACTTCATCTTGGTAGAAAAATTCCGGCAGCTTTTGCTTCCCTCGCCTAAGCTGAATGGCCACGGTCGGGTCAGCTTTGACCAAACCCCGCCTGGTCAAAAGTCGGTAAAAAGACTTAAGGCTGGATAATTTTCGGGATAAAGTGCTGGATGCCAGCTTTTGCCCGGTTGCCAGCAGGTAAATTTCCATGTCCCGGCGGGATATTTGATCCCAGCCTGGAAAGCCCCCGTTTTCCTGCCAGAATTTCTTAGCTGCTGCCAGGTCCTTTTGGTAGGCCAGGACGGTTTTGGGGCTGTAAGAGCGCTCATTTTTCAAGTAGGAAAGAAACTGCTCTTCAAGGGTCATTAGTCAGCCAGCTTCTCTGCCTTAAAGGCGGCCAGGTCGGCCAGGCCCCGTTCACTGATCTTTTCGTGGCGCTCGCGCTTGTTTCTGATCTTCTTGCCCTCCAGGCCCGGAATCAAAGCAAAGCTGGCGTTCATTGGCTGAAAGTGCTTGGCATCAGTGGTCGTAATGTAGTGAGCCATAGAGCCAAGGGCAGTGGTTACCGGGAATTCAACCGTCTCTTGCCCCAGGGCTTCTCTAGCCGCGTTAATCCCGGCGACCAGGCCGCTGCCGGCACTTTCCACGTAGCCTTCCACCCCGGTCATCTGGCCGGCAAAGAAGAGGCCTGGCCGCTTTTTAGCTTCATAGCTGGCCTTTAAAACTTCCGGGCTGGCCATGTAGGTGTTCCGGTGCATCTTGCCGTAGCGGACGAAGCGGGCGTTTTCCAGGCCAGGGATCATTTGGAAGACCCGCTTTTGTTCCCCGTACTTGAGGTGGGTCTGGAAGCCCACGATATTGTACATGGAGGCAGCAGCGTTGTCCTGGCGGAGCTGAACGACAGCGTAAGGAGTCTTGCCGTCCTTCGGGTTCTCCAGGCCGACTGGCTTTAAAGGACCAAAGAGCATGGTCTTGGCCCCCCGGGCCGCCATGACTTCGATCGGCATGCAGCCTTCAAAGACCTCGCTGTTTTCAAAGCCGTGCATTTCAGCAGTTTCCGCGTGAACCAGAGCATTGGCAAAGCGGTCGTATTCTTCCTTGGTCATCGGGCAGTTGAGGTAGGCGGCTTCGCCCCGGTCATAACGACTCTTCTTGTAAACGATGTCCATGTCAATGGAGTCAGCCGCGATGATTGGAGCGGCCGCGTCAAAGAAGTGGAGGCTTTCGGTGCCTTCAAAGTCCTGGATCTTTTCTGCCAGGCTATCGCTGGTCAAAGGACCGGTCGCGATAACGGTGATGCCTTCACTTGGCAGGTCAGTGATTTCTTCATCGTGAATGGTCACTTCCGGCAGGCTGGTCAATTTGTCGGTCACATACTTGGAGAAAAGCTCCCGGTCAACGGCTAACGCCCCGCCGGCTGGAACCTGGCAGGCATCAGCGGCTTGCATGATCAAGGAGTCCATCTGCCGCATTTCTTCTTTCAAGAGGCCAACAGCGTTTGAAAGCTGGTTGGACCGCATGGAGTTGGTGCAGACTAATTCCGCAAAATTGCCGCTTTCATGGGCCGGAGTCATTTTCTTTGGCCGCATTTCGTACAAGTCAACCTTGATCCCTCTTTTGGCCAGCTGCCATGCTGCTTCGCTGCCGGCCAACCCGGCGCCAATTACCGTAACTTTTTCTGTCATTTGATTCAATCCTTCGCTTAAAAATTATCTACTTACCATTTTACCGAAAAAGCTTCTCCCTGCCTAATCGCACGCTCTGAGCAAAAAATGCCACCAAGGGCCTTGGTGACATCTTTGCTTTAACTTTCAACTTATTCGGCTGCTTCGTCTTGTTCTTCTCTTGGCTCTTCCTTGTAGTCGCCATTCGGGCAGAGGACGACCATGCCGTCCTTGCGCTTCTTTTCGACCAGGAAGTGGCCGTCGTGCGGGCAGACCCGGCTGATCGGCTTGTCCCAGGAAACAAAGTCACAGTCTGGATAGCGGGAACAGCCATAGAATTTCCGGCCCCGCTTGGACTTCTTTTCCAAAACTTCGCCTTCCCCGCACTTCGGACAAGTCACGCCGACCTTCTTGACGATGGTCTGGGTGTGGCGGCAGTCCGGGAAACGGGAACAGCCGTAGAACTTGCCGTAGCGGCCCATCTTGACCAACATCGGGGCCCCGCAGACTTCACAATCAAAGCCAGCTGGCTGGTCCTTGATCTGGATCTTCTGGATCTCGCTGTCGGCTTTCTCCAGTTCTTTGGAGAATGGCTTGTAGTACTGGTCAACCACACTGACCCAGTCTTTCTTGCCTTCTTCGACTTCATCGAGTTCATCTTCCAGCTTGGCCGTGTAGTCAACGCTGGTGATGTCCGGGAAGAACTGCTCAACCAAGCCGTCGACGATTTCCCCCAGTTCAGTTGGCACGATTGCCCGCCCTTCCAGCTTGACATAATTCCGGGACTGGATGTTCTGGATGGTCGGCGCGTAAGTTGACGGCCGGCCAACCCCGTTTTCTTCCAGAGCCCGGACCAGGCTTGCTTCAGTATAGCGGGCCGGCGGCTGGGTGAAGTGCTGCTTGTTGTCTGACTTGGTCAGCTTGACCTCGTCGCCCTCTTCCAGGGCTGGCAGGGCCACGTTCTTTTCACTCCGGTTGTCATAAACCTTGGTGTAGCCGGCAAACTTCATAACTGACCCGCTGGCTCTGAAGGTCACCCCATTTTGGGTCAAATCATAGCGGACCGTGTCAAAGACGGCCGGAGTCATTTCACTAGCCAGAAAACGGCTCCAAATTAAGGTGTAAAGGCGGAGCTCATCCTTGGTCAAAACCTTTTCCAGGGACTTCGGTGTCCGGTAGACACTGGTCGGCCGGACAGCTTCGTGGGCATCCTGAGCGTCGCCTTGATTCTTGAAGTGGCGCTCCTTCTTGACCGCGAAGTCGCTACCGTATTCCTCAACGATGAACTGAGCTGCTTCCTGGCGGGCAACTGGTGAGATCCGCTTGGAGTCAGTCCTCATGTAGGTGATCAAACCGACCGTGCCTTCCTTGCCCAGGCTGATCCCTTCATACAGGTGCTGGGCAATGTTCATGGTCTTTGAAGTCCGGAAGTTCAGCCGCCGGTTGGCTTCCTGCTGCATGGTTGAAGTGGTAAACGGCGCGGCTGGCTGCCGGCGGACTTCTCTTTTAACTACCTTACTGACCGTAAACGGCTGCTTCTTGTCAAACTTAGCCAGCAGCTTCTGGACGGCCTCGTTATTTGGCAATTCCGTCTTTTTGCCTTCTTCGCCGTAAAAGCTAGCCTGGAACTTGTCCTTGCCCTTGGCAAATTCAGCGTCAATCGTCCAGTATTCAACCGGCTTGAAGGCCTTAATTTCCTTTTCCCGGTCGATAACCAGCTTCAAGGCAACAGACTGCACCCGGCCGGCTGACAGGCCCTTCTTGACCTTGGACCAGAGAATCGGCGACAAAGAGTAGCCGACCAAGCGGTCCAGGACCCGGCGGGCCTGCTGAGCGTTGACCGTGTCCATATCGATGGTCCGGGCGTGGTTGAAGGCATCCTTGACCGCGTCTTTGGTAACTTCGTTAAAGGTTACCCGGTTGGCTTCTTTTTCGTCCAGGCCTAAAACGTGGGCCACGTGCCAGGCAATAGCTTCCCCTTCCCGGTCGGGGTCGGAAGCCAGGTAGACTTTGTTGGCCTTCTTGGCTTCAGCCTTCAGTTCCTTGATGGTGTCACCCTTCCCCCGGATGGAGATGTATTTTGGCTGGTAGTCGTGGTCAATGTCGACCCCCATCTGGGACTTGGGCAAGTCCCGGATGTGCCCTTTAGAGGCGATTACGTGGTACTTCCGGCCCAGGTACTTCTCGATAGTGTGGGCCTTGGCTGGAGATTCCACGATAACCAGGTCTTTTTTCACCTTGCTCTTTTTCCGCTTCGGGCTGCTCTTCTTGGCAGCCGTGGTCTTTTTACTGCTCTTGCTTTTATCTTCTTTTGCTGTAGCAGGCATCAAATGCCCCTTTCACTAAATTCGAAATTAAATCTTCTTCAATATAGAAATAATTTCCGGAATTGTCAACCAAAAGAAAATTAACTTAAGGGTATCTTGCAGTAGGCGATTTCAATGTCAAAATATGTTTAAATGCTAGTCGCTAGTCTTTACTAGTGTCTTTTTCTGTGCAAAAATATAACTAACAAAGACGAAAGGACAAACCACTTATGGCTGAAGAGTATCTTGGCATCAAAGACGCCGCAAAATATCTGAAAGTCTCAATTTCAACGCTGAGACGCTGGGAAAAGAAAGGCCTCATTACTCCAATGAGAACAGCCGGCAATCGTCGGAGATATACAGTCCGACAGCTGGACGACATGCTTGGGCTCAATACTCAGAAAGAGCTTGGAGCAGTTGCCAGACGCGGCCTCGTTATTGGCTATTGCCGCGTGTCATCTTCAGGCCAAAAGGCCGACCTTGAGAGACAGGCTGAGGTCGTTGCCAACTACTGCGAAAAGCAGCGCTATCAGTTTCGGATCATCAAGGACATTGGCTCCGGAATGAATTATAAGAAAAAAGGCCTGCAGGAGCTTTTGAGACTTGTTTGCGAAGGCGGCTGCAGCAAGATAGTCGTCAACTACAAAGACAGGCTCGTCCGTTTCGGCTATGAGCTGATTGAGACGGTCTGTGAGGAACACAACGTAGATATCGAAATCATCAATCAGACTGACGACATCTCCTACGAAGAAGAACTGACGGAAGACGTACTGGCAATCATCACCGTGTTCTCTGCCAAGCTGTATGGCAAGCGGAGTCACCGCAATGAGCAGATTGTCGCGGAAAACAGAAAGCTGTTCTCAAAAGATGACAAGAAGGAAACTAAGGACTCAAATTAAGACGATCAGAGCTTACACGGTACGACTGAGCGATGACGAGCTGCAGGAACTGGATAAGCTGTTCAACAACTACGGCAGATGCCGTGATCTGCTTTATGGTCAGCTGTGCGGAATCAACCACATGACCGACGTTGAAAATTGGCGTGGCCCAAGGGACAGAATCCGTCAGCACGAAGGCAAAATAAAGCAGGCTCGCAAGGCTGTCAGAAGCTGGAAGAAAGCTTATGCCGAAAACAAGACTCAAAACATGAAGGTACCGGATTCTGGAACGGTCAGACTTGCAAGGCAAAAGCTCCTGAATGAGCAGTTTCATATTCAAGGCCGCCACGTAACGGAAGCCGTAAAAGAAGTGTGCATGAACCTCAATTCGATGTGGACCAATCTCGGTCTGAAACTGAAGAAAATCGTTCAGGCCAATGAGTCGCTGGCAAAGGAAGAACGCCAGTATCTCAACTACGTCTTCACTGCATCATATTACTGGCAGCTCATTCTGCAGGGACGCGAAAATGAGGCAGAGTCAAGTAAGGAAAGCAAGTATCCTGTACTGAGAGCGGCTCTGACGAAAGATCAGCTTCGCCACTGCTTTGGATACATCAGGCGTCTTACCAGAAAGCATAAGCCATATCCACATTCATCAGCCGCTCGCTGCATGCTCTATGACGAAATAATGTGGAAAGTCATTCAAAAAGACGGCGCTGACCATTTGGATATCATGACAGCCGTATCAGGCAAAAGAAAGCAGCTCAAGCTGACGGGGCCATTCTGCTATGCCAACAAGAAAAAGCGCGGCGATGTCCAGCTGATCCTCGACCGGGATA
>SKER01000321.1_pt1 | contig 61170 bp, 60 predicted proteins | sample 4826961 | NCBI WGS metagenome assembly SKER01 (sample SAMN11008804, study PRJNA524170) | human gut metagenome | biome: Human fecal sample; material: Feces; isolation source: fecal sample from pouch patient p47 | host: Homo sapiens | place: Israel: Tel-Aviv | collected 2016-11-16 | reverse complement strand
CGGCAGCCATGAAAAAACAGCAGAATGGCAAGTATGGCGAGTTGGAAAGAAAGAGAAGAAAGAGAAACTAAAAAACGCCCCAATGGGGCGTTTTTGCGTGCTTAACTCATGTCTAAAGACACGAGTTTGCGCACACCTTTTAATCAAAAAAGAGCTGCCCGGGCAGCTCTCGTAAATAATAAATCCATTTTTCGTCTATTGGTAAAGCTGGGTTAGCTTGTCCTTGTTTTCATCGTAGTTGATCCCGGAGAAAAGGTGGTCCAGCCACTCCAGGCTCAAATTGAACCAGCGGGCCGTGTGCGGGTTGCCCTGCCAGAAAATGTCTTCCGTGGACAGTTCCGGAGTGGCCAAAGAGTAACCGTGGTAGCCGATGTCAAACATGTGGGCCTCGCACTTGACCTTGTTTTTGAACAAGGCTTCCTCATAGGCCATGGCATTGGTCGGCAGGCAGATCGGGTCGTTCCAGGACTGGAAGATGAAGGTTGGCGGCGTCTTCGGACTTACCCCCAGGGCCGTGTCGACCAGCTTGGGGTCAGGCGGCAGGGCCCCGTCAGCCCGGCCGCCGATTTCAAAGGCCACCTTGTGGACGTCAGTCAAAGGATAACCCAGAATCGTGGCATTTGGCCGGACCTGGTCCCCCTCATAGCCATAGCTTTCCTGGTATTCAGCTTCATCAGCCAGGTAGTTGGCCGCGCTGACGATATGGCCGCCGGCGGAAAAGCCAATGGTCATGATCTTGTTTGGGTCAATCTGGTATTCAGCAGCGCGTTCGCGGTAGTAGTTGACCGTGCTGAGAACGTCCAGGCCGGCATCAGGATAGATCATCCCTTCATCTTGCAAAAGATTGTAGCTGACCACGCAGGCGTTGAAGCCCCGGCTGACATAAGCCAGGGCCACCGGCTCACCTTCCTTGACGGAGAGGTGGGTGAAGGAGCCGCCCGGCACGACGATGGCCAGGGGGCGGAGCTTGTTTAAGGGAGCGTGGCCGCTTTTAACCGTATAGGTCTGCAGCTGGTAGGTCCGGCCGTTAAAGTTCTTGATCTCTAGTTTTTTCGTTTCCATTTTTTGCCTCACTTTGCCGGCTCATCCCCTTGGCCAGCAAAAAGGTCGCCAAAGGAACCGTCAGCAGCACACCGAGCAGAGAATACATGATGATCAGTGCTTCGTTTACAAAAAGTTTATCATTAATTACCTCACTAAAGGAATAGTGGAGCCGGTAATACCATAAAAAGAGGGACAAAAAGCTGCCAAACATCCCGTAAATGATGGTGTTCATGGCCGTGCCCAAAACGTCGTAGCCGATGGCTGCCCCGCTCTTCATCAGCTGCTCTTCCGTAATATCCGGCTTGGCCTTCTTCAGTTCCAAAATCCCCGAACTCATCGACACTGCGGCTTCCGCCACCGCCCCAAGGGCGGAGAAAATGGCCACGGTAACGGCGATCTGCCCGTAGCTGATCCCCGGCATCTGGGAGTGACCCAGGAGGATTTCCCCGGCTTCCGGCCCCAAACCGGCGGCTTGGGCCAGGTATTGGATGCCTAAGATCAAGACGCTGACGAGGGATAAGACGATCAAAGAGGCATAGAAGGAATTTTTAGCCACGGTATAGTCATGGGTGCCCAGGAAGATAATCGTGGCCAGCTTGAGGGGCACGAAAATCGAGGTGATGATGGGAATGCTCAAGCCCCAGGAGATAAGCATGGCCACCAGGACCAGCAAGAGGCTGTTGATCAAGACGCTGAAGAAGCTGCGGATCCCGGTTTCCCCGCCGATGATGGTCATCAAGATGGCCAAAACGATGATTAAAGCGCCAAGGCTGCTCATTCTTGCTTACCCCCTTTCTGCGGCTTTTTTAAAAAGAGGAGGCTGCAGAGGCTGGCAAAAACAATGGTCAAAACGATCCCGATTGCTGAAACCGCGCTCTGCGTCGCCCCTAAGGACATGGTGAAGTTAAAAGTCGTCGCGATAGTGTTATTGTCCCGGAAGTACAGGATTGTTTCCGGCAGGGCTTCAGAAATGAAGATCAAGACCAAAACATTGATCAAAGGCCCCATGATCTCCTGCCCCATCGTCCGTCCGCTGGCCAAAAGCTCCTTAACGGTGATCTCGGGCTTGTGCTGGATCAGTTCATACAGGCTGGAAACGATGTCCGTCGCCTCGTCCATAACTGCCCCAAGTACCCCCAGCAGGGCCTGGGCCATGAAGATCCCCCGCGTGTCCTGGGTGGCATAGTCGCCCATTTCATAGTTGAGGTAGGTCTCCCCGGTCAGTTTGATAACGGCATAGCAGAGGGCAAAAGAGACAAAGACCCCGAGCAGGGTTGCCAGCCAGGTGACCAGCATCTTTTTGTTTACCCCCTGCACGATAGCCAGGCTGAAGAAGGAGAAGACGATGTCAGCCAGGGAGAACATCCAGATGATCCCGGCCCCGTTGACCGCCACGTCCCACAAGATCAAGCAGTAAAACAGGATCCAGCTGATAGCCATGGAAACGATCAAGTGCCAGCTCCGCCGGCCGACTACCGCCACCATCAAGGCCAGGGTAATAGCCAAGGTCATGACCAGGATCCAGTCTCTTTTTGGTGAAACTAGGGCCAGGCTGCCGTCAGTCACTGTCACGAAGACCCGCTCGCCTGCCCGATATTTCTGGGTGACCAGCTGGGAAGGGTAGTAGGTGTTGACCGTTTCAAAGGTCTGCCCTTTGTACTTGCCGGTCAAGACTTGAACGTGCAGGTACTGCCGGCGTTCTTCATCCTTGTTGCCGTAAATATCAGTTTCTTTTTTCAGCAGGCGGTCCTTGATCTTCGTGTCCGTGATCACCGCCACCGGGTTCTTGTAGCCGGTCGTCTTAAAATAGGTCAGCGCGGCCAGACCCAGACCCAGGGCCAGCAGGACCAGGGCAGCCAGGATGCGCTGCTTTTTCGTTTCCATCCTCTTTGCATTTGCCTTTCCATTTTTTGCTTATTTTTAAGTGACAGTCAGTCCCTTATTATTTTAAGCAAAAAAAGGACCGCTTTCGCGGTCCCCTTTGATTTTTAAGTATAATTTAACAAATCACGCCATTATTTGAAAATCTTCTTCCACCAGGGAGTCTTCTTGGGCGCCAGCTGCATGTCAGCCAGGGTCCGGTAGGTTCGCGCCCCCTTGGCCGCGTTCTCCTGGGCCCGGCTGAGCAATTCCTTGTGAACTTCCTGGTCGCTCTTGGCCATGTCAGCCACGACCTGGGCCCTTTTCTGCTCCGGAGTGACCGGCTCATCTTCTAAAAAGCCGTCATCAAAATCCGGCAGGTCCAGGACATCAGCCGCTGGCTCAAGGGCAGCTTCCGGCTTTTCCGCTGCCTTAGCCGCTGTCAGCTGGGCCAGCTGCTCTTTCAGTTCAGCAATTTCCTGGTCCTTGGCGGCCAGGGCAGCTTCCAGCTGGTCTTCCCTGGCTGTCTTGACCGGTGCTTCTTCCCTTTCACCAGCAAAAAGTTCCTGGGCCGCCTGGTCGACCTTCTGCCCTGCCTTGACCAGGTCCTGCATTTGCTTCAAAACTGTCAAGTCTTCCGGCCGGTAGCGGCGGGTATTCTTGACCCGGGGAAAGTAAGCTGGTGAAGCAGCCTTCTCCACCGCCTGCGAATACTTGCGCAGGGTGTTCTCGCTGACCCCAAGGGCCTGGGCGGCTTCACTGGTCTTCATCTGCTCACTTTTCTCACTCATGTTCTGACTTTCTTTCGCAAAAAACTAAATTTTCAAAGTACTTTTTTCTTAGTCGTGCTTGTGCAGGAGAGTCTTCTTGTGGGCGTAGCGCTCTTCAGCCAGCCTGATCAAGCGGGTGATCAAGTCTGGATAAGAAATCCCGGCTTCTTCAAACAGCTTCGGGTACATGCTGATGTTGGTAAAGCCTGGCAGGGCGTTCAATTCGTTGAAGATGACTTCCCCGTCGCTTTCTCTAAGCATGGAGTCAACCCGGGCCATGCCGCTGCACTCAGTGACCTGGTAGATCTTCAAGGCGTTTTCCTGGACCTTTTCCGCGGTTTCTGCCGGAATCTGGGCTGGAATCTGCAAGGTCGTGGTTGATTCTGTGCTGTACTTGTTTTCGTAGCTGTACCAAGTATTGTCGGCGTTGATGATCCGGCCGACCCCGGAAACTACCGGGTGGTCGTTACCCAAAACGGCGGTTTCAACTTCAGTGCCTACGATCCCTTCTTCAACCAAAACCTTGTCATCGTACTTGAAGGCTTCGGCCAAAGCTTCAGCGTAGTTGCTGTCGTCAGTTACGTGAGTGATGCCGACGGAAGAACCCTGGTTGGACGGCTTGACGAAGAGGTTGCTGGTGCCCAGCTGGCCGCTGACCCAGTCGTAGCTGAGCTTTTGGTTCTTGGCGTCCTCATATTCGTAGCGCTTGATAGATACCCACTTGGCTACCGGCACGCCGGCTCTTTGGGCCAGGATCTTGGTGAATTCCTTGTCCATAGTTACGGCCGCCGCTAAAACGTCAACCCCGACGAAAGGCTTGTCGATCAAGCGGAAGAGGCCCTGCAGGACCCCGTCTTCACCCAGGTTGCCGTGGACGATTGGGAAGAGCACGTCCAGTTCCGGCCGGGAAGCCAGCTCGATCAAGTTGGAAAGGTTGGCCGTCTTGTCATTTTTTTCCACCATGTAGCCCGGCTCTTCCAGGACCTTGTATGAATCAGCTTCACTGGCCACGTAGCCGGAGTTCGTGATCCAGATCGGGTGCACGTCAAACTTGTCCTTGTCGATTGCCTTGTAGATGTTGCCGGCTGAAGTGATTGAGACTTCGTATTCGGAGGAGTTCCCACCAAAAATCAAACCAACTTGTGTTTTTTTCGTCATTGTTTCGTCTCCTTTTATCAATCTGTATTATACCGAAAACTCGGGCTTTTGGCGCACTTTCCAGGCAAATTTTAAGTTTTTTTAGCGAAAGCGCTTAATGGCGAAAAAAGCAAAAAATCAGCTATAATATAAACTAGAAAGGGGTTGATGAAGATGCGTCATAAGCCAGCACTGCTTTTACTGCCGGCAATCCTTCTGGCAGTAGGGTCCACGGCTGTCCAGGCGGCAGAATTCACGCCGCAGGAACAGGCAGAGGTGCTCCGTTTTCAAAGAGAATACCAGGCCTTGAGCAAGACCGTCTACACCCAGCAGAATATCTATGCCAGCAAGCCTTCCTTGAAGAAGAAGTTCAAGGCGGGCAGCTTAAAGTCTAGCTACATCAACGAGCAAGTCGCCTACATCAACTACTACCGTGACCTCTTCGGCTTAACTGCTGTCAAGACAACAAGCCATGGCAACAAGAATGCCCAGACGACGGCCGCCGTCATGGCCGCCATTAATGCCAACCCGTTCGTCAACCAGCACGGGCTGCCAAATGAGAAGCGGCCAAGCTACATTTCCAAGAAGAACTGGCTTTTGGCCCAGGACGTTTCCAACTCGGCCAACCTCAACTTCAATGCCAGCCCGCAGACGGCTGGGGACGTCGTGACCGACCTCTTGACCGACCGCTATAATCTGTCGGGTTCTGACACCGGCCACCGGGCCTGGCTGCTTTCCACCCGCTTAAGCAAGATTTCAGTCGGGGCAGCTTACGGGACCAACGGCTACCGCTACTCAGTCAACCAGGTCTTGAATGTGGGCGACAGCGCAAGAACTGCTAGCCGGGAAATGGTAGCTTATCCAAATGCCGGGGTCTTCCCCCTGGAGCTTTTAAATGGACAAAACATCGCCTGGTCTTTATACTTTTCAAACAAGGTCGTGACCTCAACCCCGAAGATCACCGTTACTGACGATGACACCGGCAAGACGGTCACCGCTAGCCAAGTGGCCAACTACAGCGAGTACGGCTTTGGCAACTTCCAGACCGTGATCACCTACTACCCAAGCAAGCTGCAGCTGACGGCCGGCCACAAGTACACGGTCAGAGCCGGTAACCTGGCCACTTACAGCTTCAAGCTCTTCAAGCAGAGCAGCAGCCAGACTTATTCAAGCAAGGTCTCCTCTTCCAGCACCCAGAGCAAGAACAAGGTCAGCCAGAAGGACCTGCAAAACAAGGGCCTGGCCAAGTACCTCTACAAGGTCGGCAAGAACATCTCCACCGTCAAGAGTAAGAAGATCACCAATGCCAAGGCAGTCAAGAAGACCAGCAAGACAAAGAAAACTAGTAAGAAGACTAGTAAGAAGTCTAGTAAAAAGTCCGCGAAAAAGTCTAGTAAGAAGTCTAGAAAAAAATCTAGTAAGAAAGCTAAGGCTAAATCTAAAAAGACCAGTAAGAAAGCTGTCAAAAAGTCTAATAAGAAATCTAGCAAGAAGAAGTAAACAAGTAAAAGTATAAGTTAAAGCAAAACAGACAACCATGCACCAACACGACGAGTTAAATTGTATCAGCCACGTGCCGATTTTTAAGAACCTCCCCCTGGACCTGCGCCAGGACTTGGTTCACATTTCGACCCACCAGCAGTTTTTTAAAAAAGGGAGCTTGATCCACGCCCCGGGCGACGGCCGCCTGTCAGTCATGTCCCTGGACTCAGGCCGGGCCAAGGTCTACAGCCTCAGCCCCGACGGCCATGAGCAGGTCCTCAGCTTGATGCAGGAAGGCGACATCAACGGGGAGGAAAACCTCTTTGACACGGAAAACGATGACCTCTTCATCGAAGCCCTGGAAGACAGCACGGCCTGCTCCATCAACTATTCCGACTTCCAGGACCTTCTGCTCAAGTCCCCGGAGCTTTCCCTGCACCTCTTAAATGAATTCGGCCAGCGCCTGGTCAGCGCGCAAAAGAACGCCATGCGCCGCAACAGCCTGGAAGCTGGCCCCCGCCTCTACGCCAGCTTGAAAGACTACGCTGACGAAGCCGGCTCCGCCACCTTCACCCTTCCCTTGAAGAAGAAGGACCTGGCCAGCCTGCTGGGCATCACCCCTGAAACTCTCAGCCGGGAGTTCTCCAAATTAAAAAAGGATGGCTACATCGCCGCCAAAGGCAAGCAGATCACCATCCTTAAATAGCAAACTAAAAAGGCAAAGCCCAACGGCTTTGCCTTTTTACTATCTTGAAGTCGCCTGCCATGGAATGGCACTGACCACGTATAAAATAACGCCGGCGATCACGAAGTCCAGGAAGACCCCGCTGGCGATTTCCAGCCAGTAGCCCAGGTCCGCCACGGTAATCACCGAAGTGTCCATAAAGATCGGCACCATGGCCAAAAGCCCGTAAACCAGGATGAACCAAAAGGCGGTCCACATCAGCCCGGCTGTCATGTCGTGAACCACTGCCCGCTTGGTGTGACTGGCAAAAGCCTCCCGCAAAATCGAGACTACGGCCACCAGACAGAGCAGGATCACCAGTAGGTTGACGATCCGGATGATCGTGATCAAGTTGGCCTCTAACATGACCGTGGCCAGGTCAAAGGCATTGCTGACGATGTAGACTGAAGAATCGCTCTGCTTCTTCAGCTTCTTGCGGATAGCGGTCACCTGGTCGGTATCCGTCTGCTCCTTCTTCAAGATCACGGCCCTGATGTCTTTAGCCAGGTCCAGATTGCTGGTATGGATAAAGTGCCAGCCATACTTGTAGTCGATGATCAAGTCGGCAACTTCCCTGGCCTGGTCATCAGAGATCAAGTTCTTTTCATCGCTGGACCCGTTGACGATTGTGGCCAGGCGGTTGAAGTGGCTGTTGACCTGCTGGCTGATCACGACCGTGTTGCTATCGGTCTTGATAGTCTCCTTCATAAAAGCAGGATTCAGGAAAGTTCCCGTGGCCAGCAGCAAGCTGAGCAATAAGAAAGCTATAAAGGCCAAGGGACGCTTGTATTCTAACGCGTTGTCCACGATTTCATAGTTGTTCCTTCGTCTGTACGTTCCGGAACTTTCTGCCATGCGCTTGCTCCTAACTGTAAATTACCTTGCCTTCGTCAAACATGGTGTCGATCGCGTGGTGGACCTCACCGATGTTGCTGTCGTCAATGATCCCGTGACCTTCTTCCAATACGGCGTCGATTTCCGCAGGATCCGCGTGCAAAAAGCCGTACATCAGGGAACTGGTTGAGTAGTCCGCCATTTGTTCGGCGTTAAGACCGTGCTTTTCCCGGTCACGATACAAACGGCCAACCCCCGTAATGATAAAGGCAATCCCGGTCCGGATTTCCTGGTAGTTGCTGTATTCGGAAAAAGCATTGTGGGACTTCATCCATTCGTCCAGCATCCGGCTCCAGTTGTCCAAAGAAGTCTGGTCAGTAAAGGCCTCCGTAATTACCCGGTCCAGGCCCTTGTCCGTCATCCCCAAAGTCGCGATCGTGTAGATTAAAGCGTCCACCCGGGTGAAGGGGTTCTTCTTTGGCGCGTGATAGTTTATTTCTACCTGGTCCCACATAGTATTGAACAGGTTTCTGACAATGTCAGTCATCAGTCTTGCCTTGTGGGGGTAGTAAGACTGCAGCAGAGACTTGGAAATTCCTGAATTCTCCGCGATCATCTGCAAGGAAACATGGTCAAAGCCATTGGCTCTGATCAAACGGAAGGTGTTGTCCAAGATCTCCCGCCGTCTCTGCATGTTCTTTCTTCTTGCCATCGATCATCTCATCCTCTCTGTAAAAGTTAATAAAATTATAGCAAGATTTCCTTGCCTAATTACAGCAATAACACTCGCTTTTACCCAAATCTGTTATTTTTATTGTTTTATTAAGTCACATTCCAAAAAACAAAATAAACAAAAACAGGAGACCGCTAGCGGTCTCCCGGTTTATCGCGCCTTAGTCTTTGGTGAAGCGGTTTTGTTCATCAAAAATATCGTGAATTGAGCGATCGTTGTAAATATGGTCAATCCCCTTGGCCAGCAAGCGGTCAACTGAGATCCGGACCATCCGGTCAGGATACTTTTCATGCTTGATGGTATCCGTAACCACAATTTGTTCCAGCGGCAAGCCATTCAAGATCTTGATCGCGTCTTGTGAAAGCAAGGCGTGAGTAGCAGCCGCGTAAACCTTGGTCGCGCCGGCAGCGAAGACTGACCGGGTCGATGAAGCCAGGCGGGTGCCAGTGTCGATCAAGTCGTCAACGATGATGCACTTCTTGCCCTTAACGTCACCGATCATGCCGTGGACGCTGTCATCGTAGCGGGCCCCGCGCTGGTCAACAATGGCGATCGGCGCGTTGAAGTACTGGCCGAAGACCCGGGCCAACTTGGTCCCGCTGTGGTCTGGTGAAACAACGACCACGTCGTCGTCATCCTTAACCGCGATCCCGTTGTCCAGGAAGTATTGGGCCAAAAGCGGCATCGCGTGCAGGTGGTCAACCGGCACGTTGTAGAAGCCCTGGATTTGGGAAGCGTGCAAGTCGATGGTCAATACCCGGTCGATCCCAGTCAGCTGGAGCAGGTTGGCAATCAGCTTGGCCGTGATTGGTTCCCGAGACCGGGTCTTGGTGTCGGAACGAGAGTAGGCCAGGTACGGGATCACGCAGTTAACCGTGTGGGCTGAAGCCCGGTGGAGGGCATCCAGGACAATTTCCAGTTCCATGAAGTTTTCATTGACCGGATCTTGAATTGACTGGATGACGAAGACGTCACAGCCCCGGACGCTTTCCGCGATGTTGACCTGGATTTCACCATCGCTGAAGTGGTGAACCGTCGTTTCGATCAAAGGAACGCCCAGCGTGCTGGCTACCTTTTCGTTCAATTGCGGATTGCCGCCGAGCCCGATCACCTTCATCGGGTTGAGCAACTTATGAATTTCTTCTTTTGTAATTGATGTCATCATGAGCCCCTTAGAAACACTCTCATTAACAGAATCTATTGTATCTACAGTAACATTATAGCAAAGGTTCGGCTTTGATCGGCCTTTTTCTCATTATTCCTTGCAAAAATCTTTGATCAAGTCTAAAATCTTCAAGCTGTCTACCACGTAGGAATCGTGGGTCTGCCGCGGCATCAAGGCCAGGCGGCCATTTGGAATCAAACTGCTGTACCAGCGAACATGTTCGACTTTGACCCAGTCATTTTCCCCGACCACGCAGAGAACGGGAATCTGGATCTGCTCCAGGCTTTCCGGCTCCATGTAGGATTCGGTAAGTTCCACCCGGCTGTCGCGGTCAAAGCGGAGAAAGCGCCGGACCCCTTCAGTCAAGTAGTGGTACTTGTGGATCCCCCGGCCGTCGATGAAGACCCCGGCCACGACCGCCTTGCCCAGGATATCGGGCTGCTGGCTGGCCAGCATCAGGGTCACCAGACCGCCGGAGTCATAACCAAAGACGTAAGGCTGCTCCAGTCCCAGCTCCTTGATGAAGACAGCCAGGTCTTCCACTTCAGTCTGGTAGTGCTCAGCCCCGTCGCCGCCGCTTAAGCCGTGCCCCCGCATGTCCAGGGTATAGACCGTGTAATACAGTGACAAAGGCGCGATCACCTTGCTGTACATTCCACCGTCCAAGTGGTGGCCGTGCAGCAGGATCAGGGGCTGGCCCTGACCGAGCTTTTGGTAGTAAAGATCGACTCCATTAACTTTGATGATCATCTTTGATCCTTTCCCTTACATAATATTCCTGGGTTTGCGGCCGCTTGCTGAGGACTTTCTGCCACAAGTGAGAAAAAATGCTCTTGTAAATCGAAATATTGGCCCCCACGATGCTCCAGAAGTGGTCCCAGCTGACCGTGTGCACCGCGCTGTCGGTTCTTTGCCAGTAGTGGTAGAGCGGCACGGAGCTGTAGTAGCAGCCTTCCGTCTGCATCAGATAGTCAATATTGAAAACCTGGTCTTCCATCAAGTCCAGGTCCTCGTTAAAACGCAGGTGCAGGCAGCGGACCAGCTGGGTCTTGTAGCACTTGTTCCAGGTATAGCCCTTAACCGGCGAATGGGCACTGCCCAAGACCTTTAACACGGCCTCAAGCCGGGTCAATTCCCCCTCAACCGGTTTAGTAATCGGCACGGACGGCTTCCCTGCCTGGTCGACATAATAGCCGCAGGTTACCATGTCATCGTCCGGGTGGCGGTCAAAAGCCTTGATAAAGTAGTCCGTGTAGTCTGGCTCAACCCAGTCGTCTCCATCGTGAAAAATAAAATACGGAGTATCAACCATGTCCAGGCCTAAGTTCCGGGCAGCGGCCACCCCTTCATTGGCCTTGCTGACCAGGTCGAAGGCTTGGAAGCGGTCCTGGTAGCTGGCCGCGATTTCCGCGGTTGAGTCAGTCGAGCCGTCGTCAATGACCAGCAGCTTGAACTGCTGGTTCTTCTGCTCAAGCAAATAGTCCAAGGCTCTGGCCAGGTATTTCTCTTGGTTGTAAACAGTCATGATGACCGTCAGCTTCAAGTCGGCATTCGCTCGCAAAGCCGCATCCCCCCTCTCCAAATCTATCCTTTTCATTATATCATCTTCGCCAGGAATCTGCCGCCAGCCGGGGCCTGCTTAAATTTTTGCTAAGGGAGATACCCCCAAAACAAACTCTAGTATAATTATAGGCGGAGCATGAAAACAGAAAGCAAGGAGACTTATCAAAATGAACACGAAAATCAAGAAAATCATTACGGCCTGCGCCCTCTTCCTGGGCCTGGGCTTGACGGCTGGCAGGGTCTCTGCCGCCAAAGACACCACCCCAGTTATTACCCTGGGGACGTCATTAACTGCCAGCCAGAAGCAAGGCACCCTAGACGTTTTAAAGGGGGCCCTCAGCGACTCCAGCAGTTACAACACCTTGACAGTAACGGGCAGCGACCTGGTTACCTACCTGAACCCGTCCGGCAGCTCCTTTACCTCTTCTTCCGGGGTCTGGTCCAGTGCTGCCATTGAAAAAACCAGCTCCGGCAGCGGGATCAATGTCCGCATCCTCAACTACAACGGGCAAAACAACATCACTACCATCACCGCCAACCAGTACCGAAACGCGGCGGTAACGGCCGGGATCACTGACGCCAACATCTACGTCACTTCCGCGATCCCGATCGATGGTTCCGGCGCTCTGGCCGGGATCTACAAGGCCTACGCCAAGAGCGGGGAGAAGCTGAACCAGAAGCAGATCACCGCGGCCCAAGACGAATTGAATACCTTAAGCGGGATCACCAAGGAAAACAAGGGCAAGGACGGCTACTCTGACGCCCAGCTCAACAATGCCGTGGCCGGGGCCAAGAAGGAAATGGCCCAAAAAGGCTCAAACATCACCAAGAACCAGATCATCACGATCGTCAACAACCAGATCGAAAACAACAATCTGACCAACGTGATCACCAACGAACAGAAGCAGCAGATCGTCAACATCCTGGTTGAGATCCGGGACTCCGGCGCCCTCAACTCCTCTTCTTTCAAGCAGCAGGCCAGCCAGGCCATGAGCGCCATCCAGAAGAGCGCCAAGGGGATCTTTGCCAAGCTGAACACCAGCGAAAACCGCAACGCCCTGCAGAAGCTCTGGGACGCCATCGTCAACTTCTTTACCAGCCTCTTCTCCAGTTTTAGCAAGTAATGAAGCAATTGAAGCTGGACGATATCTGAAAAATCAAATATTCATGCAAAAAGCCCGCGCCAAGCGCGGGCTTTCTCTGTCTCTGCCTTACATCTGGTCCATATACTTGTTGAGCAGGCCGTCGACAAAATTGTTGCCGGCACTATTGGCGTGCCCCTTGACCCATTCAAATTCCGGCTTGGCAAACTTGGCCATTTCCTTGGCAATCTCCTGCCAGAGCTCGCGGTTGGCAACGGGTGACCCGTCCGCCTTCTTCCAGCCCCGTCTCTGCCAGCCCTTGATCCAGGCCGGACCCTGGTCATTGTCGCTGACGGCCTTGATGACATACTGGGAGTCTAAAGAGAACAAGAGGGGCTGGTCATTTAAGCCCAGTTCTTCCAGCTTCTTCAGGCTTTCCAAAAAAGCGGTCATTTCCATTTCGTTGTTGGTGGCCCCAAAACGGCCGCCGCTGGCGGACAGCTTCTGGCCGCCGTATTCAATCAAATAAGCCCAGGCTGCCTTGTCGTCTGCCTGCACATGCCCGCCCTTGTGGGTCCCATTGTTCCGGCAGCCCCCGTCGGTAAAAATGTGGGCGGCATACTTCGAACTTGCCGCAAATTCTTTTTTGTTTTCAGCCTGCTTTTTCTTGCTTCCGCCCTGTCTGACCTTGGCGATCGCGGCCTGCAGCTTGTCCTCTGCCCCCTGCAAGGCCTTGAGGGCATCTTCCGGGTCCATCTGCTGATAGTCCAGGGCCTCCATTATATTGCTGAAGGACTTGTATTCTGCCCCGGGAAAGCCCTTGACCTGCTCTTCGGCCTCAGGCCAGCTGTGGTAGATTCCTGGCCGGTAGCCTTTTTTAACAACATAAACTTTCATCTACTCCCTCTCTTCTGCTAAAATGGTATGATATTTACAAAGCAATTGTATCAGAGAAAGGGGGGGCGACTGTGCTCTTTTTTAATTCTAAAAAGTATGCTGAAGAAACTGAAAAAAAGCGCGGCAAAAATCCCGATCCCCGGGACCACTCCCTGGCCATGATGTTCTTCTTGGGCATCCTGGCAACCTTTCCGCCTTTCCGGATCTTTCTGAAGCTGCGGGGCAAGCGGGTCAGCGACCTGGCTGAAAACCAGGCCAGCGGCTCTGACCAGGTTCCGATCATCTACGTCCATGGCTTCCGCGGCGGGGACTACACCACCAGGGTGATGGTTGAAGACGCCCTCAAGCAAAAAGGGGACACCCGCTTTTTGAAAGTCGAGGCTGACTTAACCGGCCGGATCAAGCTGACCGGATGCTATACCGGCGACAAGCAGCCCATCATCCAGCTGGCCTTCAAGGACCGGATTGCCGGCTACCAGGCCATCAACTACTATCTCAGCTTCATCCTGCCTTTTCTGAGCAAAAAATACGTCTTTACGCGCTACAGCGCCGTGGCCCACTCCCTGGGCTCGCCCTGCGTGGTCGCTACAGAAATGCGCTATGCCAAGCGGAAAAACTTCCCCCACCTGGCCAGCTGCGCTTTGATCGCCGGCCCCTTCAACGGAGTCATGTACCTGGGCGACATCCCCAATGTCAACCGCCTGACGGAAAGTGGCCGGCCCAGCATGATGACCCCGCACTATTCCTACATGCTCCGCCACCGGCGGGACTTCAGCCCCAGCATCCGGGTTTTGAACATCTACGGCAACGTCCTGGACACGACCAATTCCGACCGCTTTATCTCCGTGGTTTCCGCCAAAAGCATCCGCTATATCCTGGCCCCGGACGCGGTCTACTACCAGGAAGTCGAGGTCCGCGGCGACAACGCCGAGCACTCGCAGATGCATGACGAGCCCTTCGTCATCGGCATCCTGAACCGTTTTTTAGGCTTAGATAAAATCAAGAAAGGACTTTAAAGTGACTGCCATCTCTTGGATCGATATTTGGCACATCATCTTCTTCGCCAACGCCATCCTGGCCCTCTGGACCGTCTTCCACAGAAAGCGGTCCGTGGCCACCTCCTGGGCCTGGCTGATCGTCTTGATCATCCTGCCCGTAGTCGGCTTCATCATCTACGGCTTCGTCGGCCGGGGGATTTCCCAGGAAAACCTTTTTGCCATCAACCGGCAAAAGCACATCGGCCTCTCCAACGTGCAAAAAATGATCACCGAGGCCCCGGCGAAAATTGGCCAAAACGACACCTCCCCCAGCGCCCACATCTTGATCAAGTACCTGGACAAGGACCAAGAGTCGCCCATTACCAAAAACAACAAGCTCAAGCTTTACACCGACGGGCATGACAAGTTCCGGGACCTTTTCGCCGATATCCGCCAGGCCAAGTCCAGCATCAACGTCGAATACTACACTATCTATAACGACGCCATCGGCAACGAATTCCTCAAGCTTTTGATCCAAAAAGCCAAGGAGGGGGTCCAGGTCCGGGTCCTCTACGATGCCTGGGGGTCATTCGGAGCCTCCAAGAGCTGGTTCAACCAGCTGACTGAAGCCGGCGGCGACGTTTTGCCCTTCATCACCTCAAGAAACATGATTTCCCGGAACCGGATCAACTACCACCTCCACCGGAAGATCGTGGTCATCGACGGGGTTACCTCCTGGACCGGAGGCTTCAATGTCGGCGACCAGTACCTGGGCAGGAAGAAAAAATTCGGCTACTGGCGGGACACCCACCTCCGCCTGGTCGGGTCAGCCTCCCTGCTTTTGCAGGAAAGATTCGTGATGGACTGGAACGCTTCCGCCGTCAAGGAAGAAGAACTGATCAGCTTTGACGAAAAGCTCTTTCCTGACCTGGATGAAAACGACATCTCCAAGGGCGACATGGCCGTACAGGTTGTTTCTGACGGCCCCGACAACGACGAGCCTTACATGCGAAACGGCCTAGTCCGCTTGATGATGCTAGCCAGAAAGCGGGTCTGGATCCAGACTCCTTACTTGATTCCAGATGAGGCCATGATTGCCGCCTGGCAGATCCTGGCCAGCTCGGGAGTTGACCTGCGGATCATGATCCCCTGCATGCCGGACCACCCCTTCATCTACCGGGCAACCCAGTGGTACGCCAACCAGCTGGTCAAGATCGGGGTCAAGGTCTACACCTACAACAACGGCTTCATGCACGCCAAGACCATTATCGTCGACGACAAGTACGCGACTGTCGGCAGCGTCAACCAGGACTACCGGTCTTATGACTTGAACTTTGAAGATAATGTCTTCGTCTACGACCGGGCCTTTAACAAGGAGATGTCCGACCAGTTTGAAAAGGACATGGAGCAGTCGACCCTCCTCACGCCGGAGATGATCAAGAAGCAGTCCCACTGGCTGCGGTTCCTGCAGAACTTCTCCCGCCTCCTGTCCCCGATTTTGTAAAAAAGAACAAGAGAAAATAAAACAAGAAAACAGAAATTTAGAGCAGATAAAAATGGGTTAGTCACTCGACTAACCCATTTTTCTTACGTCAATATTTACCCCGCGTTCCAGGCGCTGCATCAAGAAAGAGACCACATCGCTGGCCTGCTTGTTGAAGCGGAGGTAGTAGATTTGGTGGCGGCTGGTTTCCAGGGCCGCGATCGACAGGTCGCCCACTTCCGGCGGCGCCGCGGTCAGGATCACCTGGCTGATTTCGCTGTATTTCAAAGTCCGGCGGAAGTAGCCGCTCAAAACCACCCGCTTGTCAGCAAAGCCCGACGTGGCTTCCAGGATCCCCGTCAAAATGAAGAGGGCCAGGAAGACGATGAAGCCGGGAGTTCCCAGGTCCAGGTATCCCCAGCTGGCCCCCAGCCAGACCAATAGGATCGGCATGACCACCGCCGTCATCCGCCAGCGGGCCCGCAGGATCACCGTGGCCTGGCTGTACCAGCTGTAGCCGGCATAGGCCGCCAGCACGGTGTCGGCGACCAAATAAAATAACGCGTCCATGGATTCACCTCAAATATAATATCTTCTGCAACTAGTAGCTTAATTATAGCAAACCAAGCGCTTATAATAGAATCAAAAGGCATCAGCCTTTTTTTAAGAAAGAGGCAAAAAATGGATCAAGCAAAACTTGCGGAATTTAAAGCAGACTTAAAAAAGGCCAAGCACCCTGTCTTTTTGACCGGGGCAGGCGTGTCAACCCACTCCGGCATCCCCGACTACCGGTCTAAGACTGGCATCTACAACGGGGTCAGCGAGCCCCCGGAAGTCATCTTGAGCGAGGAGACCCTTTATGACCGGCCTCAGCTTTTTTATGACTTCGTCATGCAAAACATGTACTTCCCGGACGCCAAGCCAAATCTGATCCACGAAAAGATCGCGGCCATCTGCAATGAAAAAGGGGCCCTCATCACCCAGAACATCGACACCCTGGACCGGCAGGCCGGCAACCAGCACGTGACCGAATTTCACGGCAACCTCTACGACATCTACTGCTCCAAGTGCAAGCAAAAGGTCAGCTATGAGGACTACGCCAAGGGCTACAAGCACGAGTGCGGCGGGATCATCCGGCCCGGCATCGTCCTTTACGGGGAAGGCATCAACCCGGCCAATGTCAACCAGTCCATCCTGGAGATGCGGCAAAGCGACCTGGTCGTGATCGTCGGCACCAGCTTCGTTGTCTACCCCTTCGCCGGTCTCTTAGGCTACGCGGCAAAAGACGCCAAAATCTGGGCCGTCAACTTGACTGAGATCCCGGCACAAGGGATCAAGCAGATGACCGGTGACGCCTTGGAGGTCTTTAAGGAAGTTTAGCCAGAGCTTCCTCAGCTGCCTCCTTTAAAACTACGGCCTGGTTGTGTTCTTCATCTTTAGCCCCGTACAAAAAGAGGACGTCCCCTTTTTGCAAAAGCTCTTGCAAATGCTCCACGAAAGGCGGCCATTCCGGATTGTCTGCCAATTCTTCCAGGTAATCTTGGCGGAAGTCCGTGTACCGGGCCGGGTCATGCTTAAACCAGGTCCGCAAGTCCCGGCTGGGAGCCAGCTCTTTCTTCCACTCGTCTAAATTGGCGGCTTCTTTTTTGATTCCCCGGGGCCAGAGCCGGTCGACTAAGATCCGGTAGCCGGCGGGCTGGTCTTTGGCGTAGATACGGACAGTTTTGATCGTTGACATAGGCGCACGCTTTCTCTTAAAAACAGTTTTTATTACAGCTTTTACTACATTCCCTATTTTAGTTAGAAAGATTAATTAAGCAATGGACTACAGGAATTTTTTCACCGGCCGGCCCACAAGCGAGATCTGCCGGGATTTGATCGGCCGCCCCTTTTATTATCAAGCCGGCGGGAAAAAAATTGGCGGCTATATCGTCGAGGCCGAAGCCTACCTGGGCATATACGACCGGGCCGCCCACTCCTACGGGGGCAGAAGAAGCCAGGCTAACGAGGGCCTGTGGCGGGCCGGCGGGACCATCTACATCTACTCCCAGCGGCAGTACGTCTTTTTTGACATCGCCTGCCAGGAAGAAGGCAACCCCCAAGGGGTCTTAATTCGGGCCATTGAGCCGGTCTGGGGCCTAGACCAAATGCTTAAAAACCGGGGCGGCAAAGACGGGGTCCTTTTGACCAATGGACCGGCCAAATTAATGCAGGCCATGGGGATCAAGTCAAGAAACTGGGACCTGGCCCCTTTGGCGGACTCCCCTTTCGTTATTGACTTGACTGAGAAAAAGCCGGCTAAAGAAATCATTGCTTCGCCCAGAATCGGGATAGTCCAGGCTGACCCGGCCTGGGCCCAGGCGCCTCTGCGCTATTATGTGGCCGGCAACCCCTACGTCTCTGGCATGAAGAAACGGGACTGGTCGGATGATCACGGCTGGATGTAAATAAGAAAAGGGCAATCACAAAAATTCAGAAAACTAATTTTTTCTTGACTTTTTCTTAAAAGTAATTTAGCCTAAATGTAGTTGAAAATTATCCAATACAATAGAGGTCGCGATCGTTCACAAACACAAGGGGAGCTCACTGACAGTGTTGAGCCTTGTTATTAAGGAATATCGCCGAAATCAGCAGTGGGGTCGTGCGCGCTGTTGGTTGGGCTGCAGGAGAAGATTCTGCAGACTGTCCTAGTTTTCTAGGGAGCGCTATAATTTTTGGTATTCATACTGAATTTTACAGAATCAAAGCAAGCCTCATTGCATACCGCAATGGGGCTTTTTTGCCGCTTTTTATTGTATTTCATAACTACTAAAAGCATATCGGAGGTTTATTCAGATGAAGAAGCACAGCAGCTGGATCAGCGCCTTAATGGCGGCGGTCCTGACGCTTGTCTTAGCTGTCAGTTGGAGCCAGCCGGCGCAAGCCAGCGGCACCTTGAAGATTGGTATGGAAGCCAACTACGCTCCATACAACTGGACCCAGACCACGTCCGCCAACGGCGCGGTCAAGATCGACGGGACCAGCTCTTACGCCAATGGTTACGACGTCAAGATCGCCAAGATCATCGCTAAGAAGCTGGGCAAGAAGGTTATCGTGGAAAAGACCCAATGGGACGGGCTTTTGCCAGCCCTGACCAGTGGCAAGATCGACTTGATCATTGCCGGGATGAGCCCGACGGCGGAAAGACGGAAGGCCATCAACTTTACCAGCCCATACCGGACCACCAACTTCGTGGTCATCGTCAACAAGCACAGCAAGTACGCCAAGGCCAAGTACCTGACTAACTTCAAGGGAGCCAAGCTGACTGCCCAGCAAGGGACCCTGCACTACGACCTGATCAAGCAGCTGCCAGGGGCCAAGCGGGAACCAGCCTCCAAGGACTTTGCCGCCATGCGGGAATCCCTGGAAGCCGGCACGATCGACGGCTACGTGGCTGAAGACACGGAACTGACTTCCTTCCAGATGATGGACTCCAACATTACCGGGGTCAACCTGTCTAAGATGAAGGGCTTCAAGGTCTCCTCTTCTGACGCGGAAGTTTCCATCGGGGTCAAGAAGGGCAACGACCAGCTGCTCAGCCAGGTTAACAAGGTTTTGGCCGGCATTTCCACTTCAGAAAGAAACAAGCTGATGAAGGAAGCCGTGCAGCAGCAGCCGCAGACCAGCACCAAGAAGGAAAACTGGCTGGTTTCCATGCTGAAGAACTACGGGCAGATGATCCTGGAAGGGATCGGGATGACTCTCTTGATCTCCCTGGTCGGCACCATCGCCGGTTTCTTCATCGGTTTGCTGGTCGGCATCGTCCGGACTATTCCAGAACCAAAGAACAAGTTCAAGAAGGGCCTGTTAGCCTTCTGCAAGTGGCTCTTGTCCGTCTACGTTGAAATCTTCCGTGGCACGCCAATGATGGTACAAGCCGCGGTTATCTACTACGGGATCGCCCAGTTCTGGCACATCAACCTGAACAGAACGGTTGCCGCTTTGATCATCGTCTCCATCAACACCGGGGCCTACCTGGCCGAAGTTATCCGCGGGGGGATCATCTCCACGCCGAAGGGGCAGTTTGAAGCCGCCAGTGCTTTGGGGATGACCCACAACCAGAGAATGTGGAGCATCATCCTGCCACAGGCTATCCGGAACTGCCTGCCGTCAATCACCAACGAATTTATCGTCAACATCAAGGACACTTCCGTATTGAGCATCATCTCAGTATCAGAACTGTTCTTCGTTGGTTCAACGATTGCCAGCCAGAGCTTCCAGTTCTTCCAAACCTACCTGGTCATCTCGGTCATCTACCTCTTCTTGACCTTTACGATCACCCGGATCTTCAACTTGATTGAAAAGCACATCGAAGGTCCTGAAAACTACAACATGATGGCCAACCAAGTTCAAGTCGGCAAGCAGGAAGGAGACAAGTAAAAAATGACTGATTACAAGGATAATGAAATTATTTTAAACGTTCAGCACCTGCAAAAGGCTTACGGTGAACACCAAGTTTTGAAGGATATTTCCTTTGAAGTCCACAAGGGCGAGGTTATGACGGTCATCGGTCCTTCCGGTGGCGGTAAGTCAACCATGCTCCGCTGCATCAACTTGCTGGAAGATACAACTGGCGGGGAAATTCTTTTCCATGACCAGAACATCCTGGATGAAAACTACAACATCCCCCGCTACCGGTCCAAGGTCGGCATGGTTTTCCAGCAGTTTGAGCTTTTTGAAAACAAGAACGTCTTGCAAAACTGCATGATCGGCCAGGAACTGGTTCTGAAGCGGTCAAAGGCAGAAGCCAAGAAGATTGCCCTGGAGAACCTGAAGACCGTTGGGATGGACCCCTACGTCGACGCTAAGCCCCGCCAATTGTCCGGCGGGCAGAAGCAGAGAGTAGCGATTGCCAGAGCCATCTCCATGAACCCGGAAATCCTCCTCTTCGACGAACCGACCAGTGCCCTTGACCCAGAAATGGTCGGGGAAGTTTTGGAAACCATGAAGAAGCTGGCCAAGACTGGTTTGACCATGATCGTGGTTACCCACGAAATGGCCTTCGCCAAGGAAGTTTCCGACCAGGTCCTCTTCATGAGCGACGGTTACGTGGCTGAGCAAGGCAGCCCGGATGAAGTCTTCAACCATCCGCAAAGCGAGAAGACCCAGAAGTTCTTAGCCAACTTCCGTGGCCCGCAAATTTAATTACACGCAAAAAGCAGCCTCACGGCTGCTTTTTCGTTTGCGATTTAGTTGTTTCCCCCGCGGTTAGTAAATTTTTCCGTCAAGGCAAAAGCAAAAATAACTATGATAAGAAGCATGAACAGCTCAACAATAATGATCCATCCTTGCTGCTCACTGTCGTACTCCAGCATAGTCCATGATGAGGTCAAACCCAGGCAAGCTAACTCATTAATGATCAGCTGCAAAAACCAGACAAGCTTCTGCCAAGCTTGTTTTACCTTGTCCTGCTTGAATTCAAAGAAGTAAGTCCAAAGAGCGGCCACAACGATCATCACTAGCAAAAGCAGGTAGGCCAGGAAGAGCGGCCAGGAAACACTTTTGGCCACCCGGTCCATGAAGCCGAAAAAGCCATTGGCTGGTCCGGACAAGCGCCACTTGGGAGAATTGTCTACAATCAAGCGCAAAGGCCAGGTAGCAAAGTAAACATTAGCAATCAGCTGTAAAACAAAAACAATTTTCTTTTTCATTCTTCCCACCTCATAAAAATCAACAATTTTTTATTTTTAAAACAATTATATATACAAAAGCTTGTTAAAGACTACACATTTTTTCTAAATAAAGCAAAAAAAGGCTTCCGCGCCGCGGAAGTCTTTTGCTTATCTTCTTTTCTATCTTACTTGGCCAGGCCTTCAAAGGTGTAGACGAAGGCGTCACGCTGGCTCTTTTGGTCGTGGGCCAGGTAGCGCACCTCAAGCAGGTACTGCTTGCCTCTGAAGTCGTAAATCCGGCTGACCGGGCCAGGCTTTTGCCGGCTTTCCCCCATCAATTCCAGGATAACCTGCTTGAATGGGTATTCCTGGTTGGCCTCTGCTTCCCAGCCGTCAACCTTGTAGCCGACGTCCCTTAGGGTCTGCCGGTAGCTCTCATTCATGAAGCTGAAGCGGACAAATGCATCCTCCCCCTTCTCCAGAATGCAGATCGGCAGCTTGATGCCTACCGTCTGCTGGCTGCCCCGGTCGATCATCGGGTCAAAGAGAACGTTGACCTGGCTGACCTTGTCATAGTAGCTGTTGCTGGCCGGGTCTTCCAACTTGCCCGCCGCCAGTTTGACCAAAAATTCCTCTTCCGAAATCGGCTTGGAGAATAAGTAGCCCTGCTGGCGCTCGCAGCCGATTTCCCGCAAGAAATCCGCTTGCTCCTGGGTCTCCACCCCTTCACAAAGAGTGTGCAGGCCCAGTTTTTTAGCCATGTCAACCACAATGGAAATCAAGGTCTTAGCCTTGGACCGGCTGCCAAAGTCCCGCAAGAAGACCATATCAATCTTCAAGAGGTCAAAGTCGTACTCATCCAGGTTGTTGAAGTTGGAGTAGCCGCTGCCGAAGTCATCCATCCAAACCTCATAGCCGCTGGCATGGAAGTTGGCGATGGCCTGCCGCAATTCCTGCGGCTTGCTGGTCACCGTTGACTCCAGAATTTCAATCTTCAGCAGGCTGGCCGGCAGGTTAAAGTAACGGCGGATTTTTTCAATCTCGGCATAAATATTGCAGACCTGGAAGTCCACCCGGGAAAGGTTGACCGAGATCGGCACCAAAGGCTGCTGCTCCTCTCTTCTTCTGGCCAGCATGGCGCAGACCTGGCGGATGATGGCCAAGTCCAGCTTGTGAACCAGGTGAGCCTCTTCCAGCACTTCAATGAAAAAGCCTGGTCCCAAGACCCCGTATTTCGGGTCAACCCAGCGGGCCAGGGCTTCCGCCCCGCAGATCCGCCCGGTCAAGCTGCGGCTTTCCAATTGGAAGTATGGCCGGATCCAGCCCTCATCCAGGGCCTTCTGGAAGTTTTCCAGGACATAGCCCCGTCTTTCAAATTCCTGCTTGACCTCCTGGTTGTAAACCTGGCAGACCACCGCCCGGTTGTTGTTGAGGTAGCGCAGGGCCCGCTTGGCCTTGTCGACCGCCGTCATCAAGCCTTCACTGGCATCTTTGTAGCGGTAGACCCCGGCCCGGATGCTGGCGTCTGTCACCTTATTGACTTCAGCCGCCGCCTCTTCCAGGCTCTTTAAGAGGTCGGGGGCATCCGTGGCCAGCAGGAAGTTGTCTTCCGCGAAGCGGACCAGGACTCCGTCGGCGAAAAACTTCTGCAAAATCTGGGCAATCCGCGAGAGGAGCTGGTCCCCTTTTTCAAAGCCATAGCGGTTGTTGTAAGCCTGCATATTGCTGATATTGATCAAAACAACGGCTGGCTGGTCCCCCTTTTCCAGGCAGGACTTAAGGTAGGAGCTGGCAAAACTGTGGAAATAGTTGGTGTTGGGCAGGCCCGTCACCTTGTCGACGAAGAAGTTGTTTTCCCGCATTTCACCGTCCAGGTCCCGCTTCTGGTGGTAGATCTTCTCCTCAGCGATCCGCAATTGCGCGGTCAGATCCCCTTCCGCCATATCCAAGCGGACAGCAGAGGTTACCAGCTGGGGGACGACTGGCAGGCCCTGGATGCTGGCCATGTGCTTGACTTCTTCCTGCAAGTCGTCAAAGACCCGCTTGGCTTCCGCGTCATCAGCCAGCTTGACCACGGCCAAAAATTCATCCCCGCCATAGTGGCAGCTGAAGCCGTGCATCTTCTCAGCCAGCTGGCCAACCGCCTGGCTGACGGCAAAGAGGACCTGGTCGCCTTCTGAGCGGCCGTAGATGTCGTTGATCGATCGCAGCCCGTTCATGTCAACTAAGACGAGGTAGTAGTCGCTGCTGGCTCCCCGCCACTGGATGCTCTTCAGGTAGGACTTTAACTTTTCCCTTCCCTTGATATTACTCAAGCTTCCCAGGGAAACAGTGTCGACCAGGGTTCTGAACTGGTAGACAGCCAGGAACAAGAGGCAGGCCGTCGCTACGTAGGCGTAGAAAGGAAAGGTGCCAACGTAGATGTCCAGGCCCCCGAAGATGACCAGCAGCATCGGCCAGCTGGCCGTGGTCAGGTAAAACTGCCGGATATTTTTAGAGGGGCTCTGCCGGATTCCGTTGATAGCCAGGCCAATGGCGGCCAAAGAATACAGAAGGGGGACCAGCAAAAGCAGGAGGTTGTAAAGCAGGGTCGGCTGAAGCTGGTCCGTCAAGAGCCAGCCCGGATTGATCAAGAGCACGAGCAGTTCAAAAACGCTGTTCAAAAAGGAAACCGAGCAGACCAGCATCTGCTTGGGCCGGCTGTCGGCCAGGCTGAATTCCCCGCACTGGTCAATGTAGAAGAAGACCGCCAGACTGACGAAGTCCAGCATCCACAGCTTATATGTACCGGTAAAGAGCAGGCCCGCCTGGCTGGCTGGCAGGACCCCGCCCATTTGCAGCTTGTCCAGGGCGTCTCCCAAAAAATAAAGGGTTTCGCTGACCAGCGATGCCGCCAGCCATTTTTCCCTTTTCCCGTAATTTGTAATTGGCTTTAAGGCGCCGGTCAAGATCAGCATAATTGCCATGCAGAAGAATTCCCCCAGCGCGTAAAACAGAGCCGTATTTGTCATTTTCCCGCGATCCTCTGTCCTAATCCAAAAGTTGGCTTACCCTAAATTGCGTGTTTTGCCTGTTTTGCCTGTTTTACCTTAGATTATAGCCCATATTTGCCCGGAAAAAAGCTTTTTTGAACTGATGGCTTATCAGTTTATAACCTAACCACTATAGACATATAAAAGCAATTTTACCTGTATTTTCCGAACAATTATTATCCCGCTTGTATAAAAGCACTTGTAGAGGCTTTTAATTCAAAAAGTCAGTCAATATTATAACAAATATAAAATCAAAAGCCGGGCAATTATAAATAAAATAGTACACCTTTAATTATAGCCAGGCAAAAGAAGACAGCGCCAGCCGGCTGGCTGACGCTGCTTAAACTGTTTGATATCGATGGGAAATTTTTAGCCTAAAACGCGAACGGCAAAGCTTGGCGTGTATGATGACACGCTGCCAGTCATCACGTTTTGGCCTGGGGCTGGAGCCATGACGTATTGGCCGCCGCCCAAGGCGATGGCTACGTGGTAGGCTGAGCCGTATGAACCCCAGAAGTAGAGGTCACCAGCTTGGGCGCTGGCCACGCTGATCTTAGTGCCGGCGTATTGCTGGCTGTAAGTAGTCCGGCCCAGGTTGATGCCGAAGTGGCTGTAAACGTATTGTACCAAGCCGGAGCAGTCAAAGCCGCTTGGCGTGGTCCCGCCCCAAACGTAAGGCACGCCCAGGAAGGTCAACGCGTATGAAGTAATTGCGCTGGCACTGGCTGAGGCAGTTGTAGTTGCAGTTGAGGTTGAAGCAGTTGGTGCCTGGCTGACTGCTTGACTGCTGCTTGCTGCAGTGTTAGTACTTGAAGTAGTGTTAGCATTTGATGCTGCAGTATTAGTGTTGGTCGTAGTGGACGCACTGCTGTTAGATGCAGTTGACTGGCTTTGAGTGTTGGCACTAGTGCTCGTGTTGGAATTGCTGCTAGTGTTAGTAGTAGTGCTCTTCTTGGCCTTTGGCGCCTGGCTGGAAGCAGTCGTGCTGGTTGATGAAGCAGTGTTAGTACTTGCTGCAGTTGAGCTTGAGCCAGTAGTTACGCCGTTTACCCCGTAAGTAGTCATGCCAGCCCGCAAGTTTAAACTTTGGCCGATCAAGATGGTGCTGCTTGACAAGTTGTTGGCCTTCATCAAAGTACTTACTGAAACACCGTACTTCTTAGCCAAACTCCACAAAGTGTCACCCTTTACGACCGTGTGGGTCGTTGAAGTAGTGTCAACGGTACTGGTTGAAGTGCTAATCTTAGCAGTCTTGGTTGCCTTGGTTGACTTAGTTGGGATTTGCAGCTTCTGGCCCACGTAGATCAAGTGGCCGGAAACGCCGTTAGCCTTCTTCAAGTCACTTACTGAAACGCCGTACTTCTTTGACAGGCCCCACAGGGTATCGTTCTTAACAACAGTGTAGCTGTCAGCCAAAGCGCTGGCCCCAGTAGTTAAAAGGGCGCCAGATGCACTCAGAGTTGCCAAAGCAGTCATCAACAGGTTCTTTTTCTTCATAAAACGTCTTTTCTCCTTTAACATGTGGTTTGATTTGATAACAATCTATAGTATAACTTTCAATTGTTACAGGAATGTATCGGTCTGATTACAAAACGAAAAAGCGCTGCAAGTTGTTCTGTAGCGCTTTTTAAAGCTTTTTAAGCCTGTACATTCTGGAGACTTTTTCCGTAAAAAGTTTCCTGGTCTAACTTTTAATGTTCTCTGCATAAGCTTTAAATTATCAAAGCTAGATGATTTCCTTGTCCTGCTGGGCCAGGTAGAGCTTCCAGCCCAACTTGAAGTGGTCCTCGCGCAAGCGGCGGGCCGCGTCATAGTCACTCTCTAAACTGTCGATGGCATCCCGCAGGCGCTTGTTTTCCCTGCGGATGGCGGCCAGTTCCGGGTCATTCACCACGCCCTTTAAATGAACCTTGGCGGCCAGCATGTTCCGCCGGTCTTGGAATTCTTTTTCCAAGGGGCCCAGGGCGTTCTCGTACTTGACCAGCTTTTTGTTTAAAGGCTGCAATTCCTCGTTGAGCTTGACGAAAAGGTCATAAGGCATATTAGACTTGATCCGGTTACACTCGCTGCAGGACAAAATCAGATTGTCCAGGCTGTTATCGTGCGAGACGGAGACCGGGTCCTTGTGGTCCACGCTCCGCCCCCGCCGGCCGCAGTACTGGCAGCGGTACTTGTACTTGGCCCGGATCCGCTCCCGGTCGATATAGTCAACCTCGTTTAACTGAAAGTCAACGCTGAGGCCTAAGGCCTGGAGTTTTTCCGCGAAAGGGAGTTTTCCTGGCAGAAAGAAGCTGGGATCATCCTCAGCCTTGATCACGGCCTGGTTGAAGTCTGCTCTGGGCAGCTGCTGCCTGGCCAGGACATTTCCATCATAGTCCTGCATGAGGGCCTCGTAGGACCGGCGGGTTTTTAAGTCCGGCAGAGAAAAGTCCCCGCTTGCTTCCCCGTCCTTGCCCACAAAGGCATAGAGGAGGTTGGCCGCGAACAGCTTGACCACGGGATTGGGGTAAGCTGCCGGATCCAGCCCCCGCTGCCGGCAGATGTCACACAGGCTGGCCAAGCGGTCATTGACCAGGCCGGGCAGCTTGAAATGCAGGGATTCCAGTCTTAAACCGCAGCTGCTGCACTGAAACTTCATTTTTGCCTCCTTGTTTTCTTTCTTACTCTTCTCTTAGCTTTTTCCTATCATAAGGCAAAAAGCAAGCGAAAAAAAGACCCTGGCCAAAAGCCAGAGTCTTTATTGTCTGTTTAAAAACAAATTACTTGTTTTCGTCCTTAGCTGCTTGGTTCAGGAAGCTGATCATAGCAGCGGCGTGAGCAACGCGTTCCTTAGCGTTAGAAGCGTTACGTGGACGACGGTGTGGGTTGATACCCGTGTGGATATTTCTTGACATGTCTCTTCATCCTTTCATCGATTTTCGAAAATCAGTAGTCATTATACCCCTCTTTCCCCATGTTAGGCAAGCCTTTTCGGCATTTCTTTGCCCCTCCAGCCCCTTTTTAGCTAAAAGCAAGGGCAAATATCTTCCGTCAGAAATGTTAAATGGATTTAGCAAAATGTCCAAGGCGGATTTTTGCCAATTTGTCACTTCTGTTTTTCACTTCCGGTAGCGCTTACATTATTTTGGAAATCAAAAGCAGGCTTTTGACTTTTTTGTGGCCGTGTAAAAAGTCGACACGTTTTAATCACTTAAAAAAGGTAGCAAAGTCCGTTTTTTGTCTTCCGGAATAAATCCCTTATTCTAGCCATATAAGCCGCTTTCTAAAGTCTTTTCTATTTTTTCAGCAAGCTAAAAAAGTCAGATTTTTGACCTGCCGAGTTTCTCCAATATCTTTTCAATAACACTTGTTCGTTAATTTTGAACTATTGAGATTTAGGGAAAAATGGTTGACAATGGAACTACACGAAAGTAAAGTTCATTTTCGCTTTTCGTTAACTTTACGTAAATTTTATAAACACCATTCTAGCTGAGTAGAGGATTTTATATGGAAGCCGCCAAAAGCAAAAGTTCAAATAATTTTTTGATCACCTTTTTGACCACCTTAAAGAAAATTTTTAGCGACCGAATTCTGCAGATCACCATCGTGATCACCATCATCAGTCTTTTCTTTGCCCGGCCGCGCAGCACCGACATGAACTGGCACACGATCGAGTCTGTCACGACCATGCTGGTCTTGATCCAGGTCTACAGCTACCTGCACGTTCTGGACATCATTGCCTATAAACTGGCGGCGATCGCTGACTCCACCCGGAAGCTGATCCTCCTCTTTACTCTCTTGTCCGTCTTCTCGGGCATGTTCCTGGGTAACGACATTACCTGCTTGACCATGATCCCCCTGTACTTGAACATCGCCAAGAAGTACAAGCTGCCGGAAATCCTGCCGGCCACTTTGATCGGGATGGGGGCCAACATCGGGGCGGCCTTCACCCCATGGGGCAACCCCCATAACATCTTCGTGGTCTCCAACTACCACTTAGCGCCCGCTATCTTCTTTAAGTGGACCCTGCCTTACCTGATCGTGGCCATGGTCGTCTTTCTCTGCATCTTCTTCTTTATCTCGAAGAAGAACATCCCGACCCAGGAAGTCGTTGAAATCAACGTCAGCTGGCCAATGACGATGATCACCACGGTCATCTTCTGCTTCTTCTTCGTTGGCGTCTTCAAGTTCGTTCCAATCTGGATGCCGATGCTGGCCTCCATCATCTGGGCCTTGATCGTCAACTGGAAGATCCTGCTCCACATTGACTACTCCCTTTTGCTGACCTTCACCCTCTTCTTCTTCTTCATCAGCGACATCCAGCAGATTCCTTTTGTCGTGACCCTGATCCACGGCCTGGTCGGCACTGAAATGAGCACTTACTGGACATCCATCCTGTCCAGCCAGGTCATGAGCAACGTGCCATCAACCATTCTGGTCGGCAAGTTCTCCAAGTACGCTGAAGCCTTGACCCTTGGTTCCAACATCGGCGGCTTCGGGTCACCAATCGGGTCCATGGCCAACATGCTGGTCATGCGGACCTTCTACGCCCACGCTTCCAAGGATGCCAAGAAGAAGTTCTTCCCGAAGTGGCTGGGCTACCAGATCGCCGGCTTGATCATCCTGTCCCTTATCGGCTGGGTCATCGTCAAGCTGAACCTGTAGTAAGATATTAAATCTCTCGCGCGTCTCCTTATTGGAGGCGTTTTTTGCTTAAAAACTAGTGCTCAGTTGCCTTTTAATATATAATTTACTAAAACGGCCGGAAGCATCTGGTCAAAGTTGATTTCGCCCCTCTGGGGCCTAGAAAGGGAGGCAAAAAATGGCAGTCTGGATTATTGCTATTTTAGTCGTATTAATCGTTATTTTTTACATTTCAGCCTACAACGGCCTGCAAAAGGCCAAGGTTAACACTGAAGAGGCCTGGAGTCAGATCAGCGTTCAGCTCAAGCGGCGGAACGACTTGATCCCTAACCTGGTGGAAACCGTCAAGGGCTATGCCAAGCACGAAAAGGAAACCCTGAGCAAGGTGGTTGAACTCAGAAACCAGCTGACCCAGTTGCCAGCTGACGACCACGAAGGGGCCATGCGGCTGTCCAACCAAATCACTGACAGCTTGAAGACCATCTTCGCCCTGTCTGAAAGCTACCCAGACCTGAAGGCCAACACTAACTTCGCCAACCTGCAGGAAGAACTGACCAACACGGAAAACAAGATTGCCTACTCACGGCAGCTCTTCAACTCCAGCGCGGCTGTCTACAACAAGATGCTCCTGGTCTTCCCATCCAACATCGTGGCTAACATCCACCACTTCACTAAGGTTGACTACCTGGAAATCCCTGAAGAAGAAACCAAGGTACCAAAGGTATCCTTTTAAAGGCTAAGGGATCGCCATGCTATACCAACAAATTGCCCAAAACAAGCGGAAGACGGCCGGAGTCCTGGTCGTTTTCGTTTTGATCTTTGCCCTGGTGGGCGCGGGCCTGGGCCAGCTGATGTGGGACAAGCCCCTGCCGGGCGTATTGACCGCCGGCGTCATTGCCTTGATTTACTCTTTCCTGGTCTTCCAGGATCCGGTCAATGTCGTCATGAGCATGAACCATGCCCAGCATTTAAATAAAGAGGACAATCCCCAGCTTTTTCATATCGTGGAAGACATGGCCTTAGTGGCCAATATTCCCATGCCCGAAGTCTACTTGATTCCGGACAAGAGTCCCAACGCTTTCGCGACCGGCCTGTCGCCGGACAAGTCAGCCATTGCTGTTACCCAGGGCCTGCTGGACATGATGAACAGAGAAGAGCTGGAAGGGGTCCTGGGCCACGAGATTTCCCATATCCGCAACTATGACATCCGCCTGTCCATGGTGGCCCTGGTTTTAGTCAGCGCCATCAGCTTTATCGCCGACTTTGCCCAGCGCTGGGTCTGGTTCGGCTTCGGCCTTGACCGGGACGATGATGACGACCGAGAAGGCGGAACGATTGGGATGATCATCGGCGTGATCGGGGTTATATTCGTTCTGATCCTGGGGCCTTTGGCGGCCAGCCTGGCCCAGATGGCCCTGTCCAGAAACCGGGAATACCTGGCCGATGCCAGTTCCGTTGAACTGACCCGGAACCCGCACGGCTTGATCAGCGCCTTGACCAAGATTGAGAACAGCCCGCCCATGCAGGCGGCCAGCAGCGCCAGCGCGTCCTTGTACATTGAGGACCCGATTAAGCGGCACAGCCTGAGTCATCTCTTTGACACCCACCCGGCGACCGCTGACCGGATCAAGCGCTTGGAAAAGATGTAAATTAAATACAAAAGCTTCCAGATTTTTCTGGAAGCTTTTTTACTCTGCCTAAATTTAAGTTATATTTATTTTCCCGGCTTCTATTTGCTATAATGTACGCATTAAATGCTGACTTTTTCAAAAAAGTGTATTAGAGGGAAGAAAAATGTACGGACAATATTTTAAAAGACTGCGGAATTATAAGAAGATGACGCTAGGTGAAGCAGCAAAAGATATTACTTCAAGCCCCGCCTTGTCACGCTGGGAAAATGGTGTCGACGATATTCGGCTCAAAAAGTTTTTAGCCCTCTTAGACCGGGTTGATATCACCCCCAGGGAGTTTTTCGCATATACGGAAGTCCAAGGGAATCTAGACAACTCCTACTATGATGAACTGCAATTGCTCGTCCAGCAAAAAGACGGCCAGAGGCTTCATCAGATCTTTTTACGTCAAATCAGCAGCTTTCATCAAACAAAAGATCCAGATATTTTAGGAAAGGCAGTCGCCGCGGCCAACAGCTATTTCAGTTTGACTAAAATAAACTGTTTAACAGACGCTGACCTAAAGAGTTTTAAAGATTTACTGCTTGATAGCGAGTACTTAGATTTCAAAAGCCTGCGTTTTCTTGAAAATTCTGTTTATTTGATTGACTGCGACCTGCTCATTTCATATAACAGCAAAGTCATCCATCAGCTTAGTCACTTGGAACAGGTAGATTATGAACTGTATTTGAATGCCTGGACGGCTCTGACCAATATTGTTTTCAGCCTGATCCAACAAAAACAAAACTCTGTCGCAAGCCACATTTTGAATCAGTTGCTGACAATTGATTTGCCACAGCAAATGGCCGCTTTTAAAATCAGAATCTTTTTTTAAAAAAATTGCTGGCTTACCGGGAAAGCGGCGATGACCGGGAAATCAATGCTTATTTAAAATCTCTAACTGAAATTGGGCTAAGCAATTTGGTAAGTGAACTTTTGGATTATTGGGATAGCGTTTACTGATGGCCATTTCTACTCAGCCTAGGCGTTACAATTTGACCTTCAAAAACCAGATTGAAACGTTCAAAATGAGGTATTAACGACTGAACGAGTACAAAGCCCGGATCTTCTTTCACCACTCGATAATAAATTTTCCTGCCTTCTTGTCTAAGCCTCTCCCTCCATAAAATAAAAGATCACGCAATATTGGCTTTCCTAAAAGATGCCATTAGCCGTGATCTTTCTTACTCTACTTAACTACTTCTGTTTTAACATTGTTTAATTGGTCAGATAAGTCTTTCGGACTGCTCATTAAAGCGTCGAAGAAGTTTAATTCTTCATCATTTAAGCCTTCCACAAGAATTGGTCCGCCTTTCGTTAATTCAGTTCTAGTACGTCCCATATCGCAACACAACCTTTCTAGATAGCCATTTCTCAATTAGCCGATGAATAACGCCTCAGCCCCCATTGCCAAAACTTGGCCGAGATCCAGTAAAGGATGGGCAGAAAAGCCAGAAGATATATGAGCAGGCTTTTCCCCCGTCCTAGCAGCCAGTCCACTGGCAAATTGCTGACTAGCAAAAGTGGAATGATCCAGGTAAAAAGCTGTTGAATGACTCGCGGAAAAATCTGTTTCGGCCGTCCGGCTAAGCTAACCAAATCTTCTACAATCCCTCCCAAAGCCGTCAGTCCTTCAAACCAAAAGAGCAAGGTTAGGCACAATTGGTTCAAAATGAAAATCAAGGCTGCGGGTAAGACGATCATGCAATTGATCAACATAATCTGGCCAAAACTAGCCCCTTCACGAGTAAGGTAATAAGCCAGTAATCCAAGCGAAAGCAGCAAGTTGAAAAAACTTGGAATATCCAAACTTCTGCCAACTGCCAGCCAGTAACTCGAACTGGGCCTAACCAACAGATAGTCGAGATTACCTTCAAGGATGTCTTCACCCAGTCCTTCATGGCCTAAAATGAAAAACAAATTGTAAAGATAGGTCGCGCTATTCATGAAACTGATCATGACGTAGTAGCGGTTCGCTGTCCAGCCAGCCAAGTTCTCACGCTGACTAAAATAAACCTGTCCCGCAAACAGCTCAATCAACAGAAAGACAGTTGCCAAAAGAAAAGTAATAATGCTAGTACCACGGTAAATCATAAACTCAGCTAAGCTTTGCCGCCAAATAGCCTTGATCTTTCTCATGCTCCTGCCCCCTCAAAAGTTTTAATACCTTTTTTGAACAACGCTTTTCCCAGCAGCACGCTAAGAAGCAGCCAGCAGCAAACGGCCAGGCAATTTGTGAAAGAATCTCGCTGGTCTGTTGTTCCCGTCAACAAGCGGGCAGGAAAATCCGTCACTAAAGAAAAGGGATTGTACTTCAAATATTGGTAAGACGGGCCTAATAAATTCAAAGGAAAATATAATCCTCCTAGCAAGAGGTAAACTGCGTTAATTCCGCTTCTAAGCGGCCACATATTGATCAACCAAAAGCTGAGCATAGCCAGGACCATCATCAAACTGAAAAACATCAGACTGCTCAAAAGAAGGTAAATCAAGAGCAAAAACACTGGTCCAGCGCTTTTTACCAAGAACAGAAGCAAGATCAAATACAACAGCAATAGTGGCGTCTGCAGGCCTAAATTGTAATTGAACAGGTACCAGTACAAGGATAAAGGTCTCGTTAAATAGAGGGAAAGATTCCCAGATTCGACCATGTCCGCGAATTGGAAAACCGGCCCGGTTGTAAAAATTAAACTGATCAAATTGGTTGCCAGCAGATAACGGGCCATTTGCTGAAAGTTGCCGGACTCTGCCAAGATAAACTTCCACATTAAAACTGTAACCAGCAGACTCGCCAATTGCAGGACCAGCTTCATGATCATATTAGCCCGGTAGATCAAACTGTTCTTCAAACCAAGATAATAAACAGGCAGATATCTTTTCATTGTTTCTCTCTTTGATATATTTTCAAGATGACCTCTTCGGCTGATATTCCACTTTTGCTTAAAGAAATGATCTGTTCCGGCTGGAATTTTTCCATCTTCACAAAAAGCTGCTGAGGATCATGAATGATTTCTTCCCGCACGTCAGTCTGGTCATTGATCCAATACTTCAAGCAATAGCTATCAGATTGATCGATCTGAAGAGGCAATTTGTTCAAGCTGTCATTAAAAATCAACTCTCCTTTGCTCAAAATCAGCAAACGCTGGGCTAAGGCCTCAATATCACGGACATTGTGCGAAGTTAAAATAATCGTCGTCTGACGCAGTCTATTTTCTGCTTTTAAAAAATTGTAGATTTTCTCCTGGGTCAATAGGTCCAAGCCAATGGTTGGCTCATCCAGAAACAGGTAGCTTGGTTCATGGATCAAGGAACAGGCAAGTTCACAACGGATCCGCTGGCCCAAAGACAATTTGCGGACCGGCGTTTTTACGATCTCGCCAATATCCAGTAAATCGCACAGTTCCCGCAATCTGGCTTGATAATGGTCTGACTTTAATTGATAAATAGCCGCCAGCATATTCAAAGTATCAACAGCAGGTAAGTTCCAGGACAGCTGCGACTTTTGCCCAAACATGACCCCAATTTGCCGCAACAGCTTCTTTTGATGACTTCCCGGAATGAGTCCCGCTACTTTCACGCTGCCACTGGTTGGCTGAATAATCCCTGTCAGCAGTTTGGTCAATGTCGTCTTTCCTGCTCCATTTGGGCCAATCAGGCCAATAATTTCACCATCTTTTATTGTCAAATTCAGATCTTTCAAGGCAGGCACCAGCTGGTATTTCCGGTGGAAGATATCCTGCAGAGCTCCCTTTAATCCCGGTTCCTTGCTAAAAGTCCGATAATCAAAAGAAAGCTGGTCGATTTCAATCACTTTTCTCCTCCTCATATGTCGTTAATAATTGTTTAACATTCTAGCGCTCAAACTGTTCCTGCATCCTTACTTTTCATATTTGAAAATTCCTGTTTTTTATGCAAAAACCGCTGAACTTACAGTTCAGCGGTTTTCTATTTTCACAAATTAATGCCCTGCTGGCGGAAGAGCTCCTTGCGCTTGGCCGCCGGCGACATCCCGTAGTACTTGCCAAATTTTTCATAAAAGAAGGACTTGCCCCGGTAGCCAACCAGGCCGATGATCTGCTTGATCGACAGGTCTGGCCGGGCCAAAAGGCGGACGGCTGCCTCCATCTTCTGCTCGTCAACCAGCTCAATAAAGCTCTGCCCGGTCTTCTTTTTGACCAGGTCGGAAAAATAGTTGGGACTGAGCTGGTAGTAAGCCGCGGCATCCTTCACGCTGGTCGAGACATAGTTTTCACTAATATAGCGGCGGATCTCCCGCTCACTCAGGCTGCCCACTTCATTTAGTGCCCGCAAAGCCAGAGCCAGGGCAGTTAGCAGCTGGCTTTTGAGCAAGACTGAAGATAAAGAATCGCTAGTCTGGTACTCATTCAAGGCCGCCAGGAAAGCCGCCCCAGCTGGCCCGTCAACCGCCACCCGGCCGTGGGTCCCTACTTCTTCAGCTTCTCCCAGCATGAGCTCCTTTTTCAAGTCTTTCACTGAAAAAGCTTCTGGCAAGACAAGCTGGACTAGGAGCCCCTCTTTCAGACTGGCCTTGCAGTCCTGGCCAGCTGCCAGGAGGAACCAGTCACCGGGCTTAACCTGCCACTTTTTCTGGCCAGCCCGGAAGTGCCCCGTCCCCGCTAAAAGCAGCAAGGCAGTCAAAGAGTCATTCTTCCAGCCTTCAGCCTTGTCGCCTAGTAAAACAAACGTACAGTCCGCAGTCTGCCCCTTCCCCTTGCTCAGCGGCAGGGTGGCATCCCCCGCTTCCTGCAATTTTTTCTGCAGCTTGGCAATTTCAGTCATCAGCCCTCTCCTTTCCAGCAAAAACTTATCTTCTTTTTATCCTATACTGGGTCTTACCAGATTTTACCGCTTGCCGGCCAATTTTTTCTCCCGCCAGCGGGCCCATATGGCCAAAAGCAGAGACAGGAAGACCAGGATAAAGGCCGCCCAGAAAATCGCGTGAATAGCCCCGTAGAGGATATTCTCCATCTGGACCAAATCCTGCTTGGGCAGGCTGGCCCGGGTCTTGGCGTCTGATAAGTGGTTGAGCATGGACAAAGTGATCTTGCCTCCGCTAGCCTTGACCCCTTTAGCCAAGTGCTCATTCAAGATGACCCCGAAGACGCTGGAAGAAATCGCCATGGCCAGCATCCGGATCAGGTAGGAGAAAGAAGTAGCAACCGGCACGTCCTGGCTTTCCGCGTCTTCTTGCACCTTAACCTGAAGCTGGTTGAACATGACCCCGTGGCCCCAGCCCTGCAGCATCCCGGCCAGCAAGATCCCCCAGTAAGGGAAATAGCGCGGAGCCACGGCCATAGCCAGGTAGCCTGCCGCCAAAAGCCAGCAGGTGGCCAGCATAACCTGGTAGGCTGACCAGCGCCGGCGCATTTTTTCCACGGACAAGGAGCCCAGCATGTCGGTAAAGGCTCCGGGAATCTGGGTCATCCCCCCGACCAGGGCAGTCGTGGCCATCAAGCCTTCAGCCCACATCGGCGCGTAGACGCTGTAAGCCGACATGGCGGCCCAGATCAAAACGAACAAAGTAAAGTCGACCACCAAGGGGATATTTTTGAACAAGCGGCCTGGAATAATCGGGTCCTCTGCCCGGCGCTCAATAATGACCAAAAGTCCGATGAAAATCAAGGCCGCCGCGAAGATCAAAAGCGCCGTGGCCAGACTGGCTGAACCCACCAGCTGGGTCCCCAATAAGAGGGCCACCACCCCAAAGGATAGGCAGATGGCCCCGCCTAAGTCGACCCTGCGAGCTGGCCGGTCTTTTTTCTCATCCAGGAAAAAGATCTGGATCAAAACGATGGAAATCAAGGCCACCGGGATGTTGATATAAAAGACCCAGCGCCAGGACAGGGCATCAACGATCCAGCCCCCAAAGAGCGGTCCTAAGATGGTGGCCGTGGTGAAGAAGGCAGAGACCATCCCCAGCACCTTTAGGCGCTTGTGGGCGTTTGGATAAAGGTCAGAGTAGATGATATAAGGAAGCGACACCATCCCCCCGTTGCCGATCCCGGCCAACAGGCGGAAGGTCAAGAGAAAGGACATCTGCTGGGCGCAGCCCTGGAGCAGCGCCCCCAGCAAAAAGCAGGCAGCCGCGAGCTGGTAGGCCAGCTTGTTCCCCCGCCGCTCGCCTAATTTACTCCAAAGCGGCGTGGAAACAGCCGTCCCCAATAAGAAGATGGCCACCAGCCAGCCGGTATACTCAATCCCGTGCAAATCGGCAATGATCTGCGGCAAGGCGGTGTTGATAATCGTGTTGTCCAGGCCGGACATGACGTTTGACAACATCAAGGCCACGGTAATTACTCGTCTTCGTTGATCTGACATTTTTCTCTCCCACTAAAGTCTAAAAGTCTGTAATTCTAGGATACAACTAAAAAATTTTTCGTTAAAGCTACTTCCCAGATTATTTTAAGAAAAGTGCTATAAATCGGCATTTTCAATCAGTTTGGACAAAGTTTGAATTAGACAGGCCTTAGCAAATACAATATACTAAAATAAGAATTAATTTGACGAATCAACGGGGTGCCGGAAGGCTGAGATGATACCCATGGAACCTGGCCAGGTAATGCTGGCAAGGGAAAATGCTGCTTATGGTCACCCCAGTTTTGAGGTGACTTTTTATTTTGCAAGCAGAACTGACAATTGACCACTTAACTTTTTCCTACGGGGACCGGGAGGTCATCCGCGACCTGTCCTTAACCCTGCCGGCGGGGACTTTTTCCCTCTTGATCGGGCCGACCGGCTGCGGCAAGTCGACCCTGTTGAAGATCATGGCCGGCCTCTACCCGAAATACGGGGGCCAGCTGACCAGCGGGCAGGTTTCTTTGGGCGGGCGAAGTCAGGCCATGATGTTCCAGGAAGCCGGCGAGCAGTTTACCATGGCCACGCCTAGAGAAGAGATTATTTTTGCCATGGAAAACCTGGGCAAAAGCAAGACAGAATTTGCGGACCGGCTGAAGCTGGCCAGCGAATTCGCGGAAATCGACTCTCTTTTAGACCAGAAGATCGTAACCATGTCCGGCGGGGAAAAGCAGCGGGTAGCCTTGGCCGTCCTGGTCGCCATGGACGTGGATCTTTTCTTATTAGATGAGCCTTTTGCCAGCGTGGATCCGGCGGCCCGCCGCTTCTTGATTGGCCGCTTGGCCAAGCTGAAAGAGCAGGGCAAGACCATCATCATCACCGACCACCTTTTTGACGACTACCAGGGCAAGGTGGACGGGGTCTACCGCTTCAAAGGCGAGCAAGTGGACTTATTGACTAAGGATGAACAAGCGCTTCTCCTGGCTACTGAGCCAATCGGCCTGCACTTCCCCCTGCCGGAGAACGAGCCAGCGGCTTTTGTCATGAAAAATTTCGCCATCAAGCAAGGCCGGCCTTTGCTTGAGCAAAAGGAATTAGCCATCCCCAAGGGTAAGGTGACCTTGATCACGGGGCCAAACGGCAGCGGGAAGAGCTCTCTGTTTAAGGCCATGACCAAGTTGCTGGACTACCAGGGCTCTTTAACCTGGGAGGGCAAGGAAGTGGCCAAGCTCAAGGAGCGGACCTACTTCCAGCATGTGGCCCAGATTTTTCAAAATGCGGCTGACCAGTTCATGGCCATCACCGTCAAAGAGGAGCTGGCTTTGAGCCAAAAGCACGCTTCCCCCTACTTCACTCCGGAAGTCTTAGACCGGGCCCTGGCTGACCTGGATTTGGCCGACCACATGGACCAGGTGGTCTACTCCTTGTCGGGCGGGCAGAAAAAGAAGCTGCAGATCCTCTTGATGCTTTTGTCGGGCCAGGAAGTGCTCTTGATCGATGAGCCTTTGAGCGGCCTGGACCAGAAGTCGATTGAGCAGGTCGTGCAGCTTTTGCAAAAGTGCCAGGAAAAGAGCGGGCAGACGATCCTGCTGATCAGCCACCAGTTCTACGGAATCAGCACTTGGTGCGACTACCACCTGCGTCTGGCCGGCAGAGAGCTGGCTTTTGTCCAGGATTAGGAGGAGAAAATGACTAAAAGCAAAATAAATCCCAGCTTGAAATTCCTGCTGACCTTGATTATTTCACTGGAGTTATCTTTTAAGGTCAGCCTTTTCAGCAATATCATCGTTATTGTTTTATCCTTAGCCTACCTCTTATACCGGCGGATCAAGCCTAAGACCCTGGGCAGGATGCTTTTGGCAACGGGCTTAGCGGCAATTACCGTCTTTTCTTCAGGCTACATCTTCAGTGACCACCGCGACCTCTGGTATGCTTTGGACATCTCCAGCCGGGCCTTCGTATACACCTTCACCACGGCCTGCCTGACCATTTCAACCACGGCAGAAGAGATGGCCCGGTCGCTGGAGCAGAACCTGCACTTGCCGAGCAAGTTTGCTTATGGAACTTTGGCGGCTTTGAACATCATTCCCCGCATGCAAGCCGCGGTCAAGCAGATCCGGGTGGCAGGGATGATGCGGGGAGTCTACCTCTCCTTTTGGTCCCCGGTCCTCTACTTTAACGCGATTTTGGTAGCTTTAAACAGTGCCGACAACCTGGCCCAGGGGATGGAGTCCCACGGCTACCAGGAAGGCGCTCCGCGGTCCGTGATCGTTGAGGTGCCGCTAACTAACAAAGATTGGCTGCTCTTTATTATTGCGGTTCTTCTTTTGAATCTGGGCGCTTTTTTACTCCCGTAGAAATTGCAAAAAAATTTTATTAAAAAAGTTATAAAATTGACCTAAATCAATTTCTTTTGCCTGGGGAGGGCCTATAATACTAAGTATCAAGAGAAGAAATTACTACTTGAGTAAAAAGAAGGGAAATTACCATTATGAAGAAATTAGACGCTACTACTTTGACTGCTGACCAACAAAAGTTCTTTAACGACGCTTTGGCCTTCGTTGCTTCCGTTGACAAGGACGGCAACCCACAAGTTGGTCCTAAGGAATCATTGACTGCTTTGGACGACAAGCACCTGGTCTGGAGTGAAGTTACCTTCTCCCACTTGTGGGAAAACATCAAGAACGGCAGCAAGGTTGCTGTTGTAGTTGCTGACGTGCCAAGCCACACTAACGTACGCGTGCTCGGCAGCGTGACTATCCACGAAGGCGACGACTTCGCTAAGGAATACGCTGCTAAGGTTGGCAAGAAAACTGATACTGCCGTAGTAGTTGAAGTTGAAGAAATCTTCGCTTAATCAAATCAGCATAAAGAAAATGGCTTCTAGGAGAAAATCCTGGAAGCCATTTTTGTTTACTGTTCTATCTTTTCGCCCATAAAAGGCCACAGGCCAGGGCAGCGTAAATTAGGTATAAAATGTCGATTGAGATGTACCCATGAATATTGAAGACAAAAATCAAGACGATAACCGCTAATGCTACAGCAGTTACGTAGCCAGCTGCCGGGCTGAGCTTGGTCAAGGGAATGATTCCCAAGAAAAGGGTCAGCAGAGTGATCGCGATCATGCCGGCAATCGCCCATGAAACCGGACCTGGGTTGCCCAAGGCAAAGATCCACTGAACTGCCATGAACAAGGCCAAGCAGATGCCAGCCAGCAAGAAGACGGTTTTAACGGCTGGCTTAGTTGCAAAGTTTTTCATCATAATCACGCTCCTATTTTCAAAAGACTATTCACTCATATTATAAGTTCAAGTTCACTTTTTGAGCAGTGATTCTTGCGGCAGCCGTCATTTTTTCTTTTGTTAAAAATTCCAGCTACCAAACTTGAGTATGTTAACGTGCGATTCTTGCTAAGTTTAATAACCTTTGCATTTTACAACGTTCTCTTCTGAGCTATGTTTTCTTGCAAAAAGCGGCTAACAGCCAATAACACTAAGGCCAAGAGGTTAAGTGGCAAATTGCCCGGACCAAAAGCGATTGGCGTAATCAGTCCTATAAATGTCAAGGCAAGGCAAACTAGGCCAATAATCAAGAACAGCTTACGGGGAATTTTTTGGCTAAATACAGCTAAGGCTAATTCTGTCAGTAAGACCAAAATTAAAACCACATGGCCAAAAACTGTTACCTTTAAATCAGTCCCTTTGATCGTTCTTAGGGCATTGATGTAGTCCTTTAGATTTGAGCAAACTACCACAGTCAAAAAGCATAGTAAGATTACATCAACCACTTTGACTAAAATCTTTAAGAATTTCATCTCTATCACCTTCGTTTTCACCCAACCCAGGCCATCACGCAGCTGACCAGGCTGACGGCCAAGAGGATGCCGGCCAGCCAATAGTTAAAGACTGCCTTCCCCCGCCAGCGGTAGCTGGCCAGAACCAGACTGACCGCCAAAGCGACAACAGCCAAAGTCCAGTACCAGGTCAAGCCGAAATACAGGCCTACCGCCCGGTCAATTACAAGGCCCAGCAAAAGGCAGGCGCCAATTACCCAAGCTGCTGCAGGAGCCAGCCACTTGCTCAGCCAGACTCCCAAAGCAGCCGCGGCAACGAGCAAAATAAAGGCATCATAAAGCAGTTCTGTTGCCTGCCCATGACTGCCGCTAAAGGCATAACCGGAAGCCGTCTGGCCAACTAAATTAATGATCAGCGACACTGCTGCTGCCGTCAAAAGCAGGTCATTGGCCAGCCACATGTAACGCTCTGTTTTAGTCATCAAAATCATCCCTTTCAATAACTTGTGACTTTATATTTGTAGCTTGGAACAAAACTATCAGAAAAGTAACTTGGCAATTGATGGGGTGGAATAATACCTACTCTATGACCACCACCCCAGCTCTTTTTAGTCGCACCCCAGTAGTACGCCAGTACTACGTACTTAGAACAATAGCTCGGGCTCTTTTCAAATATATTCGATGTAATCTTATAATATGGATTATCTTTTTTATACATGTATCTGTATGCATACGTTGATGCTCGATCGGAATAAATCGGATGATTGTTTCTATAAACAGCTACATAGTCTTTTCCTTTAGTGTGACTCTTAAAGAAACTGGCTTTTGAAACAACTCTTGCATTGTGAGAACGCCATGAATTACCCTTGATCTTTCTATAATTACCCGGCATCTCAATAATATAGTTAGCCGATGTTGCCATAGCCGCATGTCCAACCAATCTTCCGCTAGATCCTGTCCCATAGCAAATTAGAATATCTCCCGCCTTCATCTTGTAACTTTTGCTAGCTGAAATAAAGTTAACAAACGGGCCAACTGCTGTGCGCCCAGAACCCTCTGCGGTTACCACTTCGGGATGATCGTTTTTCTTTTGAAATGGTACTTCATAATTATCATCAGCAACAAATTGTTCAAACGTCAACGTTGGATCAGTTTTTACCGCTTCTAAATAAGCTGGAAAAACTGATTCTTTACACATCTCAACAAAAGTATCCTTAGAAATATTTCCGTCTTTAATAATCCCTTTAGACTCACCTTCACGGTAACACTCTTCAAATTCACTTATGTTCGAATTGCTAGATGCATACACCACAGAAGGCGTTAGCATCAACAATAGCATAAAAGCTAAATTAATAGCCATGTTATATCTCTTCATTTTGTTCTCCTAATCTTAAAACAATATGACTTGGCCAAATCGTAATCCGCTTTCACAGCTATTCTACATCGCTTTTTTTAGCTAGAGAGCAAAATCGCAGATATGAATTAGCGTTTGCAGATCTGCAAATCTTCACAAGAGAAAATGATCGACAAATCTTTCCAATCCAGACTCTCTAAGTATTCCCTTGATCCTTTCCGCCTCCTCATCTTCTCCGGAAAAAAGCCCCGCGTAATACTTGCCAAGCAAGCGGTAGGCCACGAACTCCGGACAGGGCGACAGCTGACCTAAAACTTCAATTGCCTCTTTTGCTGCCTCTGCAACGCCTTCTTTCCTGCAGCGCTGGCAGAAGCTGACACAAGCCTTGCCCACAGCTTCCTGCTGGTCTCTGGAAAAATTATCGATCTGTTGGTACTTGTCAAGCAATTCACTCAGCCAAAAATAAGCAATATCAAACTTCATCAACTGAATCGCCACGGCAAATACAACAATCGCTTCCGTATCATCCATCCAATTGTCCAGACTAAAGAAATAATCCGATACCTCGCTTTTCAGCTGTTCATGATCCTTAAGCTCCGGATCCAGCAGATAAGCCACCAGGTCCCCGCCAACCCGCAGGGCTGTCTTCCCCGTCAGATTGGCCGCCTGCTCTTTCAAAAAGCTCATCTTTTTCCAGTTCCAATCATAAAAGGCGTTCTTCACCCGGAACTCGATATTGATCCAGTCAGACTCTTTTTCCTCTCGCCGGCTGTAAATCATTTTGGTGAAAAAGTAGCCTAGATCGTAATTATGGCTTTCCAAAAGCTCCAGCAGATCCTCAGCCTTGATCCGCTGCTCCCCGCTCTCAATCCGGGAGTACTGGGCCACTGACATGACTTCTCCCGCCATTCCCTGCTGGGTCAAGCCCAAATCTATTCTCGTCTGCTTGAGTAAATCACGAATCTCCATTTTTTATTCAGCTCCCCCTGATAAAACACTTTCACCCTAGATTCTAGCACTAGACTGATTCGTATATAAGCTCCTCCTGCTGATTTCCCAGGAGAGGCTTATACTTTCTATTCTACTTGTGGTAAGGACTGCCGGAGTTGATCATAAAGGCCCGGTAGATCTGCTCAATCAAAACCAGCCGCATCAATTGGTGGGGCATGGTCAGCTTGCCGAAACTGAAGAGGTCGTTGGCCCGCTTGTTGACCGCGTCACTGGTCCCCAGGCTTCCCCCGATCACGAAAGTAATGTCGGAATGCCCGTAGGTCCCCAGGTCCTTCAGTTCCTTGGCGAACTCTTCACTAGCCCGCTCTTTGCCCTTAATGGCCAGAACGTAAACATATTCCTTGTCCTTGATCTTGCTCAAGATCCGCTCGCCTTCCCGCTTCTTGACCTCTTCCATCTGGGCCGGGCTGAGGCTTTCCGGCGCCTTCTCATCCGGCACCTGCACGATCTCCACCTTGGCAAAACGGCTCAGCCGCTTCTGGTACTCCGCGATTCCGTCCTTAAAATACTTCTCTTTTAATTTTCCAACGCAAACAATTTTGATATTCATAATGCCCCTATTTTACCATTTTTACTTCTATCCCCACAATTAACAGTTTATCAACCGCCTTTTTCCACAGCTGTGGAAAGGCCTTTTCTAGATCTAGTGGACTAGAGCCGAATTCTATCTAGGTCTAGCTTTTTTCAAAAAAATTTATAAAATCCCGTGTAACCATTCTACAAACTACCTGTGGACTGGACCTTTTCACAAACAATCACCAAAAAAGCCCGGCCTGCCGCCTTGAACAGACGTTTTAACATGCCTTTTACCCGTGGAACTTACACACAATCCACAGCTTATCCACAGCTTTTTTAGCGCTTTTTACCCCGTTTTTTGCACAATTCACAGGCTTTTCCACAGGATTGGGGATAAAGTCTCCTGAAAAAATTTCCTTGACAAGAAATATATCCGAACTTTACCTTCCTTTTACCCTATTTTTGTTTTGAACAAACAAATAATCCAGCAGATCTGCTGATCCACTGGATTATTTGTTCTTAAATTAGTTGCTTGCCTGCAGGGTTACCGTGAAGGTCATGGTCTTGCCATTCCGGTTGACCGTAATCTTGACCTTGTCACCAACATTGTGGCTGTACAGGATGCTGTGCAGTGTGGCTACGTCGTTGACCGTCTTGCCGTTAGCCGCCGTAATCACGTCGCCCTTCTTGATCCCAGCACTGGCTGCCGCGCTGCCTGAAGTTACGCTGGCCACGTACAGGCCCTTCTTCAGACTAGTTGAAATGCCCAGCTGCTTCTTGTAGTAGCTGTTCAGTTCAGCAATCGCTGCTACCTTGATGCCCAGTTGCGGCCGGGTGATCTTCCCCTTCTTGACCAATTGGTTGATGATCGTCACAACTTCGTTTGACGGGATCGCGAAGCCCATCCCTTCAACGGAGTCGCCGCTACTGGAGCTGGACAGCTTCATGGAGTTGATCCCGATAACCTGGCCGTCATAGTTGACCAGGGGCCCACCGGAGTTACCGGAGTTGATAGCCGCGTCAGTCTGGATGACCGTCATCTGGTTGGAGTTGTAAGTGATCGTCCGGCTTGGTGAGGAAATGATCCCTTGCGTTACCGTAGACGCGTATTCAGACCCTTCCGGTGAACCGATGGCAATCACCGTCTGCGCGGACTGCAGGCTGCTGGAGTCACCAAATGAAGCGGTCTGGGTCACGTACTTGGAGTCGATTGACAGAACTGCCAGGTCACTGGTTGAGTCCTTGCCGACAACCTTAGCGGCAATCGTCTTCCCGGAAGCCAGGATGACCTTCACCTTGGCTGCCCCGGAAATAACGTGGTTGTTAGTGACGATGTAGCCCTTGCCGTTTGCCGTCGTGTAGATGACCCCGGAACCTTCAGAGTACAAAGTCAAAGACTTCTTGGAGCTGGATGAGTCTGAACTGTCCGAGTCACCGTAGCCAAACATGCTGTAGATGTCAGAGCTTGATGATGAACTGGAAGTGTACTTGTAGTTCAAGACTGAAACAACCGCGTTCTGCACCTTCTTGTAGGCGGAAGTCATCGTCCCGCTGGTAATCGTGGACTTGTTGACCTTGGTCGTGCCACTGGATGAAGTCGTCACTGACCCGTTTTCACCAGTGTTGCTGCTGCTTGAGCTGGCCGTGGATGATGAAGTATTGCTGTTCAAATTGGCTGCTGACAAGCCGCCGTAAGCAATCCCCCCGCCCAAAAGACCGGCAACGACCCCAATGATGGCCGCTTTAGTTAGCAAACGGTTATTTTCCTTCTTGCGCGTGTTTCTTTGCTTATCTTGTTCTTCAGACATGGTTATCACTCCTTATCGTTGCCATTATCATATCCCAGCTTTTTGAAGTATATATGAACAAAACGTATTAATTAAAAGCTTTAAATCCTCTGTATTATAAATTAATTAAAGAACTCGGTGTCATCGGCTCGGTATCGTGCAATTCCAGGTCACTGGCCATGTCGGCGTCTCTGGCCGCCAAAACCTCTTCCGCCACGTCCCGGGCCAAATAGTTTAAATTGTTCTGCTGGCTGCGGTGGGCCATGAAAACATGCTTGGTTTTAGAACTGATAACCCTGGCCAGAGTCTCAGCCGCCTGCTCGTTTGACAGGTGGCCGTGGTCTGACCGGACCCGCTGCTGCAGGCTCCAGGGATAGGGGCCGCTTCTCAGCATCAGGTCGTCATAGTTGAACTCGAGCAAATAAGCATCCGCGTCTTGAATCTCATATTCGACTTCTTCAGACACGTAGCCCGTGTCCGTCAAGCAGGCCAGGCGCTTGCCCCCGCTGGAAAAAACGTAGTACTGGGGCTGGGCCGCGTCATGGCTAGTGGCAAAAGCCGTCACTTCCAAGTCCCCATAGCACTTGGTCTGGCCCGGCTCAATCACATTGATCTGGTCTTTCGGCAGGCAGCCGATCTTCCCGGTCTCCTCCAAGTACTTCCAGGTGCCCGTGTTGCTGAAGGCATTCAGCTGGGGATAGCGGCGCATAAGGACCCCCATCCCCCCGCTGTGGTCGCCGTGGTCATGGCTTAAAAAGACCATGTCCAAGTCCTCGATCGCCACGCCTACCTTGGCTAAAAGCTCCTTGGTCTTCTTGCCTGAAAGGCCGGCGTCCATCAAAATCTTGTGCTGGTCAGTCATCAGCAGGCTGCAGTTGCCCGCTGATCCGCTCGATAATACCGCAAATTGCAAATTTTTTCCTTCCTGCCCTTAATCGTCCAATGTACTGTTTTGCAAAAGCTGGCCGCTGAAGGCGTTGACCCGCTTCAAGCTGCTGCTCTTGCTGCTCTTGTTTTCGATCCAGACCAGCCAGGTCGGGACGAAAATCACGCTGCCCCGGACCTCGGTCAATTTGGTGTAGCCCAGCTTGACCTGCATTACCCGGGAGTTGTCGGCCAGTTCCCGGGTGGTGTAGAGGTTGGTGACCGCCCGCAAGGGGCTGATAGTTGCCTGCAGCTCGCGGACGCTGGACAAGTCAGTCAAGTAGGTCTGGTAGTAGCCCGTGATCTTCTTGTTCTTGACATTGACCACCAGCTGGGCCAGGCTGCTGTAAACCAGGCCGTACTGGGACTTCTGCACGTAAACGTAGCTGCTGTTGCTGGAGAGGTTCTTGGCATAGACATACTGCTTGCCATGCGGGACGTAATTGCTGTCATTCTTGAACTCGCCCACCGTCATCCGCTCCAGCGGAATCGCGGTCTTCATGGTCGCGTACAGGGTCTTGTCCCCTTCAGCGTAGCTGGTGGAGACGTCGCTGCTGAGCTTCTTGGCGGCTTCCTTCAAGTCGCTCTTACTTCTAGTGGCCAGGTAGTAGCCCGAGTCCCCCTTTCTGGACAGGGAAGGAACCGTAATATTGTCTGACTTCATTTCAGCCTTCAAGCTGGTTGAGGTCGTCACCGAATTGGTCGATGAGGTCAAGGTAACCGGGGCCCGCCAAAGCTCAATCAAGAGATAGATGTCGACTAAGCAGAAGAGGATCAGAAAAAGCCATTCAATTTTGCGATGATCCATTTACTTTTCTCCTTCCTTTGAGCTGGCAGAGCTTGCTGATACGGCGGAACTTGAACTGGAGCTGCTGGAGCTGGAGCTTGATTCAGCCGCCGGCTGGCTGCGGCTGCTGGAATATGCTTCCTGGCTGCTGGCCGGTGCCTGGCTGACGCTGGAACTTGCGCTTGAGTTGGCTTCACTGCTCGACTCATTGCTGGAAGAGCTGGAAGATGAGTAGCTGCTGGAGCTGGGACTTGACCCCTCCATTAACTGATCCGTGTTTTCCGCCTTAATCTTCTTCCAGCCGGCCAGGCTGTTCCAGCTGCCGCCAACCTTGATGAAGTAGGTCGGCACCAGGGTAATCAAGTCGCTGCGCTTCTTGTCGGCCTGGATATGGTAGCCTATGGTGATTTTTTCAATTTCGCTTTCCTTGATGCCGATGCTATTCAGCTCCTTCAGCAGGGTCGCGGTTTTCGGCAAGGTCTTGACATGGCCGTCATACGGGATCGGGATCTGCAGGTTCATGCTGCTGAAGGCCACGCTGACCGACTCCGTCCCCATGGTTACCTGGGTCTGAGCCAAAGCGTCGTTGGCAAAAATCGGATAGCCTTCAATATAGTTGATGTAGGACACCGTCTTGCCGCTGCTTTCAAAAAAGCGCAGGTCCTGTTCAGCCAGGCCCAGCTGCTTGACATAGGCGGCACTTTCCAGCATCTCCTGGGTGGCCGTCCGCTCCTGGCTGGTCAAGTAGTTCTGGTACAGATACTGGTGGTCATTGCTCTTGCCTTCCTTAGGAATCTGCAGGCGCTTGGAATAACCAGCCGTGTAGACAGTGCGGCCGTTCTTAGCCACTGACTTCCGGTAGCTGCTGCCCAAGAGCCGGGAAGCATAGTAGCTGCTGGACTGGTAGCTGATCAGGTAGCTGTATTCCTTGGCCTTGATTTCCTTGGCATAAAAAGGCACGTAGAGCTTCTTTAAGTGCAGGAAGCTGACCTCCTGCCGGTCTTGGGCGCTCTTGACGTACTTGGCCAGCTGCCGGAAGGAGCCGGACTTGATCTTTACCCGGTAGACCCGGCTGCCCTTGTCGTTGCCGAAATAGAGGTAGCGGGTCTTGCTCTTGACCGGGACAAAGACCCGGTTGAACTGCAGGCTGGAATTAGCTTGTTTTTTGCCTAAAAGGACCGTGAAATTGATCTGGTCCGGGTAGGCAAACATAATATAGTTCTGGTCAGCCAGCAGTCTCTCATAATCACTGGCCGTGGTTGACATTTTCTCGATCATCCCCAGCTTGACCTTTTCCAGGTACTGGACAAACTTCAAAGGCAGGTTCCGCTTGGCGTCATGGACCTGGTAGCGGACCCCGTTTTGAAAGACATAGGTCTGGCCCGGGGCGTAAAAAGACTGGACATTCCGGTAGTGGGTCGACAAAGAAGCCGAGCTCTGGGAGGATGATTCATTGCTGATCCGGCTGAAGCGCTGGTCACTGGTCATCACCGTGACCCAGAGGCCGATCGAGATCAAAATCACGGTCAAGGTCGCCAGGTGGAGGAGAAAATCATTGAATTTGAACTTGAATTTAAACTTCATCCCATTCATCCTCCTCATCCATTGGTTCGTAAGGCAGGGCAATATAGAAGGTTGACCCATGCCCTTCCCGGCTGTCCGCCCAGATCCGGCCGCCATGGGCCGTCACGATTTCCTTGGCGATGGCCAGGCCCAAACCGGTCCCGCCTTGGGCCCGGGACCGGGCCTTGTCTGCCCGGTAGAAGCGGTCAAAGATCTTACCCAGGTCCTTCTTTGGAATCCCCAGGCCCTGGTCGCTGATGCTGAGCAGGATCTGGTTCTGGTTCTGGGTCAAGCGGACCGTGATGGTCCCCCCGTCAGGGGAGTACTTGATAGCGTTGTTCATGATGTTGTCGATCACCCGCATCATCTGGTCAGTGTCGATTTCCACCCAAAGGGCCTGGTTGCCCAGGTCCCGCTTGATCACGTATTCCTTGGTATCGCTCTGGGCCTCGCCCTGGTCATGTTCGACAATCATGTCGAAGCGGTTGAGCAGGTGGGAGACAAAGTCAGTAAAGTTAACCCATTCCGGTTCCAGCTTGGTGGCTCCCCGGTCCATTCTGGACAGAACCAGGAGGTCGTTGACCATCCGGATCATCCGCTCAGTTTCCTTTTGCGTCACATCCAAAAACTGGGGGGCAATCTCCGGATCCTTCCAGGCCCCTTCATTCAAGGCTTCAATATAAGCCCGGACACTGGTCAAAGGAGTCCGCAATTCATGGGAAACATTGGAAACGAACTGCCGCTGCTCGTCTTCGTTCTTGATCTGTTCAGTCACGTCGTGCAAAACACAGACGGCCCCGGAAACAAAGCCCGTGACCCGCTTGATCAAGGTAAAGCTGGCGTGCAGGATTATTTCATCATCCGTGCCGGCATTGACCGTGACCTGCATGTCGCTTTGGTTGGAGATCAAGTCCTGGGAAGTGTAGTCCTCCCCCAGGCCTAAAACTTGAGAAATCGGCTTCTTGATCGCATCTTCGGCCTTGACGTCCAGGAAGTCCTGGGCCATCTGGTTCATGATCGACACATTCCCGTGCCGGTCGGTCGCGATCACCCCGTCAGTCATGTGGGACAGGACGCTGTCCAGCCGGCGGCGCTCAGATTCTGACTGCTCATTGGACCGCTCGATCTTGACTGAGAGGGTGTTAAAGGCCGCCCCCAGCTGGCCCAGTTCGTCATTAGAGTAGATCTTAACCTGGGTTGAGTAGTCCCCGTCAGCCACCTGGATGGCCTGCTGGCGGAGCTCTTCAATCGGCCGGGTTATTGCCCGGGAAATAAACATGGAGGCAATCGCCGCCACGACTACGGCCAAAAGTGAGGCCGTCAAGAACATCATCGAAATATTTCGCAAGTTATTGAAGACGTCAGCCATGCTGGCCCGGACGTAAACCGCCCCGACGATGTTGGTTCCGCTGGTCAGAGGCACGATCTGAACCATGAAGCTGCCCTTCTGGTCACTGGTAACCTGGGTCTTCTGCTGGCCGGAGTTGATCACTTCCCGGATATCGCTGTTGTTAGACAATTGTCCCACCCGGTTCTTGTCGTTTAAGTTGGACACGGCCCGGATCACGTTCTTGCTGTCCACGACCTGGATTTCAGAAATCGCGTCATTGCTGTAGTCAGTGATAATCTGGTTCATCTTCCGGTCAGCACTCTTGCCGTTCTTGACCAGCTGGGCAGTCAGCTGGTCGGTCACGATCGACTGCAGCTGAATCGTGGTTTGAAAGTTGTTGATGCTGGTCTGTTCCATCTGCCGGGTAAAGTAGGCCCCGATGATTTCAATCGTGGCCAGCAAAAGGAGCATGAAGATAAGGGCGATCTTGGTCTGGATCGAGCTGACCGCGCGCTTAAGCAGGTTGGTCTTCTCTTTCTTCACTTTCTCTTTGCGTGCTTTTTTATCTTTCTTCATTAATCCATCCACATAAAGAAAGCCACCTCAAACAGTGGCTCCCAAATTATTCTTCTGTTTGCTGCTTGATAAAGTAGCCGACTCCCCGCCGGGTAACCAAAATCTTCGGCCGGACCGGGTTGTCCTCGATCTTTTCCCGCAAGCGGTGAACCGTAACGTCAACCGTCCGGACGTCGCCAAAGTAGTCATATCCCCAGACCGTCTGCAAGAGGTGCTCTCTGGTCATAACCTGGTCCATGTGCTGGGCCATGTAGTAGAGCAGCTCGAATTCCCGGTGGGTCAGTTCGATCTTTTCCCCGTTCTTTTCAACCAGGTAGGCATCCGGCTTGATCAGCAGGTTGCCGATCTGGATGTCATTGCTTTCCTGTTCTTTTTCCTTCTGCTGGTTAACTTCCACTGCCTTCTTGACGATGTCCCGGCTGCGCAAATTGGCCTTGACCCGGGCCACCAGCTCACGGTTGGAGAAGGGCTTGGTTACGTAGTCGTCCGCCCCCATTTCCAGGCCGAGGACCTTGTCGATCTCACCGCCCTTGGCAGTAACCATGATGATCGGCATGTCATGGGTCTGGCGGACCTCCCGGGCTACTTCCAGCCCGTCTTTCTTCGGAAGCATTAAGTCTAAAATCATTAAGTCAGGGTTGTATTCTTCAACCTTCTCGACAGCTTCCTCGCCGTCATAAGCGGTCTCTACATCAAAACCCTCTTTGGTCAAGTTGAACTTGATGATATCGGAAATCGGCTTTTCGTCGTCAACGACGAGAATTTTTTTAGGCATTATGAACCTCCTTCACTGTAACTATTATACTTGATTTGCCCGCGAAATTAAGAAAATTACAATTAATGTAAAAAAGAAGATTGCTTTTACTGAAATTTATGGCATAATAAAACTGTTGGTTGACACGGGTCGTTAGCTCAGCTGGCAGAGCACCGGACTCTTAATCCGGGTGTCCAGGGTTCGATCCCCTGACAACCCATCATCTCTAAGCACTGCGCTCGCAGTGCTTTTTTTATTTTACAGCAAGCGGGGGACTTTTGATGAGTAAAAAGACTTACTACTACCACAGCGAAAGCGAGGACCTGGTCAGTTCCGCCCAGCAGGACTTCCAGCTCCCAGATGACTACCAGGTCTTCCGGAAAGGGGCGGCTTGGCAATTCTGGAACGGCCTGGTCCGCAGCCTGGCCTGCGCCTTTGCCTGGCTCTACTCCCGCCTCTTCTTACTAGTTAAAGTCAAAGGCAAGGAAAAGCTACGCCCTTTTAAAAAGCAGGGCTATTTTGTCTATGGCAACCACACCCAGATGCTGGGTGACCCCTTCACCCCCATGACCATCGTCAACCCCTACCACTACTATGCCCTGGCCGCCCAGGCCAATTGGGGGATTCCTTTTTTAGGCAAGTACGTGATTCCGGCAGCTGGCCTGCCGGTTGGGAAAAACATCAAGCAGTCCATCCGCCTGCTCAAGGACGTTAAATACGCCTATGAAGAAAAGCAGGCGGCCATCGTCATCTACCCGGAAGCCCATCTTTGGCCCTACTACACCAATATCCGCCCTTTCCCGGCGACCAGCTTCAACTTCCCGGTCAGCCTGAAGGCCCCGGCTTTTGCCATGACGACCACCTACCAGCCCTGCCGCTGGCGCAAGCGGCCGAAAATCACGGTCTACATCGATGGCCCCTTTTACCCGGACGAGAAGCTGGGCAAGAAGGCGGCTCAGGAAAAGCTGCACGGTGAAATCGCCAAAAGCATGCAGGAGCGGGCAAAACTGAGCACTTGCGAGTATTGCTCGTATGTTAAAATTGACAGTAAGAACTAGGACTTTTTCTACTAAGGAGGCAAAACCATGAACTTTCTTTTTTGTGGTGACCACAACGCTGAAAGAGGCGTGCTGATTGCCGTCTTATCCCTGCTCAAAGCCGAACGCGGCGAAGAGGTTCACGTCTACATCCTGACCATGAGGGCCAAGAGCAAATCCAGGTCCTTCAAGCCCTTCAGCCAGCACGCGGCCGACTTCATCCGCTCGCTCATCGTGGGTGACAACCCCAACAGCAGCCTGGAGCTGATCGACTGCACCGAAAACTTCATCAAGGAACCGCCGACGGCCAACATGGGCACCCGCTTCACCCCCTACGCCATGCTCCGGCTTTTTGCCGACGAACTGCCGCAAATTCCCGACCGCATCCTCTACCTGGACGATGACGTGATCATCCGCCGGCCGATTGACCAGTTTTACACCCAGGACTTGACCGGGACGGAACTGGTCGGGGTCCTGGACTACTTTGGCCGCTTCTTCTTCCACAATCAAAAGAAGATTTTTGACTACTTGAATTCCGGGGTCCTCCTTTTGAACATGCCGGAAATCAAGCGGACTGGCCTCTTTAAACGGGTCCGCCACTTGATGCAGGTTAAGAAGATGTTCCTGCCTGACCAGACGGCCATCAATAAATTAGCCAAAGAAAAGCGGATTGCCCCGCGTAAGTACAATGAGCAATACGCCCTCCAGGACGATACGGTCATCCAGCACTTCACCACCAGCTTCCGCTTCTTCCCTTATTTCCGCACCCAGACGGTCAAGCCTTGGGACGTGAAACGGGTCCACAGCGTGCTCAACCTGCACGAATACGATGACTTGTTAAACGAATACCTCAAGTTAAAAGATCAACTATAGTTACACGTGAAACTTACGGGTATCACAGAGATTAAATGAAAAACAAATAGGAAGGTATACAAGATGATTATTGGTGACCACCGCCTGGACGTCATCCACAATATCGAGCTCGCCGCAAACAACCGCGACTTTACGGCGAAAACCGAAATCGGCGACCCGCAAATGTCTATGGAAGAGCGGGTTAAGCTGGTTGAGGACTTCTGGGCCAAGCAGGATAAGTTCAAGACTAAGGCAGAAGGCCTAGCCGGCAACCTGATCTTGCAGGCTTTGACGCAGAAATTTTTTGGCAAGATTCAGGTAACAGGCTTAGACAAGCTGCAGCACCTAGCTAAGGGCGGGGCCATCGTGACCGCCAACCACTTCAACCAAGTTGATGCCTTAGCCGTCAACCGCCTAGCCCAAAAGGCCCACCACCGGATGGAGATCGTGATTGAAGACACCAATTTGAAGCTGCCAGGCTTCTTCAGCTTCATCATGAACAATATGGGGTCCATTCCCTTGGTGCAAAGTCCCAACTACATTGGGCGAGAATTCATCCATCACCTCAGCCACGCCTTCAACAAGGGCCACTGGGTCTTGATTTACCCAGAGCAAGAGATGTGGTGGAACTATCGCAAGCCAAGAAAGCCGCAGCGCGGGGCCTACTATTTCGCGGCTAAGTGCAACGTGCCGATTATTTCAACTTTTGTGGAGATTCAAGACCTGCCAGAAGTCGAAAACGATAACGAGCACTTTTACCAAACGCGCTATACCTTGCACGTTTTGGAGGTGCTGTATCCGGACCCAACCAAGTCGGTGAGCTTTAACGCGACGGACTTGATGGAAAAGGACTATGCCTTGAAGGTGCAGGCTTTTGAAGACTGCTACCATAAAAAGTTGGACTACGACTTCACTCCATGGGATATCGCCGGCTGGCGCGGTGAAGACGATTAATGAACAAAAGACGCAGAGCATCGAGGTGCTCTGCGTTTTGCTTTCTATTCAACTTTATCTAGCAATTTACTGTCAACAATTTTCTCGATTTGCGCCACATCTTCACTAGAGAGCTTGAAACCCTTTTCCTTCAAAATAGCCGCAATCGAATTCACGATGTTCTGCTTTTCCTGATTAGAAAAGCCAATCCGGCGGTAAAGAGCAACGTAGTCGGCAAGAACTTGCTCTACTATAGCAACGAATTGCTCTAGCTTTCGGTTCTTTACATGGATTCGCCTTAAGATAGTTAACAAGGCGAGGCTAGCGAGCCAGATGGCAAACGCAATTAATTCTGGATATACACTTATATGCTTTTCACCTCAGTTCTTGATAGAATGTGCTAAAATCAAAACATAAATTAATTTTTCAAGAGGTAATTATGGATACTACTAATAGCATAACCTTTACTAGCAAGCTAACATTCTGGGATAAGTTTAAATGCTTTTATTTGCTACACCTTTGCAGTCTTATTTTTTTAATACGATTTCAAAAGAAGTGGCAAAAGATTCTTATTTATCTGTGGTATACCAGTGTTTGTGGCTTTTCACTTGCGATTCTTGTTGTTTCCTATCCTTTTGTCACCATTAAAATGTTTATTGATGTCTTTTTAACGCTATCTTGTTTTTCGTGGGTACCAGCTATCACTGCATTCCTAATTTCACTAAAGTGCCCATCTATTATAAATCTTAAGCTTTCACCCGATAATAATTTAGGAAGAGCGCCTATAGTAAAAATAGGTGATTCAAATTCACAGATAGTATACTTAAAAAGTTCTTTACTACTTGATACTAAGAATTTCTATTTGATAATGTGCCCAAATTATTTGCCAAAGCATAAAAGCAGAGTATTCTATAGCTTCATTTCCAAAAGCCAAAACACTACAGCGCTATCTAAAGTCAACTTTATAGCTTCCGTAAAACCACATTTTAAAAAATTCATCAAGTTGCATATTTGATGTTAAAAAATACGAACTTATTAGTCTGGGATTCTAACCTACTAACAACCCGGTAAACAATTGTGGAATAAGATCTAATAAGACTGAAAGAGTCCCTCCACTAATAAAAATAGATACTCCAGCTATTGCAACAACCGTTGAAAAGCCAATTAAGGTCTCCCATGATTTCTGATCAGTTTGACTTTGGGTTACGAGCTTCGGAACATCAACGTTTGGAATTTTCGTGCCAGTAAATAGATCTGTTGGCTTTGAAGTGACAGTGATAACTACAGACAGTTCATTATCCAATTGCTTATCCTTAGCTTCTAAAATATGGTAGATAAATTTAAGCTTGCTTTCACCAGAGTTGTTAATCGAAGCTTCTATCGCCACGTTACCATTGGTAATGCTTGCGCTTGAGATCACCTTATTTGCTTCGTTTACAACCGCATCAACACCATTTCCTTTAATATGTCCTGAAGTTTGAAGCCAATTGGCAAAACTGATTGAATCTAACTTACCGTTTGAAATAGTAATTGCAGGAGATTCATCAGCTACTGACAGCGAATTAACCAATTCTACTGAAATCTTTAAAGAAGGGATATCCACTAATTCAATCTTCTTGTTGAACTCAGCAGATACCGACTTACCAAAGCCCTTTAGTACATCAGCTGCTACTTCCCTATAAGAAATAGTACCGTATAACTGGGGAGAAAACTTATTGACACCGGCATCTTTGCCAGAAGCTGCTACTTGGTCAATATCCGTGCTGCCGATTGGATATTCGGTGAACTGGTCAAAAGCCCAATTTGTTGGCATTCTGAAACCGAGATTACCACTCCAGCCATAGGACATATCCGCCACGAAGCTGTACTTCATCCCAACTTCTTCACCATGCAAACAGACATTTCTAGTACCATAAATACCTGGCTCATATGGACTAAGCTTCACGGCATCGATGACGCCTTTCATATAAGGAACGACTGTCCCTTCAATGTCGCCATCTTGAATATCGACATCTACTGCAAAGTAAATTACTGTCCCACTTGGGAAGCCTAGCTCAGCTGCTTTCTTAGCAGCAGTAATCCCATCTTGGTAGCCGCGGTTTCTGCTAAAGTATTCGATCTCGTACCCACCATCTTCATAGATTGGGAAGACCCGCAGCCCCGCATCAGTAATCCGTTCCAGCTCATCAGATGTTAGGTATTTGTTTCTCTTGCTTGCACCAGTACCAACAGATCCGGTTAAGTATCGGCCGACAACGCTAAAGCCATATCTCTTAAAGTTAGAAATATCCTTATCAGTAAGCTGAGCTGAAGTATCCAAGGCAATTGAATCACGATCAGTATTACCGTTACTCGTTAACAGTCCCTTAATGACTGAAAGGTCAGACTTGCCTGTAAATGGCGGCAGGTTCATAAACTTACGGAAAGCAATTACGGCACTAGTCACATCCGCATCATACTTGCCATCGCAATCACCATCATAAAAGCCGTTAACTAGCAAACCGTATTGGATCACCTGAACCACTTCACTGCTAGCGCCTTCGCTAACCGTCGGCGTTGCCGCTACAGTGCCTGGACCATAATTGCCATTTGCACCCGCTACGCCAATTGCCTTTTGCAAGGCGAAGATCAAGGCTGTGTTGGTTGCTCTTTGATAGATGCCATCACAAGGCAAGATTCCAAGCTCATCGCCATACTTTCCATTAAGGTATTGCTGCATTTGCCGAACTTTTGACTTGCCTTGGCCTGGAATTAAAACGAAAGCACTCATATCAAACAGTGCTGCCATTAAATTTACGGTAAGCTTGCCATTAGCCGTAATTCCAGCGTCTTCTTGCAAGCTCTTAATAGCGGTCGTTAAATCACTGTCAAAGTTGTCCGTAAAGTTATTCGGACTGATTCCCTTGCACCAAAAAGCCCCCTTAACCAGCTTAATGATCTTGCCGCGATAGCCCGGCTTTAAGTCACCGATTTTAGTGCTCAAAGCCTGCTTCGTACTATCACCAAAGCCTTCTGCAAGAGCAGTAATCCCCAATTCATGTTGTAGCCCTTCTCTTAAGCTATAAATCGTCGGCCAACCAGTTTGACCATTTTCTGGCGCCTTCTTAAAGCCTGATACCTTACCATAGGTTTGATTAAGCCAAACCTGTACGTCTTTTACTCTTTCGTCCATTTTGTTCTTCTCCTTTATTTTTTCTACAGATTACTACAATACTGTTTTATGTAAGAATCACATCGTCATCACCTCCTTCAAAACGAAAAATCCGGAGCTATTACTTGCGTCTTTAAACGCTTAGTAATAACTCCGGCTATTTAGTATCTCTCTTTCGGATCTATTGCTCGGTAGTATAGCTATCTTTACGTGCTTGCATGACTTCGTTTAGGAAATCATCAACTAAGATGGTTCTTCTAATTCTTTGGCATTTAAACTCCAATAACTCAGTTCCATCATCGGTTTTGATATAGTTGCAAATTTTCGTTTTTATTCTTCCCGTGGATCTTGGATTTCGAATATCAATCTCTTTCATTTTAAATTTCTCACTTCTTTTTCTATTTAAATTTTAGTACTTTACTTTCACATATACGATTTTCATGTACTAAATGTACTACTGATTTTTAGTTAAGTCAAGCATTTAATTGCTAAAAATACTAAAAAGTTGTAGTATAGAATTAAACAATTAGGAAGCTAGGTAAATAAAATGAAGATTGGGACTAAAATTAAGCAGCAAAGAAAGAAGAAGGGATTAACTCAAAAAAAGTTAGCGTCAATCCTAGGCCTTGGCGGAGTTACAACTGTAGCATCTTGGGAACAAGGGCTAAGCAACCCACCAGCCAAAAGGATTCCAGCAATTGCTAAAGCTTTGGATATTTCAGTTTCAGAGTTGCTAGGTGATGACGAAACAAAACCCAAAAATTTGGTTGATTTAGCAGATGCCACGGTAGTTAGCATCCCCATCCTGGGAACTATCGCCTGCGGTAAGCCAATTTTTTCTGAAAAAAACTACGAAGGACACTTAGATAAGATTTATTTCGGTGACCCACCAAGTGGGGAACTATTTGCCTTAACCTGCCAAGGCGATAGCATGGCACCATACATTCTTGATGGCGATAAGGTAATTGTCAAGAAACAGGAAACTGTTGAAAATGGCGAAATCGCTGCGGTTTTAATCAATAATGAAGCCACGCTAAAAATAGTCAAGTATGTCGGCGATAAAATCATTTTAATTCCTAAAAATGATGCTTATGATCCTTTGGTGTTGTCACCAGATAATCAAAATCAGGTACTCGGCAAGGTAGTCAGCATTATTCGGGACATTTGATGTCACAGCATTGATCCACATTAGCAAATTATATAGATACTGACATAAATAGCCCGACCTACGAAATTTTTAGGAAATACCCTTAGCTATCAACTTTTTAAGTGAAGACCATCAAATAACCAACAATACGCCGAACCTTGAACAAGGTTCGGCGTATTAATTTTATCTTCATTCCCCCATCAGCCAGTCAATGATATTTACCTGACTAATCCCCTGGTCATCAAAATGTCCTGGATCCTCAGCAAAAAAATCATCTCAATTAACTTCAACAAAATTGTATTTTCTAGATCTATTTTAAGTTAATTGAGACAAAATTGAAAATCTACTGTTTTATTTAAGTTAATTGCAACTGCTCAGCCACGTCTTGAGCTGCAACCCGCCCCGAATATACGCAGTAGCCTGCTTCGCTGCCAGGAATATTAACACCATAAGTATCGCCAACCAAGCCAGCTGAGCCATCATTGCCAACTGCATAGAGACCGCGAATCCAGTTTCCTTCCTGGTCTAAAACGCGATTTTGCAAATCTGTCCGCAATCCGCCCATCGTGCAGAACGCGCCAATTCCTAGCTCAAAAGCATAGTAAGACCCGGCCTCAAGTGGGTGAAGAAAACGACTGTCTTTACCAAAATCCAAATCTTTTCCGCCCTTGGCCAATTCATTGTACCGTTTAACGCTGTCTAGTAAGTGCGGCAAGTCTAGCTTCTGAGCGAGTTCTTCAAGACTGTCCCCGCAAGTAAGGTAGGACTTTTCTTGCTCCAAATCATCCTGTAAATCAGCAAGGAGCTGGTCATACTTTAAGTCAGTATTCTTAAAAGCCTGCTGACTTAAAGCTCTCATTTCTTCTTGATTTAAAATGGCATAAACCTTTTCCTGACGAATTAAAGCATTCCCAGCAATCGCCCAAATATCGGTACAATCCTCGTTGGTAAAACGGTCCCCCCGTTCGTTAACCCATAGCGGTCCTTCATGGGTAACGGCCCGGTTAATTTGCCGGGACCAATTTTTGAAACCTGGTTCTGCTTGATCCATAACTTGGCCACCAAACATCATCACCATTCCCATTCCAAACTTCTTAGCCCCAATGCTCCAGGCCAGCTTTAAGCCGTCACCAGTATTTTTGCCAGAATTCACAGGAATAATTCGCTTAGCATTGCCACTAGTATGACTTCGCAGCAGTTCTGGATTATTTAAATAGCCACCCGTTGCCAAAATGACGTGTTCTGTTTGAACAAAATACTCAGTTTGGCTTTCATAGTCAGCAATTACCAGACCCGAAATTTTGCCAGCAAGGTCTACTTCTAGGCGAATCACCTGCGATGATGTGATAATTTCGACTCCCTGCCAACGAGCCGCTGGCAATAAGCCTTCAGTTATTGCTTGTTTGCCATGTCCATCAAATAGGTGCCAAGTGTTTTCACCAGTCCCTAGTGTTCTTAACTTGGTCATTTGTGCGCCATGACTTTTAAGCCAGGCAAAATTTCCTTTAGTCGCTTGCAGGTAGCTCTTCCAGATACGGAGATCAGCTAGGCCATGAGTCCAGTCGTATTCTTCTCTTAAAATGTCTTCAGCCGTAATCGTGACTCCTTGGGCCTTTTGCAAGTCACTGCCAACTACTAAGACGCCTTCAACATAATTGCCAGTCCCGCCTAAATTGCGTCCCTTTTCAACTAGCAATGTATCCAGTCCTTGATCAGCTGCTTCCGCTGCTGCACTGGCTCCTGACAAGCCACTTCCGACAATTACGAGGTCGTATTTTCTTTTAGAAGCTTTCATTTTTTATCTTTCTTCTTGCAAAAAGTTAGTTGCTAATTTAGCAGCTTGTTCTGCATAATCTGCTTGGTAAAAAGAGTGGTCAGCATTTTTAACAATTGTTAGCTGTGAATCTTGATACAGGGCGTGGTAGCGTTCAGAAGCAATTTCATTTACTACTTGATCATTACCAGCATGGATCAAGAATACCGGCTTTTCAAAGTGCTGGGCCACTTCGTAAATTGGCATGTAGCGATTGGTTCTAGCATAAAAGCCGCCCGCTACATAGCCCCGATTTAGCGGGATTTCACTTGGAATGTGTTCAGCATCATAAGTTGCAAATTGCAATTTACCTACTCGTGCCTCTTCAACTAAGGTCGCAGCTGGTGATATCAAAACCAGCTTGCTTATTTGATCAGCATAGTAACCCGCCATCATGGAGGCAATCACTCCACCTTGTGAGTGCCCTAGTAAGAACAGCTTTTTGACGCCAGGAATTTTTTGCGCAAAAGCCAAGATCTGATTGGCATCCATTAATTCGGTTCAGTATAAATTCTTGTGTAAATAGAAAATAGGCAATAAAAAAAGAAGGGTTGTCCCTTACAATGTTAATAACGACAAAAACACAGGGGCCCTTCTTACTATGAATTATACAGAACTGTCAGTTGCTACTCAAGATGTTATGCCTAACAAAGGTGTCTTATTCTTTAAATCAGGTCTTTCCGACTTTATTCAAGTTGGCGAGCCAATTCAAAATGAAGATGGATTAACCTTTGTAGGAAAGCTAGATGAGTGTGGTGATACTTTCTGTCCTAATTGCTCAAGAAAGCTAGTTAGAAATG